>Ga0315294_10008318_pt1 | contig 11404 bp, 12 predicted proteins | sample YL17G13_40_MG_FD_203626 | JGI IMG/M metagenome (GOLD analysis project Ga0315294, IMG submission 203626) | Sediment microbial communities from Yellowstone Lake, YNP, Wyoming, USA - YL17G13_40 | ecosystem: Environmental > Aquatic > Freshwater > Lake > Sediment | place: USA: Wyoming | collected... | reverse complement strand
ACTGCCAAATTTTACCCATACAGGGGGAAGTAAGCCGATAGACTAGAGATTAAGCAAACACATTCACACCAAGGGCTTCTTCCCAAAGTAAAAGGAGAAGCCCTTTTTTAGTACCTTAATAATCAATCAATAATATCTGGGTGTAGCTCAGCTTGGTAGAGCACTACGCTTGGGACGTAGGGGTCGTCTGTTCAAGTCAGACCACCCAGACCATAGGGGATTCTTCTAGTGGCAAGGATAATTCGCTCCAAACGAATAGACTAGGGTTCGAGTCCTTAATCCCCTGCCATAATAAACATGCGAGAGTAGCTCAGTTGGTAGAGCGTCTCGTTGCCAACGAGAAGGTCATGGGTTCAAGTCCCATTTCTCGCTCCATGATGATAGGGCTGGTCGGTTAGGCGGTAGGCTGCAACCCTACATAGAGTGGTTCGACTCCACTTATCATCTTTATGCTGATGTAGCTCAGTCTGGTATTTGAGCATCGCCCTGAAGAGGCGAGGGTCATTGGTTCAAATCCAATCGTCAGCACCATAAAATAGTGCCGATGTAGCTCAAAGGAAGAGCAAGTGTTTTGTAAACACTAGGTTGGTGGTTCGACTCCACTTGTCGGCTCCATTTAAAATTATTGGGTAGTAGCTCAGAGGAATAGAGCAGGAGTTTCCTAAACTCAAGGTCGTGGGTTCGAGTCCCACCTACTCAGCTTTTGTACCTTAACAGTATGGGCTGTCGTTTAAGCAGGACGGATTATACCGAGGCTAGCGTTAGGTGTAATAGAGATGGGAGATTAGCAGGCTCCCCAGTCCACCAATATTGCGGGATGGAGCAGAGGTTAGCTCATCTGGCTCATAACCAGAAGGTCGTCGGTTCAAATCCGACTCCCGCTACCAAATTGCAAGATGTGGTCTGGAAAAAGGTTTATTGACAACACCACACCGCATATGATAATATAGGCATTATGAAGAAAGGGTCGGCAGGGGGTATTGCTAGGGGCATTATTTCAAGAAGGGAAGCACTGGATAGGTATTATGCTAATCCCAATTATTGTAGATTTTGTCACAAAGTAATAAGAGTTTCTGAGTATGGGAGAGTAGCCGATACAAGGAGTAAACAATTTTGTAATAAATCGTGTGCCGCCAGACTTAATAATCAGCTTCATCCTAAAAGGCATAAGATTGAGAAATCTATAAAAAAGCCCAGAGTTCTGAGGGAAATAATTGGGGGTTCAACAAAAGGGCAATTATTTGGGAGGACAAAAAATTGGCAGTCAGCTAGAAGCATAATTAGGGCGCACGCTAAAGGCATTTATTTAGCAAGTAAACAGCCGATGGTTTGTAAGGCTTGTGGATATGACAAATATGTTGAGATAATACATGTTAAGCCCGTAAGTGAATTTAGTGATGATACACTAATTTCAGTTATAAATGATATTACAAATTTGAGTGCTTTATGTCCTAATCATCATTGGGAATTTGACCACGGGCTATTAACAATTTAATATGGCGGGATGGTGCAAGAGTAGCACGCCAGTCTCATAATCTGGAACCATAGGTGCGAGTCCTATTCCCGCTACCAGCTAATTATATTCTGGGGCGAATTCTTTGGGTTATCAACTTGAAATTGATGCCGAAAGGCTTCCCAAGGAAATAACTTATCCAGAATCTTTAGATATTGACATTAGGCTATGCTTAATGTAAGATAAGTATTGTCGGGTCGGCTTATTGGGTTATCTGCAAAAATCTCCCAGTAAACAACTTATCCGACATCTTTAAAAAGTGAATATCGTTGGGTCGATTCTTAGGGTTATCATAAACTGCGGGTCGCTGGTTCGAGTCCAGCCGTGCGCTTTCGGGCGGACGTAGCTCAGTTGGCAGAGCAGCAGTCAAACATCCTGAGAGCTACTTATCCAACATATTTTAAAAGTGAATATTGTCGGGTCGGCTTATTGGGTTATCTACCATCAATGATTACCCCAGTAAACAACTTATCTGGCATATTTTAAAAGGTGAATATTGTGGGGTCGATTCTTAGGGTTATCTGCTACATTCCCGCCATACCCCGTCAGGGGCTAGAGGGAACGTAATTATCCCTGAGAGAAACTTATCCCACTCTGTAGATTTTAGCAGGGTCGATTCTTTGGGTTATCAACTTGAAATTGAAAACCACCCAGAGTAAAGCTTATCCTGCTTAAAGGTAATATAGATTGGGTCGAATTGTTGGGTTATCTGGGACACCAGAACGCACCCCAGCAAAATAACTTACCCAATCTTTTTAGTAAAAGGAGAGGCAAATGAAGACAGGCAACTATCTAAGCAAAGGGTACGGAACAAAGGTAACTCCTCAGTCGGAGAAGATACCGGGAAGCAATCAGGTTCCAAACTCAGCAGGCGGATTCGCATTTGGAATCGACGACTGGAAGAGACTTGACCGTTTCTTAGTCATCGGGAGTGAGGGTGGCTCATATTACACTTCCGAGAGAGAGTTGACCAAGGGTAATGCCGAAGCGGTTGCTCGATGCATCGAGGCGGACGGTATTCGGGTCATAAACAGGATTGTTGAAATCAGCGAAGCGGGTCGAGCACCAAAGAATGACCCAGCGTTATTCGCTTTGGCAATGTGCGCTGGTATCGGCGACGAGAAGACACGGAAGTCTGCTTTAGAAGCACTTCCAAAGGTGGCAAGGATTGGCACTCACCTATTCCATTTCGTTTCTTACGTGGAACAGTTCAGGGGATGGGGAAGAGGGCTTAGAAATGCCATTGGTGAATGGTACAACGAGAAGTCCGATGAGGATTTGGCGTTTCAGGTGGTAAAGTACCAGCAAAGGGACGGTTGGAGCAACAGAGACCTTTTGAGGCTGTCTCACCCAGTACCTTTAAATGATGAACATAAGAAAATCTTCAAGTGGGTCGTAGACGGAGAATGCCCAAAGGGAGTGTACAAGCTGATTCAGGGATTCGAGAAGGCAAAGGTTGCCAAGACCGAGAAGGCTCTTTTAACCTTAATCGAGAAATACGGTCTGACAATGGAGATGATTCCTACTCAGTTTGCAAATTCTCCAGCAGTATTTGAAGCTCTATTGCCCAACTTGGGATTAACAGCCGTAATCCGAAACCTCGGCAATATGTCAAAGAGCGGATACTTGGCGAAGGGCAAGTGGGATGGTGTCAACGCTGTTTGCTCAAGAATAATGGACGAGAAGAACATCAAGAAGAGCAGGGTACACCCAATCACCATCCTTAATGCGCTCGTGACATATAAGGCAGGGCATGGATTACTGGGCAAGGGCGAATGGGAAGTTGTCCCAGAGGTTACAGATGCTCTTGATAAGGCTTTCTATCTGGGCTTCCCTAACGTGGAGCCTACAGGGAAGAGAATCGTGCTGGCTCTCGATGTGTCGGGAAGCATGTGTTCCAACAAGACATCGGGGTTCCAGAACTTAACTGCCAGACTCGCTTCTGCGGCAATGGCAATGGTGACTTACAAGACCGAGAAGTCGGTAGCCATGATAGCGTTCTGTGACAAGATTGTCCCTCTGGACATCAGCCGATGCACTACTCTTGAAGGTGTAGTAGGCAAGATGAGCAATCTGGACTTTGGTAGAACAGACTGCGCTCAGCCTATGATTTGGGCAACTGAGAAGCGGGTTGAGGCGGATGCGTTTATCGTATACACGGACAACGAGATTTGGTTCGGTAAAATACATCCAACTCAGGCGTTGAAGCAATACAGGAAGGACTTCGGTATTCCTGCCAAGTTAATCGTAGCGGGGATGACAGCTACAGAGTTCTCAATCGCTGACCCTGCCGATAGCGGGATGCTGGATGTGGTCGGTTTTGACTCTTCGGCTCCTCAGATAATGAGCCAGTTCATTACCGAGTGACCTTAACAACTGAATAGCGTGGGGGTGTAGTTTAGCGGGAGAACATGTGATTTGCACTCACAGGACGGGGGTTCGATTCCTCTCATCTCCACCATACAAATTACAGGGGTATCGTCGGCGGAAGATGTTAGTAGAGTAAGAATGGCAACATTAGAGCACGTGGCAATCTGAATAGTAGGCTTGACAACCGAGGACTCAGAAGAGACTGTTGCTCATATCTCTAGCCCCTATAATTGAGCAGTCGTACAGCGGGAGTACAGTGGTCTGATACACCACTAACGGAAGTTCAACTCTTTCCTGCTCAACCAAAATGGGCGGTTAGCTCAATGGTAGAGCATCTCGTCTACACCGAGGAGGTTGCGGGTTCAAGTCCTGCACTGCCCACCATTTTAAAAACACGGGCTTGAAGCTCAATTGGATGAGCACCAGTCTTCGGAACTGGGTGATAGGAGTTCGAGCCTCCTCAAGCCCCCCAATATTGGGTAGTGTCTCAACGGTAGAGAAGCAGTCTTATAAACTGCCTACGAACGTCCGACTCGTTCCTACCCAACCAAATAGGTCTATAGCTCAGTTGGTAGAGCAGCGGTCTCTTAAACCGATTGTCTTGGGTTCGAGTCCCAATAGACCTACCAAATGAAATTTAAGGGGGTTTAAATGAAAAATATAGGGGGTAGAGACATGATGTACTAAGGGAGGTGCATCATGTCTACAAACAAATGTGGCTGTGTTTATTGCAGTAGACGTGCCATTCCTTCTACCAGAAGTGGTTGGAAGGCTCTCAAAAACCGCAAGGGTTTTTATTATGGCACTACACGCAAGAACACAAAAACCGCCTAGAACCTTTAAAAGTAAATGTGTCTCCATCGTCTAGTGGTCTAGGACATCACCCTTTCAAGGTGGGAACGTGAGTCCAAATCTCACTGGAGATACCAAACACTTCCATCGTATATCGGAAAGTACACTGCCCTGTCAAGGCAGAGGGAGGAGTTCAACTCTCCTTGGGAGTGCCAATGGCTCTATCGTATAGCGGTCAAGTACGTCGCCCTCTCAAGGCGGAAACGTGAGTTCAAAGCTCACTGGAGCCACCAATGCTGTTCGTAGTGTAAGAGAAGCAATGAAATAGTTGCTCAGGGTAGCACAACGGTAAAACGTAGCGTAGGTTCGATACCTACCGACCAGCACCTTAAAAATATGCCGATTTAGCTCAGTGGTAGAGCATCTGTTTCGTAAACAGGAGATGCAAGGTTCGATTCCTTCATTCGGCTTATATGCATACGTAGACCAACTGGTAGGAGTCGTTTGCCTTAGAAGCAAAACAGTGCGAGTTCGAATCTTGCCGTATGCACCAAATGCTGTAGTAGACCAACGGTAGAGTCAAGGGACTTAAAATCCCTGTAGTGAAAGTTCAAATCTTTCCTACAGCACCAAACGCCGATGTAGCCCAATTGGTAGGAGGCACGAGCTTCAAGACCTCGGCAGTATTGGTTCGAGTCCAATCGTCGGCACCAATAGTAATTAAGGAAGGAGCATATAGGAGGTTACAATGGAAAGGAAAAATGGAAAACTCGGAGAAGTAATCTATCGAAAGGATGAGGTTACAGTTTGCCTTCTTGTCGATAAGAAGACAAAAGCGGTAGCCGCAAGGGGCGTGTCAATCTGTGCGCTGAATGACATGAAGTCAAACAAGGACGGGCGCAACCGTGCAAGAGGTCGTGCGGTTCAGGCTACAGTGCACAAGGCAGATGCAAGCCCTATCCGTGATGACAGGGAGAGCAATAAGGTTCTGAAAGAAGAGATGCCAGTCCTTTATGCTTATAAGATGGGACGCATCCTTTACGATAAGAGAAAAGGCGATGTGCCGTGCGGTAACAAAGCCTTTTATCGACCAGCCCTTACCTCCTTTGAAAAAGACCTTGTGGCTAAGGTAAAATTCGCTAAGAAGGCAAAGGTAAAGGCAACAGCGTAGTTATGGGCTTGTAGCTTAGTGATAAAGCAACTGACTTTTAATCAGTTCATGAAGGTCTGATTCCTTCCAAGCTCACCATGCGGGTATCGTCCAGTGGCTAGGATAGCTGGCTTCCAACCAGCGGACACGGGTTCAAGTCCTGTTACCCGCTCCATTTAAAACAGAATATGGGGGAGTAAGCCGAGAGTATCAGGATAGCCTCTGTAGGGTAGGCGGTGAGAAACGATGTGGCAGTCGTAATTGGGCAATTATAAGTTGCCCCTCCCCCAACCTTAAAAACACGGAGAGTTGTCCGAGCATGGCTGAAGGAACTCGTCTTGAAAACGAGCATACCGAAAGGTATCAGGGGTTCAAATCCTCTACTCTCCGCTTTATAATCAATATTTGGTGGGTGTATCGAAGGAGAAAGTGCAATACCATGCGCCCCACTGTGCAGGGGTAATAATGGCCTAGTTGTATGGCGTGGTTGCCTAGACGACACGGGTGGGTCAAAGGAGTCTATCCGCTCAGGGGTAAGTCCCTAGTCCCTCAAAATCACGCACAGGATACACCCGCCACCAAATAGCTCATGTACCAAGAGTACAAGGAGTTGGGGTACTGCTCTGCGAGTACCCTTCAATCGGTTACAAATTGTAACCAGTTGAACGTAGTCACAAGTTGCTGGAGTGGCCGAGTGGCTAAAGGCATCAGTCTGTAGAACTGACGTTCGTAAGGGCTACGGGAGTTCAAATCTCTCCTCCAGCACCATTTTATTAGGATAAGTAGATGAAGAACTTTTTCAGAATAATCATAAAAGATAAACGACCCGATATCGGGAGATGCCCTAATTCACCGAATATGAAAACAGATTGTAACAGGAAGACATGCAAACCGAGTTGTATTGTGTTCAAGTACGATTTACACTTGGAATAGATGGTTAGGTGGCAGAGAGGCTTATTGTACTTGTTTGCTAAACAAGCGTACAGGAAACTGTACCACAGGTTCAAATCCTGTCCTAACCGCTTAATGTGGAGGTAGCCTAACGGTAGGGCGTGGGATTGTGGCTCCCATCACGTTGGTTCGACCCCAACCCTCTACTCTTTTAAAGATGCGGGTGTAGTCCAGTGGCAGAACATCTGGCTTTGAACCAGAATGCGGGAGTCCGATTCTCTCCACCCGTGCTTATTCGGCAGTAGTCTAATTGGTAAAACGTCTGACTCTGACTCAGAAAAGTGGAGGTTCGAGACCTTCCTGCCGAGCCAATAAATAAAGGGAGGTAACAGATGAGACGCTGGGGTTACGGAGTGAACTCATATTTCAAGACGGCAAGCGTTGATGTTGATATACTCCCACGGCATTTATATTACTTAGAAAGGACGGTAGAGTTTATATGCTGTTATCTTATTCCGAATATTCCTTTCCCGTCGTTTCTTCATGTGACAGATAAGGACGATGGTAGCGTTTACACTTGGAAGGAATGGTGGGGTGGGTTAGAAGGCTGGTTCCATTGCACAGTACATTCGCCCGTTTTTAATTATGTGTATAACAGCGGGCGGTGTAAAGGGTTTATGATACCTGTGGACTACGAATATTTAAAGGATAAATTTAAAGATATGGATAAAGAATACTGGGATAGAGTTACGGAATCAGAAAAGGAAGCCGAGAAAGATAAACAAACTCCAGCGTAGCTCAATGGTTGAGCGACTCCCTGTTAAGGAGAGGGTTGTGGGTTCAAATCCTGCCGCTGGAGCCAATGCCCTCGTAGCTCAATGGATGAGCAGGACGGTTCTAACGTCAAGGCTGTGGGTTCAAGTCCCACCGAGGGTTCCATAAAATTAAGCTCACCGCTTGGTGGGCTTTTCTTTACCAAGTGATGTCCTTTATATCAGCTTCGTTATACTTTTTGCGACCATATATTACAACGACATCGCATAACGCTTTTGTAATAAACATGGCACAGGTGCAGTCTATCGCCAAAGGAAGCCAAGAATTATGAGCGATACATAACCCTATTAGAATACCAGCGATAAATAGCACGGATATCGCTAGTAATATAGCTCTGCCAGCCTCAGTGCGCAATAACGTCTTTGTCATTTCTTACCTTCTTCTGGAAGCATCCCATTCAAAAACTCTTTGTAGCTTATAGTTTCTCCTGCTGGTCCACATGATAGGATGAATTTCCCTTTGGAAAGTCGTACAAAGTTAACATCGTTCCGTGCCTTACGTGTTGTGAACGGAATGTATTTGAGTGCCCTACATCCTGTCCCATGACAATCCAAACATACAACTCCTACACCTTCAGGTTCAGCAAGCCCCCTGAATATCCCTGTGCCTCTACAAGCACCGCACTCAGATTTTACTGTTATCATATTATCCTTCATGTCATCTTCTCCTTAAATTCTTAGTTGTGCGCCCCACCTGTCTCCGATTCGGAGTTCTACGCATGTGCCTCTTTCACCACGCCTTGTGGAAACCCTCGGCTCGGTCTTCTGTTCTTTGGCGACAGCCTCTTCTTTATCAAGCCTTTTTTCCAACCTTGAGATTTGGTTCAGAGACATATCATACAAGGCATCACGGACAACATCGAGCAAATCCACCTGCGGATATGTCTTAATTCTCTGCGCCAGCTTTTCTATTCGCTGGTCATATTCTGCGGGGTCTACTTCGACAAATCGGGCTTGGTGAACTCCTCTCATTGCCTCTTCCTTACTGGGATAAATCCAGTCCTTGAGTTTATAGAGCTTATCATCCATCCAAAAATGTCCCGAATCATCGGTCATACGTAGTTTTATCTTTTCAGACATCTTAATCATTCTCCTTAAAGAGTTCTATAATTTCTTCTTACCTCTCTTCGGTTTATGCTTTGCCAGTTCTTGGCGAGCTTTAGTAACGGTTTTACCAAGGAATTCTCCATCCTTGTACCATCCCTTTTCTCGCATTATACATCCAGATGATTTAAGCCCTGATTTTTTCATGTCCATCTCCTCTACTATTTGTTTTCCCAAGGGTGGATTTTGTTTCATAATCCCGCTTTGCGTTCTCCCTATCATCTACTCTTTTCCGTGCTTCTTCTAAACAAGAATGGAATTCATCCCCTGTCATATCATCGAATGGCAAGGGGCGCACTTCATCCACTTGCATCTTGATACGTTTAGACATTCTGCCAAATGTGAATTTGTCTTTTTCAGAATAAGGCGCAAATAAAATAAACTGGCATCCGAGATGTCTACGAATAGTGAAGGTGTATTCGAGGGCTAATTCGAGCTTACTGATTGCTCCTCTGTGTGCAGTCATCAAATCTTCAATAATGAATACCTTACCCTCAGTTTTTGTAGTATCCTCTGGTTTTAGCACGATGATTTTTTTCAGGTCTTTCCATATATGAGGATTGATTATCTCGGAGTTGGGTGTATGCCTTTGTACATAGACCATTAAGGCTCCAATCATCTCATTGTATCGCTCAGTTACCAGACAGATGTGTGAAGGTGGTAGATATGTAGGCAACTCCACTATATCACCAGTATCGTACACCGTAAGCCTGCCTAAATTCTTAGTTATGAGTTTTGTCATTTCTTTATCCGACTTGCTATCTTGCTTCATATCGTTTTCTCCGCTAAGGATTGTTTAGCTACCTCTATAATCTCTGCTATGGTCATAGACTCCTTACCATCAAAGAATCGGTAGAATCCTAGTTCTTCGGCAAATGTTTGCAGGTCTACCGTTTGGTCTTGGAATAGGGCAAGCGCAGAGGATGGCTTATCAATAGCTTTTACCATCATCGCCACTGTTTTAGCTTTAGTTGCTTCATTGTCGGTGATGATGTGGTTAAGAACCTCACGAGTTAGCGTGCACCCACAAGTATCGCAAGCCCCATCACACCTAATATAAGCCATGCATCCTTCTTCTGAATGTTCTGTTATCTCGTGCCCGCAGTTGTGGCAACGCTTCTCAGGCTGTGCGGGCTTGATGTCTTCTGTACTATCGAGGTCTGACATATCGTATGGATGCCCTGTGTCTATTGGCTTAACTCGGTTGCAATCACAACGCCTAGCAGTTACAGCTTCGTGATAGTAACATTGTCCTTGATGTAGCGGGTGCCCACATTCAGAGCATTTCTGCTCAGGCGGCGGCTCTACTGGCACAAAGGTTAATCCATGCTTGCGGAAACCTCCGCCTCTGCAATTATGAGGCTGGTTAGGTCTATCGAAAGTATCCCTACCACAACCAAGACACTTGTACTTCATCATCTGTGGCTCTTTAAGGGCATCACTTTCCCATACTTGACCGTGCTCAGGGCAAATTCCAGCCTGAATAGTTACCATCCTAAGCCCTTTGTTGCATTTAGTACCTAAATATGTTCTCCAGCATCTCATCTTCTTGGTCATTACTGGCCTCCCTTCAAGGCTGAATATATCTTGGCTTTAAGTCCAAATGGAATATACTCTCCAGCCTGTACCATTACTTCCTTTAGTAAGTCATCCCTTTCTGCCCTGTCTGCGGCGATGAGGGCTTCTATTGCCTTTATCGCTTTCCATGATTCTGCTTCAGATATATTAGGTATGGCATCTACTATTTTTGTTATTTCTTCCATTGTCATATTAGGCTCCTTTCCAGTCGCTATTGCTCTCCATTATCTTCCTCCCTCTCCTGCCTAAAATTGGCCTTCGTTAATACTTGGTTTATCTACTTCCTTTAGATATTCCGCACATTCCTTTTTGTAATCCCATTCGATATATTCTTCTCTCGGATGGTTCTTCTTCCACGCTAATATTCCAGAGAGCATACAAGCGGGGCATCCTTTACTTATCGTTCTTAATTCAGTTAACCCACCAATATCAAAGGCATATTCTAAGGACTGAAATGGCATCTGTTGGTGTTCTCCTAATTGACACATACGACAGATACGTTGTGGATTCCTTGTGCAAAACTTCTCATGTTCCGCTATACAAAACTTATTACACCCACCTTTACCGCAGAAATCACACCAATATCGCCAAACCTTTTTGCTTCTCATCGCCCTACTCCTTCTCAGCCATCGCCCTGATGCGAACTCGAATTTTAGATGTTTCTTCCGACAAAATCTTTATGCACTCCTCGGCAAAGTCCTTCCGCACCTGCTGGACTTGGGCAGTTGTATCAACCTTGATGAATTGGCATATACTACAATGGTCAAGACAAAGATACTCACACGCTTTCCCTCTACTACATCTGAGTGGTAACTTTATTAGTGGCATAGATGGCTCAGGGGATGGCTCAGTCTTAAACTTAGGGCATTTCTGGCATACCACTTCATCAAATGGCATACAGTGTTGGCTATCTTCCCAAGTACAAATACCACCTTCTACCTTTTTCATATTTATCCTCCTAAAAATTAGTACAGGCAATGGCTGTGTGATACTGTTCTCCATCTGCCGAGCATCTACCATTACCTGCAAGTCCGCATCCATCTAAACACTCTATCCAGTTACATTTCCACTTGCGACTATCTTCTGGTGCTACTTTGCCTTTTACTCTATCACTCATTATCTTCCTCCCTCTCCTGCCTAAAATTGGCCTTCGTTAATACTTGGTTTATCTAC
>Ga0315294_10008314_pt1 | contig 11406 bp, 6 predicted proteins | sample YL17G13_40_MG_FD_203626 | JGI IMG/M metagenome (GOLD analysis project Ga0315294, IMG submission 203626) | Sediment microbial communities from Yellowstone Lake, YNP, Wyoming, USA - YL17G13_40 | ecosystem: Environmental > Aquatic > Freshwater > Lake > Sediment | place: USA: Wyoming | collected... | reverse complement strand
TCGAAAAATCCATCTTGTGCAGTTCTAAATAAATCGAGGCCCATACCGAATAAATCGATATAGGCCCCGAACTAATCAAATACCGCTGTCATTTCTGCAAAAGCGGTTTTACTATTCAGCAGCTTCTATCGGCTTGTACAGGCGGATGTCATCGAAGAACATCTTGCCCGAACCGCCTGCTACCGTCATGTTACTCCTACTGCCCAGACCGATTGCGATCCTGTCAACGTTGGTCAGGTTGATGCCCTGATCGGCAAAAGCCTGAAGCGGGATGACCCACTCGGTCCAGGTGTCTATTGTTGTCGCGGCAGGATCATCTTGTACCACAACCGCAGGATTACCGGTACTATTTGACACGGCCACATACAGCGGCTCAGGATCGTTGTTGAGGATGCCGATATCCTGATGCGCCCACTGCTGACTGACTGTCCCGGTAGTCGTAATGTTGGAGAATACGGCCTGGCACGTTAGAGCAGCATCGTGGCTCGTCAGCGCCAAACCGATATAGACAGTCGAGCTCATCGGGATATTCTGGGGCGTGGCGCCCGTTACCGCCTGCCAGGTCGAACCGTTCGCCGAATGTGAAACCGTAAAGAGGCCGGAAATATTACGCTCCAGTTTCACCCAGTAAGGCGCGGTAATCCCGGTCTGGTTCGTATTAGCACTGGTACCACCTGTGCTCGGACGATACTGAGAGGCAACCCCATTAATGGGTGTAATACACGCGAAGGCATGCGCCGAGTCAGGATTCAGCGTCTCGCGAATCATCACGCCGGCCTTGGCCCAGTCATTCGTGTTCTGGACGCTGTTGACTTTTGCTACTATCGAGCCTGCGCCGGTTAGCATCTTGTAAGCAAAGTGGAACTCATCAGCTTCCACGCCATTCACTAACCAGATATCCGCGCCGGAGGCAGTCATCGTGTAGGTGCCGACCGGGCCCTCGACGAAGCTGCCGGTGGATCCCGGGAAGCCTCTGAACCAGATTGACAATTCCGTGACGCCTTCCTCGGTCCAGTCACGCGGTGCAGTCAGCTTCAGCTCCACCTCTGAATACTTGGAGTAGCCCTGTTTGTTGTTGTCGTATGACAAAGGCATTGATTGGCTGCCATTGTGAACAATTGTCTCCTCGGTGTAGGAAGCAGTCGTTTCATCGCCAACCGCCGCACCTGTGCCGTTACCGGCAAAGTAACCTGCAGTACCTGGTGTGCCATAACCGAGGCCATCGTGCCATGTGTACCATATCTGGTTATTACCGGCATCATAGTCTTCGAAGTCGTCGATGACAAAGTAATCGCTCGTCGTAAAGCTCCAGACGTTGCCGGCCCACGGGCTGTTGGGATTGACGCTGTTGACTTCATCGATCCGCCAGTAATACGTCGTAGCCAACGTGAGTTGACCGGGGGCATAACTCTCGTCACCGAGGGCTTTGGGGCCTTTGTACTCAGGTGAGGTTTTCGTGGCATTCCTGACGGCATCTGCATCTGAGCCGAAGTATACCTCATGTGAAGCAGCAACGGCTCCGGCATTCCAGCCAAGAACCATTGTCGGTTTTACGTCTACTGCACCATTGGCCGGATCCGGGCCACCGACACCACCCTCGGTAGTGAAGCTCCAGACGTCGCCTTTATGCGTAGCCGGGCCCTCGAACTCGTCAATCCGCCAATAGTAGGTCTTCGCCAGTTTAAGTGTGCCGGGTTTATAGGTCGTTTGTCCTATGGGCCGACCTGTTACGGCATTATTCACATCGTCGAAATTATCCCCGAAGTACACCGTGTGTAATTTCGCACCGAATCCAGACTGCCATTTAAGCTCCACCTCCAGGTTTACTAACTCGGCACCATTAATCGGATTGGGACCGAAGGCCTTCTTGGACGGAATCATAAAACTCCAGACATCACCTTTATATGTATTAGCAGAATCAACCTCATCTATCCGCCAGTAGTAAGTCGTGCCCGGAACAAGCCCGTCCGGATAAGGGTTTCCGGGAAAGCCTACAACCAAATATGGAGTAGCCTGATTTCCGTAGAACGTATCGCCTGTACCTGCAGCTACATCATCATAATTTTCACCGAAGTATACATCGTGTGAGGTTGCATAAGCACCCGGCGCCCAACTGATACTCGCCCATGTGTCCCGAAGTATGGCGCCATCAGCCGGGCTGGGATTTGCCGCCTTTGTCGCGACATATTCAGCGATACGCATAATGTCTTCGACGTTCGGAGGTATGCCTGTTGTGTCATATATTCGAACAAATCCCCGGTACTTGTCGCCTGGAAGAAAATGCTTCACCCACGCCGCCGCACTCCCGCTGCTAATGGTGGCTAAAGGTGTAAGATTGGGAGTAATTGTCACAGATGTCGGCCGCTGTGATTGCCACGTTGTGGTCAGCCCCCATTCAATTCCAGCTTCGGTGAAAACTACTTCTTCCATGGTATCATTTGGCCCACTGGAGGCATTGAATCCCAGCACGCTGGTCGCTCCGGCACTACCCCATGTAACATTGCTGCCGTCCGAACTCCCCTGGTAGTAAAAAGGCCAGTCAGAATACCATACAACCTTGCCACCTGAATCCAGATATTTGCGAATCGTACAACTGGCATTCATGGTTTCTGCGACAGTGTCCGGCACGACATCATGACAGAACACAACTACGCTTAAAGCTTTGTCTTTGATATGACCATTCATCCACGTCTTGAGCTGATCGGCGTCGAGAACCGTGTAGCCCGCAGCGGCTAAAGCATCACGTATGGTCGTAGCACCCCCGGCCCAGGCCGCTGTATAATCATCGTCCCAGTAGAGAGCGCGATCCCACTGAACAGCCTGGGCTTGAACTGTTGACGATCCCAACAACAATGCGAAAAAGAAGATGGGATAAAACATTTTTTTACACATAGTAATCCTCCTTAGAAAATTTGGATAATTGGCTTTGGCTATAGGCCAAAGCAACCGATAAGATTTCTTATTTTCCCCCACATTCTTTTCAGCAGAGTCATTTATGACTCGATATTACCTCCTTCCTCCCAATGCCCAATATGGGACGCGAATTATAAAATGAAAAGCTATAACAACCTACATAAATATCGTCTGCCAGAAGGCCGTAAATCAATAGATCATTATAATATTATATATAATATACTTATCCCTTTATGTCAATAAAAATAACCATATTATTGGGCCATCCGGGGCCATATTATGCTTGACAAAACTTCTGCCGTGTAATATTGATCCTGATAAAACACGGCGCCAAATGAAAGGATTCTTCCAAATACGAACCTGCTGCCAATGCTGTCCTGGCTTTTATGTTCGCCGGGCGGCTTTATCAATCAAACTTGGAGGCTTTTTTAAATATGATCAGACATTACGCCGGAATATCATGCAAAATAAAGGAAATTAGGAGAATTTCAATTCGTAAGCTATATTCAATACTTGTTATTTGCCTAATACTTGCAGTCGGCCGCGGAAGTTTTAACGACACATCCTTCGCACAGGCTAATAAACCAGCCGGGAATGGAGAAGCTGTTTATAAGACCATCGAGATATTTCCTCTTGTAAGTCAGCACGTACACGGCTCGACTGTTGTCGAGCTGCCGAACGGCGACCTGCTGGCGGCATGGTTTCAAGGTTCCGGCGAAAGATGGGCGGATGACGTCGCGATCATGGGAGCCAGACTCAAGGCCGGCGAAGAAACCTGGAGCAAGACCTTCGTAATGGCAGATGTGCCCTGGTCTCCGGATATCAATCCGATCCTGTTCATCGATTCTCAGGACCGGCTCTGGCTGATGTGGTACACGGTGATAGCAAACCAGTGGGAAACTTCACTACCCAAATACCGTATCAGCAAAAACTATATGATGCCGGACGGGCCGCCCGAATGGTCATGGCAGGATGTTTTGCACGTCAAGCCCGGCGATCCGGCCGAACGCGGCATTCAGCCCGGCGACCGATTCGTTAAATCGGTTGAAAGACAAATCAAGGAATATACAGAATATGTTTCTCAGAGCAACAGCGCTTCAGAGGGGTCAATGCGCAACTTAGCAGATAGATGGAAGACGGAATTGCTTGCCAAGGCGAAGGGCGAGGACATGATGCGGAGAGGCCGGCTCGTCGATTCCTCGGGCCAATCGACCGAACAGCAGCTTGGTTATCCGTATTTCAGACGCATGGGCTGGCAGACGAAAAACAAAGCCGTGATTGTTGATGAGAACCGCATAATCGTTCCCTTTTACTCCGACGGATTCAGTTTTTCATTGATGGCCATAACGGATGACGGCGGTCTCACATGGCTGTTCAGTGAGCCGCTTGTGGCACCGGGAAATATTCAGCCAAGCATCGCGAAAAAAGCCGATGGGACATTGGTCGCATACATGCGCGACAACGGACCTCCGCCTCAACGCCTTCACATTAGCACGTCCACAGACAGGGGTCTGACGTGGAGCCCGGTGAGAGATTCCGAATTGCCCAATCCCGGCTCGGGAGCCGATGTTGTCACCCTGAGAAACGGCCACTGGGCCCTGGCGTATAACGATACGGAAGACGGTAGGCACAGCCTTGCGGTGTCGATTTCAACCGACGAAGGCAAAAGCTGGGAATATACCCGTCACATTGAGCTGGATACGCGAGGCAAAAACACAGCGACCAGCAGTGCTTATCCGTCTATTATCCAGGGCCGCGGCGACATCCTGCACGTGGTTTACAGCTACCATCATAACGACCGAAGGGATGCCCCGAACAAGACGATCAAATACGCGAGGTTCAACGAAGCCTGGGTCGAGCAAGGCGATGCTTCAAAGCCCTAACGAGACATTATCACAGATACGTGCAGATTGTATCGAAACAAATCATATATTCTGACGTATCATTCATGTCTAAGGGCCACGATTGGATCCACTTTGGCGGCATGGACCGCCGGATATAATCCGAACAGAATGCCGATGCTCATGCTGATCAGAAGCGGCAGCAGGATTCCTTTCAAGGTCATCATGGTGACCATCCCGGAAAAGTACGTGATCAGGAACGGGATCAGCGCCCCCACGCCCAGGCCTATGATTCCCCCTATGGTCGAGAGAACAACCGTCTCAATAAGGAACTGAAAGACAATTTGTCTGCGCTTTGCCCCGATGGCGCGCCTGATACCGATCTCGCGCGTCCGTTCCGTGACCGAAGCTAACATAATATTCATAATTCCGATGCCGCCGACCAGCAGGCTGATGCCGGCGATGGATCCGAGCACAATGTTAAACCTTCGTTTCATCGCTTCGGCCTGCTTGAGCAAGGCCAGAGGAACGCTAACGACATAGTCTTTTTTCTTATGAAACTTCTCCAGCATTCTCTCGATGCCGCCCGCGATGGCCTCCACCTTCTTCGGGTCATCCACCTGGATAATCATCTGATGCAGCTCGACTCTTTCGCGTTCCTCTCCACTTGAAGTGCGTTTGGTAAAGATGTCGCCGAAGTATCGGCGTGCTACCTCGATGGGAACGTAGGCGTCCACATCCTGGTCAGGAATCTGAATGTTTCCGGCCTGGCCGCTTTCACTCTTAACGATACCGATGACCTCGAAGTTATCGCTGCCAATGCAGATCGTCTGGCCAATGGTGCTCTCGGTAGCCAGGATCTTGCGAGCGCCGAATTCGGTCAGTACCGCCACGGGGGCTTGCTTTTCCTGATCGGACTTCAGAAGGATCCGGCCGGCAAGAACCTGGCGGGGCACAAGCTCGAACCATTCGGGCGTCGTCCCCACAACGCGCAGCTCCATGACCTTCTCATAAAGACGGGAGTCCCTTCGCATCAGCTTTACCGGCGCCGTTCGCTGGATATCTTCGAAACTCTGAGCCACCCTGCGATGGTCCTCGTATGTCAGCCCATACATGCTCATGCGCGAACGAGTTGTGCTTGTGGCCTCTTCTTCGGCGGATTTCATTGACGAGATAATGATATTGTTGCTGCCGAGCTTGCGAATCTGTTCGAGAGCTTCCTTGCTGGCGCCTTCACCGACAGAGAGCATTGCCACAACACTGCCCACGCCAAAAACAACACCCAACATGGTCAGAAACGAGCGCAGCTTATGGAGCAGCAGATTCTCGATACCGAGCCAAATATTTCGTGCGATCCTAGTTTGCCTCATTGGGAGCTCCCTTCGATTCTGTCGATCAGGCCGTCCAGCATGTGCAGCCTGCTATGGGTATGCTCCGCGATGGCTGGTTCATGCGTCACGATGATGATCGTCTTGCCGAGTTTGTTCAGCTTGATCAGCAGCTCCAGAATCTGTTCACCCGTTGCAGAGTCAAGATTGCCGGTTGGTTCGTCTGCAAAGATGACCTGCGGATCGTTCGCCAGCGCTCGGGCAATCGCGACTCTCTGCATTTGGCCGCCGGAAAGCTCCGTAGGCCGATGGCCCACTCTGTCTCCAAGCCCGACTTGCTCTGCCAGTTCCTTTGCACGCGCCGCACTCTGCCTGGCATCCCACCCCAGATAGTAAAGCGGAAGCTCGATATTTCTTTGGACGGTCAGTTGAGGGATCAGGTTGAAACTCTGGAATATGAAACCAAGGTATCTGAGCCGAAACTCGCTGAGCGAATCATCGTCGAGCCGGCTTACATCCCGGCCGTCAAGAAAATAAGAGCCGGAACTAAGGCGGTCGAGACAACCGAGGATATTCATCATGGTGCTTTTGCCCGAACCGCTCGGCCCCATGATCGCCCAGAAACTCCCCTTCTTGAACGTGATGTTCACCCCGGCGAGAGCATTGACCTGCTCTGTCCCCATTTGGTAGATCTTACGGGCATTCACGAGCTTGACAATTTCCTTGTTGTTGGACGGGGCTTGTTTAGCCATTTATTGATCCCTTTCCGCTCCCTGAGGTCTCTGGCCGCCTGCTCCCTGCCTCTGGCCGCCTGCTCCCTGCCTCTGGCCGCCGCCTGTCCCCCGCCTCTGGCCTCGTTGCTGCCGCATCGCGTCCCGTTCCTCCTGCGACATGTTCTCGAAACGCTGTTTCATATTCTCCATTTCTTTCTGACGCTCTTCGGGTGACATATTTTCTAATCGCTTGCGCATCTGTTCCATTTGAACTGACGAGGAACCATCAATACCTCCCGGCCCCGCTCCCGGCTGTTCGGAACGGTCGCCTTCCGGTCCGGCGGACTGCCCTTGTGATTGCTGTGACGGACGCGCAGTATCGCCGTTGCCGTTGGCCTCTTCAAGTTTTTGATTTATCCTGTCCCTCATAGCGTCAGAACCGTCAAGGGCATCGGTCGGCGCGGCTCCCTCCATGCCCGAACCGGGTTCAATGGTCCCAGCTTTCAGCGGAGGCGTCATCCAGACGACCTCCCCCTCGTTGAGACCGCTGATAATTCTAATCACGTTGTTATCGTCCAGGCCAACCTCGACCTGCCGCTCCTCGGTAGAGCCGTCCTTGACAACAAAGACGGTAGGTTTTCCTCCGACCCGCAACACAGCCTGAACCGGTACATACACCGCATCCTCATACTGGGCAACGATAATCTCAGCCTTGCAGCTCATTCCCGTACGCAGCAAGCTGTCGTTGTCTTCGAGGTTTATATCTGCGGGATAAATCTTCAGGTCCGGATTCGCCCACATCATTCGGGCGTCCGGCAAGGGTGCGATAAGACCCACCCGGCCGAGGAATCTCTTGCCCGCCAGCGCGTCAACCGTGATAACAGCAGGAAGCCCCACCTGGACTTTCCTAAGGCTCGTTTCGTGAATACTCACCTGAGCTTTCATCGATTGGGTGGTTGGCAGATTCATCAGGTCCTGCCGCTCGGTGACCTCAACACCGATATCCATCGGCTCTCGACGGTCGAAGGGACCGTGTCCTCCGCCGGAACTCGTTGCATAGACCACCATCCCGTCCATCGGGGCTATTATCGTCGTTTTGTAGAGTTGATCCTCGGTCTTCTTCATCTTCTCTTGTTGCCGCTTGTACTCAAGCTCTCTGGCCTTCAGCTCCGCCTTCGCTTGAACCACATCCGCCGAGGCCTTCCTATTGGTGCGTTCCAGAGCCATCTCGGCCTGATTGACGTCACTGGTCTTCTGCTCGATCTGACGATGGTATGTGAAGTTCTTTAGAAGATCGACATTGCTCAGCGCCACATCTCGCTCAAGTTTCCTGCCCTGCAGGGAAAGTCGATCCGCAAGGTACTCGGTCTCCGAGAGGTACTTCTCCTCATAGAGCCTCTTGGACCAGTCATTCACATCCTCAGCACGTTTTACCTGCTCTTGGCTCAGACGGATCTTAGCCTCGAGCTCATTGACGTCCTTGGGGTAAATTCCGTCCACATACTGCTGCAGATCCTGCCGGGCGAATCTGAGCGTAAGCTCAGCCTTCTCGATGTCGCTCCTGGCTTGATTCTCGCTAACGGCCAGACTCTCCTTGGCGCTGATGTAAGCAGCGTCGGCCTTCTGAACCAGGATGTCCTGGTCGATGATTCGGTCTTTAAGGGTGCTGGCGTCCAGCTCGACCAGCACGTCTCCTGCCTTAACAATGCTGCCGTCCGGAACGAGGCTTACGATGGATGTTCTTCCCTCGACTTCGTTCCTCAGAGTGATCTGGTCTCTCGGCTGGATGGTGCCGGACTCTAACACGCTGATGGTCAGAGGACCCCTTTTGACAACGAAGGTGGCAAGGTGGCTCGTTGGATCTTCTTTGCCTCGAACGACTTTGAGCCAGATAAAGATAAGGACAATCGAAGCGAGCGCCACAACGATGCCAACTGTCCAGAAAGACCTCAGTCCACTACGATCATTTGCTGTATTACTTTTTAACATTATTGATTACCTCCGGCGAGAACTCTCGCCACAAACCCTGTTCGTTCACTTTAAGCAAATCCAGATCTCGTTGCAGCTCCAGTTCGGCTATGCGGTAATCTACGACCGATCGAGTCAAGCCGTTCTGGGCCGAGAGAAGGGCGTCCTGCGCCTCCAGCAGGTTACGGATTTCCGTTCGTCCGGCCTCGAGGAAGAAAGTCGTGCTTCGAACGCGCTTCTCGGCAACGACAACCGACTGGGCCTGAATCTTAAGACTTTCCCGGGACTCAAGAAGGGTCCGTAATTCGCTGCGAATGGACAATTTGATTTGATCTTCAAGCGATTGCACACTTCTTGTAGCCTGCTCCAGACTAAGCAGGCTGTTGCGGTACTCGTTCCGCTCCCTTGTTCTTTCAACCGGCAAATCAAGCGAAAGCAGGGCCGCATATTGGCCCCTGTCGAAACGCAGGCTGCCGTCCTCGTCGGTATCAGCAACACGTCCCGACCCACCCAGAGTCAATCCAGCCCTGAGGGCATCGGCCCTGACCACAACCTGTCTCTGGGCGTCATAGACTTCGCCGATAGCCGCCTGCAAATCCAGCCTGTTCTCCAGAGCCAGCTTCACCGCAACAGCTTCGTCGATTTCCAGCGGTCCGGCGTCTTTATAGCTGGCCGGCATCAACTGCACAGGAGCGTCCGCCGGTGGAGCTGTTTCTGAAGTCCCCTGCTGGGATACTGTTCTCATCTCTTCAAGAATCTCCGAGGCACGGCCCCGCAATTGCACCAGGTCGTTCGGATCAAGCTTGATTCGCGCATCCGTCGGAAGACCTATAGTATTCTTAAACGAATCGAGGCTGCTTTTGAGCTGCTCCTGGGCGGATATCCAGCTATTGCGGGCGCTCAGCTCACGCTGGATCGCCTGGTCCGTATCAATTTCACGTATTCGACCTGCGTCGGCCCGCCTGCGAGACCAGCGGGCCGAGGCCACCGAACTGCTGTAGTTATCCTTTGCGTTGGCCACACCGTCCATCTGACGTAACACATTGAAATATCCACGGGCAACATTAACAGCGAACGTCCGTTTGTAGCGTTCGAAATCCCAGAGCTCATATACCACGTTCCGCTCGGCCTGAGTCAGTGGTTCGGCGGCAATATGCTCGCCGGAACCTCTCATTAAGGGGATAGATACCGAAGCATCGGCACTCAATCCCATGGATGAAGCACCGCCCTGAGTCAAAAGATTCATCAGATTGACCGCTATCGACGTGCTCATGTCGATTCCGTTCTTCAGGGTACGACTCACCCCCCCTGCCGCACTGGTGTCTAAATTGGTGGCTGTGGTATCCGTGCTAAGTTCGCTGTCCGCACCGGCATTGAATATATTTTCGAAGTTGTGACGTGTCAGATCAAGGGCCAATGCCGTCCGAAAGACATTTTCTTTGCGAGACTGATATTCCAGGCTATTGCGGGCGCCCACCTGGAGCGCCTGTACCAGCGATAATTTAACCGGCTCGTTGGGCTCGATTGGCAAATCTTCCGAGCTGCCGGATGATTTGGACTGCAGATAATCCGGATCGGGCCAATATTCGACGGGTTTGAGCCGGTCCGTGCCGAGTGAAGCCTCGGATGAAACAGCTAAATTCTGCTGCTCCAGCAGGCGACGGCGAAGAATATCGCTGGGCCTCTCAATACTGAATGGCTCGGTTTCTCCAAGTGCCTCTTTTTGCTTAGCTGTGATAATCTCAGCAGCAACTTTATCAGCCTCGCTGCGATGCTCAACCGGGGATCGACATCCCAAAGGAACAAGGATCAACGAAACTAACAGCAACTTTATTAAATAACACTTACCATGGCATGTTCTTAGCCCGTCTGAGTTGTTTCTAACTTCTTGCCACATAAGCACCTCTATATAAAACAGTGTCCTATACGCTTTGAGGAACACCTGATCCTGCCGTACAGTTGTTATTGCTTAAATTCAGGCCTATGATATTGAAATTCCCAAGATAAAACTGTCAGTCATCAGTTTATCTCAGGAATACGCTGCCCAATATTTACGCAGAAATTCACATATAACAATGCTTAAGACGGGCTTTATTCGGATTTTATTGCAAAAAAAGGATTTTATTTGCAGTTAAATTAAATATGCAAAATAGCATTGTTTTCTGACGCCGTGTCTGTTAGAGTCAAATGCTCTAATGGGCGCTGTATTCGATAGTTTCAGACCACGCTTCGGATTTTCTGACTCTCTGAAACCGTCTGATTGAGGATGATGGGTCTTTAATCTTTTCAGTGAGGCGCTTATGAATAGAATACCGGTGCTGATAACGGTTCTCGGCTTGTTTTTGGCAGTTCCAACCCGGGGCTCGGATTGGCCCCAATGGCGAGGTCCAGGCCGGGACGGCATCTGGCCTGAAAAGGGCATTGTCCGGAAATTCGATGCTCCACGGCTTAATGTCCGGTGGCGAGCCAAAATCGCCAACGGCTATAGCGGACCAACCGTTGCCGGCGGCCGGGTGTACGTAACCGACCGCGTAACGACCCCGACTCAGACCGAGCGTGTTCATTGCTTCGATGCCATGACCGGCACTAAAATCTGGTCTTACGATTACGAATGTAAATATGAGAAAATCGAGCAACGGGACG
>Ga0315294_10008313_pt1 | contig 11408 bp, 10 predicted proteins | sample YL17G13_40_MG_FD_203626 | JGI IMG/M metagenome (GOLD analysis project Ga0315294, IMG submission 203626) | Sediment microbial communities from Yellowstone Lake, YNP, Wyoming, USA - YL17G13_40 | ecosystem: Environmental > Aquatic > Freshwater > Lake > Sediment | place: USA: Wyoming | collected... | reverse complement strand
GGTCTTTTTTATCACGAGGGCAGAATGAATCCGTATCACAGCCTACGGGCAGAACCTCGATGTTTTTGCCGCTCAGGCCGTCGCGGATATAAACCTTCTTGACCCAGTTGGAGGTTACGAGTATCAACGGCAAATCTTCGAGAATCTCTCTGTAATTAGCGATGTAGCCGTCAGCGACGAGCCAGGGCACTGCCGTTACGCCATATCTTTGCGGATGCAGGACAAGATGAGGACTGTGTCCCCAATAGCCCACGCCTACAACAACGTCAGGCTCGAACCAGCGGTAGTACCATTCCTTTTCCTGCGCAGATTCGAAGTTAACGGCGTGGGTTTCAACACCCATTTCCTTAAGGCCCTTGTAAAGTAAATCTCCCTGCGTTGCCAAACCTCCCGGCGAAGGCGGATAATCGTAGAGCACAAGCACTTTCATTTCTTCAACTCCTGTCAAAAATCTTTTTGATGTCCTGGGGCTTTTCTATGAGCCAAAAGGCTTCGGTATCTGAGACGGCCTTTGACTCGAAACTTTCGGGCGAGAAGCCGTAGTTATCAATTATAATGTTTTTTTTCCTTTGCCAAACATTTTTCGCCAGCTTAATCACAATATCCGCACCTTCTATCGGTCGAGGTAAATATTGCCTGCCGCCGTCCTCATAGGCAAAGAGCAAAAGCCGTTTGGCCTTTAGTTTTCCCTCATTCCAGAGCGAAAAAACCGCCTGTGAGGTTTCTTCGTGACGAAGATGTCTGGTATATTCGCCATTAGGGCTGTGGGTAAGGATTATATCAAAACTCCTTTCAGACAGTGTATTTAAAATAGCCGATTGAACCTCTGCCTGCTCAAGAGGTCTCTGGCTGGGACCATCGTCGAGGTCAGCCATAAAACATTTGGCTGTGAGGTATTCGGTTACCTTGAAAAACTTTGGAGCCCTGTCAGGGTCGGATTTTCGACATAGGGTCATTATAGTCCAGTCGATTTGAGGATGTGCCAGGATAGTACCACCCGCCCATAGAGTCTCATCGTCCGGATGGGCGACAATTACCGCAGCGGTTTTTATATTGATAAAGATGTTTTCTGTTGAGGCTTTGGTCATAAGTTATTTTATTAAAAAGAGTTATAATTTAGCGACAGGAATTTTAATACATTTCGCCAACAAATTTAAGACTAATATCAACATGTTTTGTTGTCAATTGCCGGTTTTTTAGATTAATCGGCCCTGAATAAGAGCCGATATCTGATATGAGTTAAACCCAGTATATAAGGAGAGTTAAAAATGGGGATTCAGGATTGGTCAGATAGTGTTATACTTGTAACGGCTGCGCCGGAACCTGATATGTGCGATGAACTCAAGACGGTAACGGAAATAGTTCGTCAACGGGACAAATGCAGTGTGGTTATTGATTTTTCCGATGCCGAACTTGTAACAAGCTCAAGCCTTGCTCAACTGCTCAGACTCCAGAAGGTCCTCGACGACCACAATCAACAAATGGTTCTCTGCGGCGCAAGTCCAAGGACAAAGGGAGTCTTCGAGATTACAGGATTAGACAAGGTCTTTGAGTTTGTCGAAGATAAGTTCACGGCACTGGCCGGAATGCAGCTTGCCAGCTAAGCTGTTATCAGCCCCGATATATCGGGGTTGACATTGTGATTGCAAAATGATAGCATCACCGGCAGTGCTGTTTAACAATCCTGAGTGTCAGGGAAAAATTATGAAAGCTGAACTCGCCGAACAGCTCGGAAAAAAACTTCAATACCGCTTTTCCAATCGTACCCTTCTAAAAAAGGCACTGACCCATTCATCATCAGCCCAAAAGCTTGAGAGCAATGAAAGACTCGAATTCCTCGGCGATTCAATCCTCGGCCTGGTTATATGTCAGGCGTTGTACGAAAGATTTCCGGATTACCTCGAAGGCGACCTTACAAAAATCAAAAGCAAACTCGTCTCACGAAAGACCTGTTCGCTTATTGCAGGCATCCTTGACCTCGATTCCGTCCTGAATATCGGGCCAGGTATGGAGAAAAGCAGGGCGCTGAAAGGGTCCATCGCTGCAGCAACACTGGAGGCGGTAATAGCAGCGATATATCTCGACGGCGGATTTGAGCCGGCAAGGGAGTTCATCCTGAGATTTTTCGGTCCTTTAATAAATCAGGCCGATGCCGCAGAACATCAGGAAAATTACAAGTCGCTCCTTCAGCAGTACGCACAGCAGAATTTAAACCATTCGGTAAGCTATGAAATCCTCGACGAGAAAGGGCCGGACCACAATAAATGCTTCGAAAGCGCCGTTGTCATCGACCACAAAAGGTATCCAAGCGCATGGGGCAATACAAAAAAGGATTCTCAGCAGATGGCCGCCTATAACGCATTGGTCGAACTGGGCGTAATCAAAATAAAAAAGGGTGAATAGAGTTTTAAATTCTTAGTGTTGACCCTTCGACAAGCTCAGGGCAGGGTTTTGAGTTGTGGAAGGCCGTCTGCGACTCGGCTGAGGTCATCGGAGTCGGCAGAAACACTAAATACTAAATCCGCCAAGTCGGACAAGTACTAAATACCAATCAGCGTTTTTAAACCTTCGAGGAGCGGTTTAAAGAAGCTGACGGCCTGCGGGTCGCGAGTATAGGTGCTTAAAACAAATTTCCCAAATCCGGCCTGCCCAAGGGCATAAAAACCAATCGCAAGCTGGCCTATCGCAACAAATCCAATACCGACCTGACCTGCGGCAAATAAACCAGCAATGCTCAACTGTCCCATTGCAATCAGCAGACCGATTGACAACTGGCCTATTGATATAACACCGAGGGCAAGCTGGCCGATTGCGATTATGCCTGCCGCCTTTCTGCCGACCGCGATAAGACCTTTTGCCCAGAGCCTTTTGCCGGTTTCGGGGTTTACCCCCAATGTGATGTGAACTAACGGCAATGTGCCTATTTTCAGATGAGATTTGAACTCCCTGAAAAGCATTCCGCTGTTATACAGATACTTGCGGGTTGTTCCCCAACGGCTTCGAGAAAAGACATAGTCAGGCTGCTGGTTTAACAAATTCGCCATATAGCCCTCATATAATTTTTGTTACAAGTGCCATACAGTTGGCACTGAAAACTGCATACCTGTAAAGATTTTGCACATTTATGCTGATAAGTATAAATGAAGTTGGATGCGGAGTCGAGTCCTGCACCTGTTTGTATTGTACAAAAGTGGGAAAAAGAATCAAGTAGTAGAGTATAAATTTAAACGACTTGACTCTGAAATGCTGCGGTACGAATAGGTGTAGGATGTCTCGAATCAGCCCGTTTATACCGCAGGTGCGGTATAAAACGAAGAATTGTTTGCCGTTACCCTGTCGGGCTTTTTTGCCGAAGGCAAAAGCCGGGGGGCAGCCCGACAGGATAAACTGATTTCAATCTACCACTCTTTTTCTGTAAAGCTTTGCCTCTAAAGCCTTTACGTAAGCCGTCCAGTTGGTTTCACCCGGCTCGTTCTCTATTCTTTCTGTAACCTGATTAATTTTGGCGTCGATATTATCAAGCAAACTGACCAGAAATGCTTCTGCAGTCATCGGCAATTTTGGTGAGCCGAACTCATACTGACCGTGATGCGAAAGAATTATATGCTCAAGATTCTCCAGTATCTGCTTATCAACTGTCAGGCCGGCTTTTTCAAGTACTTTGGTCTTATTGCTAACCATCAGAATAGTCTGAACAATATGGCCGATTAACTGGCCGCTGTCGGTATAGCTGAAAGCCATATCGTAGGAAAGCTCCTCGGTCTTGCCCATATCGTGCAGAAATATTCCCGCCAGGACAAGGTCGCTCTGAAGCTGAGGATAATAAGGCATTATAGCCTTTGCCACATTCAGCATATTGTGCGTGTGCTCAAGAAGACCGCCGATGTAGCTGTGGTGGTTCTGTGTTGCCGCAGGCGCCGTGCAGAATTTTTTCATCAACTCCTTATCTTTAATAAACTCGTCGACAAGAGCTTTTATAAAAAGATTTTTTATTACGGCCAGAATCTGTATTATCTCCTCGAACATCTGCTGGATATTTTTCTCGGTCCTCGGCAGATAATCGTCAACCTTTACCTTCTCGGCGGGGACAGACATTAACTGGTCGGCAACAATCTGCAGAGTATTCTGATACAACTCGCTTCTGCCCTTTATCTGGACAAAGCCTTCCTTCGGCAGCGAATTAAAAAGCTCCTCTGTCGCCTGCCAGACTCTGCAGTTTAGTTTGCCTGTCTTGTCGCTTACATACATGGCGATATACAAATCGCCGCGGGTTGTGCTTCGCAGCACAGGCTGACTTATCAGGTAGATATCGTTGACCTGCTGGCCCGGCTGAATCTGGTTTATAAAAACATGTGCCATAAAAGCTCCAAAAAAACAGACGCTCAATATAGCGGGAATAACGGGATATGGCAAGAAAAAGATAAGGAAGCAGGGAAATAAGGAAGTAAGAAAGCAGGGATTTGATATTTGCTGCCGGCTATTGGCTGCCGAACTCTTCTTTTTTTCTCTCGCTGACTTGCGGGATATAAGACCTGATTCTGCTTATTTTCTCATTAAGCTCTTTTAGCGTCTCCGTATTGTACTGCTGCGTAGTTTCGAGGTCTTTTCTGGCTTCGTAAAGGCTCTTTCTTACGTTCTGAAGTTCGGTTTCAGAATTCATCAGGGCATTTTTTGACCGTTCGGCCTCCGACCGCCAGTTCATCATGTCAAACTCATACAATCTGGCCTGCTGCCTTGTATCTTCATATTTGGTCATCAGCTTGTTGATACTTTCATAAGCCTGCTGAAGTTTTTCCTGCTTGATTTTTCTGTCCATGCTCACCCACGCATAAGCACATAAGCTTACGACAAACGCTGCTGTCACGAGAACGAAAGACAGCTTCCAGACTGAAACGGCTCTTACGGATTCAATAATACTGCGCAGAAGCGGGATACGAAATCCGCCTGCGGCGAACTCATTTTTATTTTTATCGGCCGCAGTTATTTTTTTCTCTTCGGCAAACAACTGCAAATCTATTATTGTATCCAACTCTTTATGCTGCGGTTGTGGAAACGATGATTCGGCAGGGGCAGGTTTTATTTCGACTAAATTTGGTCCGCTGTTTTTTTTGTCCCGGGTTCTTTCGATTTCAGCAGACAAAAGCTGTGATTCATTGTCCGACTGAAAAATCCTGTTTACAAGGTCGGTGATTTTATTCGTACAGGATGAAACATCAACCTCCTCGGCTCGACGGAGCTCGCCGAAGTCGGATGATTGCGAATCCTGCTGCTTTATGATTTTGTATATGTCAAGCGGAAGGTCGACTATGAAGGTTTTATCCTTGTGCTTCCTGACCTGCACTACGCCAAGGCGGGCACATTCCTGCACAATACCGGCAGAGACTCCCTGCCGGGCTGCATACTGGCCGACCGTTAACAGCGATTTTTTTCTGCTGAAAATCGGTTCGTTCAGCTTACCTGTGCCGTCCTGTTGCTCCATAGACTTGTCCTGTCGAAAAGACTTCAAACTACTATATTTTCGGACTTTTTAACGTGATTTCTTGAATTTATGGGCCAAAAAACGTCGAGGCCGACAAAACCTGCTGTAGTTTTTGCTCGTGACGTATTCGCTAAAGTCCGAGAACAAGTCCGAAAAGCCACAGCCAATCTTAAGTTCCGATAAAAAGAGGCTTGAGAGGAAGTAATCGTATATTTTTCTCCAATCCCCCAAAGAATCGCGCGCAAAACAAGTCTATTCCTTATTGTGCCGATTTAATAAAGACCCTGATGGGGGAAAACACTTTTCCGGGATGGGGATTGGTATGAAAGTACTTATAGCAGAAGACGATACAGCCTCGAGAATTGTGCTTGAAAAACACCTGAACAACTGGGGTTATGAAGTTTTTGCTGCTCAAAACGGCAACGAGGCATGGGAGATTATCCGGCATCAGCAGCCGGAAATCGCACTTGTCGACTGGATAATGCCTGGAATGGACGGACTTGAACTTTGCAGAAGAATCCGTTCCGAGCAGAACAGCGGATACACTTACATAATCTTTTTGACCTCAAAAATAGAAAACGAAGATATCATTGCCGCTCTCGATGCCGGTGCAGACGATTATTTGTGCAAACCCTTCGACAAAAACGTGCTGAAAAGCAGAATGGCTGTCGGTGCAAGAACAATCAATTACGAGGAGCAGATGAGAATCGCCAAGGAAAAGGCTGAAGAGGCCCAGGCTAAACTCGAAAGACTTAATCTTCAGCTCGAAATTACATACAAAAAACTTATGGAAACGGCACACATCGCCGGCATGGCTGAAGTTGCAGCCAACGTCCTGCACAATGTCGGAAACGCCCTTAATAGCATAAACGTTTCGGCAGCAATTGTTACTGAAAAAATAACAAATTCGGAAATCGCCAACTTAGCCAAACTGGCTGAACTGCTTGGCAAACACAGTGCCGACCTGGCGGAATTTCTTACAAACGACCCGCAGGGAAAACACATCCTGACCTATCTTACGGAAGTCAGCAGCCATCTTTCACAACAGCAGGCTGAAACGATTGAAAAACTGCGCTCTCTTATGAAAAATGTCGAGCAGGTTAAAGATATCGTCAAAATGCAGCAACTGTATACAGGCATTGGCAAACAACAGGACAGCGTATCGCTGAACGAACTCATTGAAAACGCAATTGAAATCAATAATGCAGGACTCGAAAGACAAAACATCGAGGTTATCCGCGAATACGACGATATCGGCAATATCCTCGTCGACAAGCAGAGAACATTACAGATACTCGTAAATCTAATCGACAATGCCGAATACGCGCTGTCAAAAAGCGACAAAGAGCCAAAGCTGCTGAAAATCAGAACTGCAAAGAACGGCGGCACAAAGGTGAGAATTGAGGTTGCCGACAACGGCATCGGAATAAATCCTGCCGACCTGGGTGTAATATTTGAGGACGGTTACACAACCAAACAAGCCGGGCACGGATTCGGACTGCACAGCAGCCTGCTCGCTGCAAAGGACATGCAGGCAACGCTGACCGCAGAAAGTCTCGGCCTCAATCAGGGGGCAACATTTATTCTCGAACTTCCATTAAGAAAAACTGAGGGTTCACCCCCACACCAATATCCTGGTGTAAGGGAAAATTTATGAGGAAAAAGATAAAAATGAAATCTTTGTTAAAAAACCGACGTTCAAAGCTTTTTATATTGGTGAGGGGGTAAAAAATGGAAAGTATAACTGAGACAAAAAATCGAAGAATCCTTGTAATCGATGACAAGGAGTCGATACATGAGGATTTCAGACAGATACTTTCCGAAGGTTCGGCTAATACATCGCTGGATGCTGCCAGGGCGGCGGTCTTCGGTTCTAATGCCCCTGCCAGGGGTTCGCTGCGTAGCACGAGTAATGAAGACGACTCTGTCGGTTTTGAGGTGGACTGTGCCTTTAACGGCCATGAGGGCCTGGAAAAAGTTGTCAATGCAGAGCGGCAGGGCAGACCTTATGCAATGGCGTTCGTCGACCTTCGAATGGAGTCCGACTGGGATGGAATAGAAACAATTGAGCATCTCTGGAAAGTCCAGCCGCAGCTCCAGATTGTCATCTGCACCGCATATTCAGATTATTCATGGACGGATATAATCGAGCGGCTCGGAACGACCGAAAGATTGTTAATCCTGAAAAAACCGTTCGATAATGTCGAAGTCCGACAATTGGCTGTGTCACTGACGGAAAAATGGGAGCTTTTAAACCGGCTCGACGAACTCGTGCAGGAAAGAACGGCTCAAATTACCGAAACCCGGGATGTGGCCATGTTTGTGCTTGCATCGCTTGCCGAATCACGTGACCCGGAGACAGGCGAGCATCTTGAAAGAATGCGAAGTTATTGCCATATACTCGCTGAAGAACTCAGAAACGACAGTTGCTATTGCGAGCAAATAGATGATAAATTCATCGAAGACCTCTACCGTTCAAGTCCGCTGCACGATATTGGAAAAGTCGGAATACCAGACTGCATACTCCTCAAGCCGGGCAGCCTCACAGACAAAGAATTCGAAGTTATGAAGCAACACTCCATCATCGGCGCGGAAGCACTTGGAAGGACCATAAGAAGCGTTACCATCGCAGGCTTTCTGGAAATGGCTGCCGATATTGCGCGCTGGCATCACGAAAGATTCGACGGTACCGGTTATCCTGACGGCCTGAAAGGAAACCAAATACCGCTGTCGGCAAGAATCGTGGCCATTGCCGATGTCTATGATGCCCTCACAAGCTTGAGGGTTTACAAGCCGGCTTTTCGGCCTGAAATTGCTTACATGATGATGTGCCAGGAGCGAGGCAAACACTTTGACCCTGTTATCGTCGATGCGTTCATCGCAAGACACGATGACTTCTTACAGGTCAGGAAACTTACGGAAGCTGAAAAAACCGCGCCATCGCTTGTATAAACCCCCACACCTTTGCAGGTGGGCCTTTGCCTGATGAGCGCATTCATCCAAGGGCTTTACAGCCGTGGCTTTCCGCAAAGGTGTGGGGGTAAAGACAAATCAAAATTCAAACTTCGTATCTCGTGAATCCCGTTAGAGACAAGGCACACCAAAAGCAGTCTGTCTCTAACGGGATGAAGCGTATCCGCCGCAGGCGGACAAGTCTCGTGTTTCTCTTTACGCTTAATGCTTCACTAACCGCTGTAATATCAAAAACATATAAATAAGCACGCCTAAAGTCTATGTTGACAATACCTGTCTTTTGTCTTAACATACTGCGTTTTTGCTGGTTTAATTCATGGAGATATTTTGAAATGACAACGGTAACTCTTATTACCGGTGACGGCGTTGGGCCTCAAATCGCACAGGCGGCAAGAAGATGTATCGACGCAACCAAGGCGGGCATTAAATGGGAAGTTGCCGAGGCAGGTATCGACATAATGGCTAAAACGGGCACACCGCTGCCGCAGGCAACCATCGAGTCGGTCAGAAAAAACGGCATCGCACTAAAAGCGCCCATCACCACGCCGTCAGGCACAGGCTTTAGAAGCATAAACGTCTTCTTAAGACAGGAACTGGAACTGTACGCCTGTCTTCGTCCATGTAAAAGCTATAAGGGAGTAAGAAGCAGATACTCTGATATTGACCTTGTGATTGTCCGTGAGAATACCGAAGACCTTTATGCGGGCATCGAATTTGAAAAGGACAAAGACGACACCGCTGAACTTATCAACTGGCTCAACAAACACGCCCCCGCGTCTTCCTGTCGGAAGACAGGAGCGGGGGTCGCCGAAGTCAGCAAACGAAAAATCTCTGTCGATTCAGGAATAAGCATAAAGCCCATTTCAGTAAAGGCGACCGAAAAGATAGTCCGATTCGCTTTCGAATATGCCAGAAAATACAACAGGAAAAAAGTAACTTCCGTTCACAAGGCAAACATAATGAAATACACCGACGGCTTGTGGCTTCAGACAAGCAGACAGGTTGCCAAAGACTATACAGACATAGAATTCGAAGACCGCATTGTTGACAATATGTGTATGCAGCTTATACAAAAGCCGGAACTTTACGATGTGCTGGTTCTGCCGAACCTTTACGGTGATATAATCAGCGACCTTTGTGCGGGCCTTGTCGGCGGTCTGGGCGTAGCGCCCGGTGCAAATATCGGTGATAAAGGCGCAATCTTTGAAGCCACTCACGGAAGTGCTCCGAAATATGCCGGCCAAAACAAGGTCAACCCATGTGCTTTGATTCTCTCGGGCGTTCTGATGCTCCGCCATCTGGGCAAAACTGCCGAGGCTGAAAAACTTGAAAACGCCGTCGCTGCCGTGATAGCAGAGGGCAAATACGTAACCTACGATATGAAGCCGGACAGAGACGACCCAACTGCCGTCGGTACGAGCGAAATGGCAGATGCTATAATAAAAAAAATAAAAAATCAAAAATAAAAAATCAAAATTGAGGGACCGGCCTGCGGCCGAGATTCTTTCTTAAATTCGTGTTTATTTGTGTTAATTCGTGGTTGATTTAAGTGCAGGATTGATTTGGACACGATTTTCTGGCGAAAACTGGTTACTTGTCAAAATCCGCCGCCTGATTATAAGCTGCTGCGGGCGATTTTGCTTGTCTGCTCATTTTTCTATCGTATTGCAGTTGTTTTGCGAAATCTGTTTTATGACTTTTCAATTTTTAGAAAAACAAAAGTTGATGCTGTTGTGATGAGCGTCGGAAACATTACAGCCGGCGGCACCGGCAAAACACCGCTGGTTGCCTGGCTTTGCAATTATTTCGCCGAAAGAAATATTACGACTGCAGTGCTCACGCGAGGCTACAAACTCAGGGACTGCGACCTTGCGGATGAGCCTGTGATACTCGCAAAGAACTGCCCAAAAGCAGAAATAATAGTTAATGCCGACAGGACGGCAGGCGCAAAAAAAGCGATAACTGAACGCAATGCAAAGCTCTTGATTATGGACGACGGCTTTCAGCACAGAAAACTTGCCAGAGATATCGATATCGTTGCAATCGATGCAACAGAACCTTTCGGATGCGAAAAACTGCTGCCCGCAGGATTTTTGAGAGAGCCTGTCAGCTCACTAAAAAGGGCAGATGCTGTTGTAATAACGCGTATCAATCAGACCCGGCCGGAAAGAATCGAAGAAATTAAAAAAAGAGTCTTAAGTTTAAACCCGAATATTGTCTTTGCTGCGGCAGTTTATAAGCCGATATGCGCAAAACTCATAAAGGATAGTTTCATCGACATTAACGAACTTAAGACGAAAAAAATCTACGCTTTCTGCGGCATCGGCAACCCCGATGCATTTTTTCAGACAGTCGGCGAACTGGCTCTTAACATCGTCGGCACAAGAGTGTATAATGACCACCACAGGTACACCGGCTCCGACATCACGGCAATCTGCGAAGACGGCAGATATAAACAGGCTGAACTGATAATAACTACTCAAAAGGACTGGATAAAAACGGCGCTGCTGTGCATCGAAAAATTCGATATCCCAATCGCCTATCTGGATGTGGGGCTTGAATTTACCGATGGACGGCAGGATATTATAGCTCTTGTTGAAAGCGCAATAAAAAAGTATGTATGACAGGCTTATAGATATCGTTCAGAATCTCGGTTCGCCGAAGGTGCTGCTGGCAGGAGACTTTCTGCTGGATATCTACGTCTATGGCGACGCATTGAGAATAAGCCCGGAAGCTCCTGTGCCCGTTCTGAAAGTCGTCAGCAGAGAATACCGGCCCGGCGGAGCAGCGTCAGTCGCAGCCGACCTTGCCGCATTGGGCGCAGAGACTTTCTGCCTCGGTGCGGTCGGAAAAGACTTAAACGCTGAAACCCTGCGAAAGTTGCTTCAGAGCGTTGGCGCTGATATCTGGGGCCTTATCGAAGTTGACGACAGATGCACAATCACAAAACAAAGAT
>Ga0315294_10008310_pt1 | contig 11413 bp, 6 predicted proteins | sample YL17G13_40_MG_FD_203626 | JGI IMG/M metagenome (GOLD analysis project Ga0315294, IMG submission 203626) | Sediment microbial communities from Yellowstone Lake, YNP, Wyoming, USA - YL17G13_40 | ecosystem: Environmental > Aquatic > Freshwater > Lake > Sediment | place: USA: Wyoming | collected... | reverse complement strand
CTACGAAAAGGGCAAATTGTCTGGAACTCCCTTGACTGCTTTGGCAAAAGGATTTGTTTTGATAGTTAGTACTAAAACTGACTGTTTTTCGTAATTTTTTCTGTAAGACCAATCTTAACGATGAGATTATGTAGAATGCAATAACACCCTATTTTAAAACCTGAGTTTTCGTAAAAATTGCATTTATAACCAATGTGAGCAGATGTACACAAAGAATTGGTCAGTTTGGGTAGGTAGATTCTAATCTGGTATACGAATTTATTCGAGTAATGGTCGAATAGCCTTTTTGCTAAGGATAGCATTGAGCTATATACTTGTGGGAAGGCAATTTGATTCCCGGAAACTCAAGGATGAGTAAAATATACGGGTCAGCGAATCCAAATCAACAAGGGAAACATCTTCCACCAGTTCAAAACCGGTTGAAGGAGAATGACCCTGTCTATTTCATACTGAATACAGTCACCGAACTGGATATATCAACTATTACTGCCAAGTATGAGCAGGAGCAACGAGGTTTTCCGCCGTATTCTCCCCGTATGATGGTGGCATTATTATTGTACAGCTATTTTCGTGGCGTTTTCAGTTCACGCCAGATAATGCAGGCCTGCAAAGAACGACTGACGTTTAGGGCCATTGTCGGCGATAACATACCGAACTGGTGGATTATCAGAGATTTCCGCAAACTGCATATAAAAGAGCTTGAAGGCCTATTTGTTCAGGTCTTAAAGATTTGCCGGAGAGCCGGTTTGGTGAAAATGAGATACATTGGGGCGGATAGTACAAAGGCCAAGGCTAAGGCCGGTCGGCAGAAGGGAATGAGTTATTGCCCAATGAAGACAGAGGAACAACGACTTCAACACGAGATTCACCGGTTGTTCATCGAAGCTGAAACTGTGGACAAGCAGGAGGACCAATGGTACGTGGCTGACTGCCGAAGCAGAGAATTACCTGAGCAGTTAGTCCACCAACAGAACTATCTGGAATTAATATGGCAGGACAATGTGGCATTAGAGACCAAAACAAAAAATTATATCAGGAAAGCCAAGGTTGGTAGCAGAAGTGATGAGTGGTCTAATCGCGACAGAAAGCGCACAGCCATCTTGGATATTCCCGATGAAACTGAAATTCATCCGCCGACCTGGGAGGAGGCGGCGCGGAAATGCGTAGAAGTGTATCAGGAAGTGATTTCGAAACACAAGAATTGTCCGAGAAGACAATAAAATAGGACCTGTCATGGCAGCGTGAGCGCTATGATTATGATACTGTGAAAGAAATTGAATTTTTTGAATTATAAAAAAACAAAATAAGGACAAACTATGCAGATCGCAATACTATCTTGGGAGTCGCTTCATTCGGTCGCTGTTGGAGGTGTTGCTGTTCATGTGAGTGAATTGGCTGCTGCTCTCGCAAGAAAAGGGCACAAGGTACACGTTTTCACTCGGCGAATGTATGGCCAGCGAGGCCACGATTGCATAGATGGCGTCCACTACCATCGGTGCGTATACCTGCCGCATAACGATTTTGTGGACGATGTCAACAACATGTGTCGGGCCTTCGTTGACCGCGTTTTTGAGGTCGAAGACTTTATTGGCTATTTCGACATAGTCCATGCGCATGACTGGCTTTCAGCCAACGCCATGATTTGGATCAAGCAAGGACGCAAACACAATTGTATTTTGACTATCCATGCAACCGAGTATGCTCGGTGTGGCAACGCTTTCCCGCCGGGGCGATCCGCTCGTATCAGAGACCAGGAGCGTGCGGGAACTTACTGGGCTGATCGGGTCATCGCGGTCTCACAGGCAACCAAAAACGAATTAATGTGGATGTACGAACTGCCTGACTCAAAAATATCGGTGGTATACAACGGAGTGAATCCTTCTCGTTTCGACTTAGTTGCCGATCCCGGACAGGACAAAAGACTATACGAGATCGCTCCATTGGATCCCACGGTCCTATTCTGCGGCCGGCTGGTGTGGCAAAAAGGTCCTGATATTCTGGTGGAGGCTATACCTTCGGTGCTCAGGTTTTGTCCTAACGCAAAGTTTATCTTTGTCGGCGATGGAGAGATGCGATCAGGATTAGAGGCACGGGTGCGGCAACTTGGGATCACCAGATCAATACGATTTCTCGGCCGCCGGGATGGTGATGAGCTTATACATTTATTCAAGCTGGTAGACGTGGTCTGCGTACCGAGCCGGAACGAACCGTTTGGGATCGTTGTACTCGAGGCCTGGAGCGCTTACAAACCTGTAATTGTGACTCAAGTTGGTGGCCCGAGTGAGTATGTCCGGCACGAAGTGGATGGCCTGAAAATAGAGGCCAATCCCAATATCATAGCCTGGGGCTTAGGTACGATTTTTTCTGATTTTGAGCGAGCCCGCTGGATGGGACGTAATGGCAGAAAGGCTGTGAATGAGTGCTTTACATGGGACATGATTCTGGAAAAGACGTTTGCCGTCTATAAAGAGGTCTGCCCAGTCTTGACACCAGATTCTGGATACTCGATACTCGCAGAGAATCAAGAACCCGAAATCGAGCAAGCTCCTCTCGGCGAACTCTTTACAAACCTCAGATTAGAGGTTAACCACAATGGAGACGGCACCAGACACTCCCTTGACTCCTATAGGGAGCGTCTCGTACAAATAGGGCTTCAACCGCAACGGGACAACGGCAGCATAATCTTGAAAGGAGGATTCAGGACTTTGTTAACTGCCGTCGAACAATGCCATGAACAGATACACAAAACTGGATTAAGCCGTGTTGCCTGCTCACTCCAGCTCGAAACGTCAATTCCTTCAGGTGCAGGTTCCACCAGCAGCGCTACAACCGCTCAGATACTGCAGATGCGTCGTGAAGACATATGCAGGAAGCTGCGAGGTCATAGAACACCACCAAGAGCCAAAGTCATAGGTTACAGTAGGTATATTCACTGCAAGGATGCAAACAGCGAAATGCACAAAAACTCGAAAAGATAAGGCTGTCGGCAGCTTTTGTCTCGTCTTGCATGGGCACATGCCTTATGTGCTCCGTCATGGAGTGTGGCCGCACGGTGAGGACTGGTTATATGAAGCAGCGGCCGAGTGTTACCTGCCGCTGCTGGCTCTCATCGATGAATGTCAACGTCTTGACTGCAATCCACAATTTGCGATCGGCCTGACGCCTGTGTTGCTTGAACAGCTCGCCCACGAGAACTTCAGGTCCGGATTTGAAAAATATCTCCTGGAGCGGGTGAACAGGGCGCGAGCGGATAAAGCCGACTTCAAGCGTCAAGACCAGATGCACCAGGCCCACCTTGCCGAGCGATGGGAACTCTTCTTCGCCCGCATAGCGGAACAATTCGACCGAATTGAAGGCAATATCCCGAAGGCATTTGCAGAGCAGGTGGACCGCCGTCTTATCCAGATCCTCACTTCCAGTGCGACGCATGCATATTTGCCGCTGTTGCTTGAGGACTCCTGCGTGCGGGCGCAAGTTCGTGCGGGTGTCAGCAGTTCGCAACGTATTCTTGGGTTGCGCCCCACGGGGGTATGGTTACCGGAAGGGGCGTATCGACCTGGTGGTCCATGGAGCCCGCCAATTCCGTGGGGTGCCGAGAGCAATCGCCTCGGAATTGACCAGATTGTCGCAGACGAAAACCTTTCTCATTTCTTTGTCGAAGACCACCTGCTGGGAAAATTTGATAGTCAAAATTCCAAAGCGGTACGCGAGCCGTTTTGGGTCAGTAATAATGGGTATAAAGGCAGATTGCCAGTCGCCTTCGCCCGTGATCCTGAAATCTGCAAACAGGTTTGGTGTGGATTTGTAGGCTATCCTGCTGATGGTCTATACCTGGAGTTTCATAAGCGGCACGGCCCGCGGCGGGGACTGCGCTATTGGAAGGTTACCGACCGCCGGTATGGTCTCGGCGCCAAACAGTTGTACTATCCAGACGATGTCGCGGGAAAAATCTATGAACATGCCATACATTTCTGCTGCCAAGTCAAGAGTCAGTTGACCGAGTATTACCAGCGGACGGGTCGCCGTGGAGTCGTAGTGGCCTGTTTTGATGCCGAACTTTTTGGTCACTGGTGGTTCGAGGGACCCCGCTTTTTGCGTGACGTGTTACTAGCTCTGAATGCCGATCCTGAAGTGGAATTGTGCACGCCAGAGGCGTATCTGGAAAAATACCAACCTCAGAACAACGTGTCGCTATCAGAGGGCTCTTGGGGCGAGGGAGGTGACCACCGTGTCTGGACTAATGAGAAGGTTAACTGGATGTGGCGCATAGAATATCAGTGTGAGACTCTTTTTGGCAAGCTGACCTACCATCTGCCCTGGCGGAAGCATCAAACGCTTCGCAAAATTCTGGAAAAAGCCGGTCGGGAACTGCTGCTGTTGCAAGCCAGTGACTGGCCCTTTGCGGTCGCACGTTGTCAAGCTGGCGATTACGGTATTAAGAGGTTCATGGGGCACGTAGCACGGTTTGAATGCCTCACCGATATTGCAGAGAACTTGGCTGTTGATCCTAATTACCTCGACAACCTCAACGAAGTGCAAAGATTCGACTTGCAGGATCCTGACGTACATGATGTCATTTTCCCCCAGATTGACTTGAATTGGTGGAATATGTGAGGGCTGTTGACAATGAGAATTGCAATGTTTGCATGGGAAAGTCTGCATTCGGTTGCTGTCGGCGGCGTAGCGGTCCATGTAACAGAACTGGCCGCGGCCCTGCAGCGCCGCGGTCATGAAGTGCATGTCTTTGCTCGTATGGGCGAGGGACAAACACCCTATGCACTTATCGACGGCGTCCATTATCATCGCTGTCCGATTGAGCTGAATCCAGATTTCATTACCGAAATGAACAATATGTGTAACAGATTTGTTTATTTTATGGGCCAGACCGAGGCTTATCAGAACGCACGCTTTGACATAGTTCACGGGCACGACTGGCTGTGTGCCAAAGGAATCGTTCAGGCTAAGAATAATCGAGGCAGCCGGATCGTGATGACTTTTCATTCCTCTGAATACGGCCGGTGCGGGAACAATCATTATGGTGGGCAGGCGGAGCGCGTCTGTTCCATCGAAGCTGAAGGTGCCTACTGCGCCGATCGTGTTATTGCGGTTTCAGGAGCCTTGGCTGAGGAAATCAAGCGGCAGTACAATATACCTGATTGGAAACTCCGGGCCGTACACAACGGGATAAACTGTCACCACTTCGATGGCTACATTGATCCGGCGATCTGCCGCAGAACCTACGGAATTGGTCCGCTCGACCCAGTGGTGCTGTTCGTGGGAAGGATGACAACACAAAAAGGCCCTGACCTGCTGCTCGAAGCCGTCCCGTCTATTCTGCACAGACGTGGTGATGCGAAAGTCGTATTCGTGGGCGACGGATACCTCAAGTCTCGTCTGCAAGGGCGTGCCCACCAGATAGGCGTCGCTCACGCGGTTCGGTTCCTGGGCGTGATGGGTCAGAATGGGGACCTCGTTAATCTATTTAAGAGTACTGATGTTGTCTGTGTCCCGAGTCGAAACGAGCCTTTCGGGATTACCGTACTCGAATCATGGGCAGCCGGAAAACCGGTTGTAGCCACGCAGCGGGGTGGTCCGCGGGAGCTGATATCTCATGGACAGGATGGCTACCTTATCTATGATAATCCACAGTCCATCTACTGGGGGGTCAGCGAAATCTTCAACAACTTCGATCACGCACGGTGGATGGGCCGGAATGGCCGGACAAAAGCTGCTTACGGCTTTAGCTGGGATACCATTGCTGAGCGTACTGAGAACGTTTACCGAGAATTACTATCTTAATTGGTCTGGAGTGTATTTATGGATGTAACTTATGTAGCTGCACGACTGAAAGATTTGGCCCGGAACTTTTATTGGGGCTGGCACCCAGAGGTGGTTGCGGTGTTCCGCGACCTTGATCCGGGGTTGTGGCGAGCGGTCAACCACAATCCAACAACGTTTCTTTCCCGGCTGGCAAAAAACGTGTTGGAGCAGAAAGGTGCGGGCCCAATCCCTGTGACTCGATTGACCCGCGCCCTTGAGCAAGTGCGCCGTTACCTGGAAACTGAAGATGCCTGGGGACTCTGGCACGCCGGTCCTCTCGGCGCCAATCCAGTGGCCTATTTTTCAGCCGAGTTCGGGCTTCACGAGTCCCTTCCAATCTATTCAGGAGGACTCGGTATATTGGCTGGGGACCACTTAAAGGCTGCGTCGGACTTGGCTGTTCCGATGGTTGGTGTCGGCCTCTACTATGCTAAGGGCTATTTCGACCAAACCGTAGATGTAGCTGGATGCCAACACGAACGTTATCTTAACGTCGATATCAGTGAGTTGCCCCTGGAGCCCATTGCAGACGAATATGGTCACCCTGTTCGCGTAACTGTGCAGATGGACTCTGGTGACATTCAGGTCAGAGCCTGGGGCACAGGTGTGGGCCGCAATCGCCTCATTCTGCTCGATACAAATGTTGACGGAAACTCCGAGCAGAGCAGGAATCTTACTACAGCTCTATACAGTGGAGATGGTGATGTGCGCGTCCGGCAGCAGGTCGTTCTGGGAGTGGGCGGACTACGAGTACTTGCCGCAGTGGGCATTCGTCCAGGTGTAATTCATCTCAATGAGGGACACACGGCCTTTGCAGTTCTGGAGCTGACAAGATATCTGATGGAACGGGACGGCCAGACGTTCGAGAACATGATGGAACTGGCCGCCTCGCAGACTATCTTCACCCTACATACGCCTCTGGAGGCCGCAGTGGATCGATACAGACCGGAAGTGATAGAACGCGTGCTGGAGCCACTGCGGCAGCAATTGGGAATCTCCAAATATGACTTGCTGGCCTTGGGCCGAGTCAACCCAAGGGATGAACATGAACCTTTTTGCCCAACAGTTCTTGGACTGAAGATGTCAGGGAGGCGCAGCGCTGTCTCTGCGTTGCATGCACGCGTCAGTAGGGCCATGTGGCGTAAGATTTGGCCGGAACCAGCCGAACAAAGGGTCCGAATAAACTTCATCACAAATGGCGTGCACATTGGAACGTGGCTGGCCCAGCAGAGAGACGAGCTTTATGGCCGATACATGGGGAGAGACTGGCAGGAAAAAGCAGACGATCCGGCCACCTGGAGAAAAGTGACCGAGATCGATGATGCGGAACTCTGGGAAATAAACCAGTTCCTCCGAAATCATTTGGTCGAGTACGTCCGCCGCAACGCCTTTGCTCAGGCCCAAGCCAGAAGGGATTCTGAAGAGATTTGTACAGCGGCATCAAACAGTCTTGAACCGTCTGTTCTTACCATCGGATTTGCCCGTCGTTTTACAGCGTACAAGCGGGGTGATTTTCTGCTGCGCGATTTGGGCTGGCTTGACCGCATCATTAACGACCCCAAGCGGCCCGTGCAGATCATCATTGCTGGCAAGGCCCATCCGAAGGATGAACCGGCAAAGAAAATCCTTCAACAAGTCTTCCGGCTCACTCGCGACCGACGGTTCCTCGGCCGTATCGTTTTTCTCGAAAACTACGATATCAACGTAAGCAGGCATTTGGTGCAGGGAGTTGACTTGTGGCTGAACATCCCTCGCCGTCCCTTGGAGGCGTGTGGTACCAGCGGCCAGAAAGTGACCCTTAATGGAGGTCTGAACCTCTCCGTTCTTGACGGCTGGTGGGCAGAGGCGTATGATGGTCTGAATGGGTTTGCCATAGGTTATGGAAGCGAGCATTCCAACTGGGAACGCCAAGACCACGTGGATACGCAATCCTTCCATGACGTCATGGAAAACAAGGTGATCCCGCTGTTTTATGAGCGCGGCACGGATGGCATTCCCCACGGGTGGGTTGCAATGCAAAAACGTTCCCTGCGAACGCTTGCATGGCGATATAACGCACGCCGGATGCTGTTGGACTACACGATGGGTTATTATCTGTCTGCAGTTGGTGGCGTGACTACGTCACTGCCGGTCGGTAGCCGCGACCTCGCTGTAGTATAATTGGAACGGGGTCTCGCGAAAAAAAGGCAAACGTAATGACGCTTTCACCAATTCCGGAATATATCGATGGTCTTCCGAATATATGCGGATCGGAAGAGCTCGTGACCAAGGCGCGTGCGGGTAGTGGGCCGTTGTACTTGCCGCAGAGCGGCATCGACTTTGCCAACATAGGCAGTGCTTTTGCGATAGCCCTTCACATGCACCAGCCGTTGATTCCCGCCGGCGGGGACGTTCTGCAGACTGCCGTCGTGATCAGCAACCTTAAGCACATGATGGACCACCCCGAAACAGGGGACAACCACAACGCCCGTGTTTTCCACTGGTGCTATAAGCGAATGGGCGGATTCCTCCCTCTATTAGTCCAGGAAGGCAAGCGGCCCCGCGTGATGCTGGATTATTCAGGTTGTCTGCTTCATGGCCTCAGACAAATGGGATTGGGAGATGTGATTGAGAGCTTAAGAACAATCACGTGTGAGCCGGCATATCGCTCGTGTGTTGAGTGGCTGGGATCGGCCTGGGGCCATCCTGTAGCACCCTCCACACCGGTGCAGGATTACCGACTGCATGTACGAGCGTGGCAGCAATTCTTCGCCACGCTTTTCGGCTTCGAGGCACTATGCCGAGTCCGGGGTTTTTCCCCAAGCGAAATGGCCCTGCCCAATGATCCTGATGTGTGCTATGAGTTCGTAAAGACCCTCAAGGACTGTGGCTATCGCTGGGTCTTGGTACAGGAGCATACGGTGGAGAGGGTCGAGGATGGCGGCCCAATAACTCAACCTCACATCCCTCATAGGCTGGTGGCGAAAAATTCGCACGGTCAAGTTCTTGCTATCACTGCCATTATTAAAACTCAAGGTAGCGACACGAAGTTGGTTGGTCAAATGCAGCCTTACTATGAGGCCAAGAACCTTTCTCGCAGAGAATTATCCAAGAAATCTATCCCCCCGATAGTGGCCCAAATCGCTGATGGTGAGAACGGTGGTGTCATGATGAATGAATTCCATTCTAAATATCTTGATGTCATAGCTGAAGCCTCAGACAGTAAGACACCCCCAGCGAATATAACTGAGTACTTGGAATACCTCGAAAGCATCGGTATTACACAGCACGATTTTCCTGCTATTCAGCCTGTCATGCAGGGGCGGATTTGGGACAGGTTCACAGATGGAGCCGGACCGGAGGCCTTGAGCGTGGTAATTGAAAACCTGAAAAAGGAGGATAACCGCTTCAACATAGAAGGTGGTAGCTGGACTAACAACATCTCCTGGGTCAAGGGCTATGAACACATGCTTGGACCGATGCAATCGGCTAGCGCGCTCTTCGCCGAAAAGGTTCTCTCTCAACGCGTCACCACATCAGATCCACGTTATCGCAACGCGTTGTTTCATCTGATGGTTTCTCAGACGAGTTGCTTTCGCTACTGGGGTGGAGGGATTTGGACGGACTATGGCCGTGAATTATGCCGGCGCACGATAGAAATCCTGAATAACAATTTTTGACACAGGTTTCGACGGCATATTCTGTGCCAAAGTCGAGATCTCTCATAGAGAATATTGAGATGCGCCGTGTTTTGTGGTCTGTTTCGAGAAGATGTAGATTGAAGCCTTTGGCAAAGGTTTCCTTTTTATCGGACAATACTTTAAAGAAAGGGGAAATCCAACAATGGAGCGATATGTCTGTGTTCATGGACACTTTTACCAACCACCAAGGGAGAATCCGTGGTTGGAAGATATTGAACTACAAGACTCAGCCTCACCATACCATGATTGGAACGAGAGAATTACAGAAGAGTGTTACAGGCGAAATGCGGCATCTCGCATTCTCGACTCCGACAAAAGAATTATAAACATAGTCAACAACTACTCGAAGATGAGTTTCGATTTTGGTCCGACTCTGCTGTCTTGGCTGGAAAGATATGCACCTGACGTTTATGAAAGTGTGCTCGAAGCCGACAAGAAAAGCCGAAGTTTTTTCTCGGGTCATGGCGCGGCCATCGCACAGGCATACAATCACATTATTATGCCCCTCGCCAACACGCGAGATAAACATACCCAGGTAATTTGGGGAATACGCGATTTCGAGTCTCGCTTTGGTCGAAAGCCGGAAGGCATGTGGTTACCGGAAACCGCCGTAGATTTGGAGACGCTCGAAATACTTGCCCAGCAGCAGATCAAGTTTACTGTACTGGCCCCACATCAAGCGTTTCGGATACGTAGGCTCGGAGAAACACAGTGGATGGATGTTGACCGCGACAAATTGGATACCAGCAGGGCATACCTCTGCCGACTTGCTTCCGGACGGACTATAGACCTATTTTTCTACCATGGTCCGGCAGCCTTGGATGTGGCTGGTGGACGTCTTCTGACAAATGGTGAAGCATTTGCCAAAAGACTCGCCGGGCTAATAACGGATGACGGCAAGCCGGCCCGGCTTGCCCACATAGCAACAGACGGCGAAACGTACGGCCATCACTACCGCTACACCGATATGGCGCTGGCCTACTGTCTCCACTTCCTGGAATCCAACAAGCTGGCAAAAATAACAGTCTATGGCGAGTATCTGGAAAGGTATCCCCCGACGTACGAGGTTGAGATCCACGAAAACACCTCATGGAGCTGCTCGCATGGTATTGAAAGATGGAGAGCTAACTGTGGCTGTCATTACGGCACATATCGTTCAGGTGCTCAGCAGTGGCGAGTACCCCTTCGAAACGCCATGGACTGGCTTCGCGACCAACTTGCTCCCCTTTATGAAAGCAAGATGGTACGGTATGGAGCTGACCCTTGGCAGGTCAGAAATGAGTACATAACGGTTGTCAATAACCGATCCATCGAGAATGTGGAGGATTTCATCTCGAAGACAACTGGAAAGGAGCTTTCCTACGATGAAAAGGTGGAGTTCCTCAAGCTGCTTGAGATGGAAAGAAACGCCATGCTGATGTACACAAGCTGTGGGTGGTTCTTCGATGATATTTGCGGGATAGAGGCGCTTCAGATTATGCAATACGCGGCCCGGGCAATTCAGTTGGCTAAGGAGATCGGCAACAAGGACTTCGAGCCCGGGTTCAAAAACATTCTTGAAAAAGCGCCTACCAATACGAAAGAATTTTCCAACGGCAGAGAAGCCTACGACACTCGTGTAAAATCCAGCAACGTCGATCTTAACAGGGTTGGCGCCCATCTGGCGGTCAGCTCTGTTTTTGAACAACAGCCAAAAGGTAAGATGGAAGTCTATTGCTATACCGCCGATGTCGAGTCATACGGGCGCATAAACGCGGGAATTCAATCGCTGGCCACCGGAAGAGCAACCGTCCAGTCGAATATCCTTCTTGAGAGACATGCTATTGACTTCGCCGTGCTGCATTTTGGCGATCAGAATCTGTTGGGCGCTGTCAACGCCCGAATGCCCGATGACGTATTCTCGGTTATGCGGC
>Ga0315294_10008309_pt1 | contig 11414 bp, 15 predicted proteins | sample YL17G13_40_MG_FD_203626 | JGI IMG/M metagenome (GOLD analysis project Ga0315294, IMG submission 203626) | Sediment microbial communities from Yellowstone Lake, YNP, Wyoming, USA - YL17G13_40 | ecosystem: Environmental > Aquatic > Freshwater > Lake > Sediment | place: USA: Wyoming | collected... | reverse complement strand
CCTCCGGCGGCGGGGATAATGCAGCGGCGCCCTAGGGGCAGGGGCGAGGGGATAATCAACAAAGAGGTGGGATACAACATAGTCCTCGTAGGCCTTGCCATGACAGCCGTTGTCCTAGGGCTCTTCTACTACGTGAACCCGCTTTCGGACTTCCCGCGCGCCCAGACCATAGCGTTCACGGCAATCGTCGTCTTCAAGATGGTCAGGGTTTACGACATCAGGATGGGCGACAGGCTCGGCCTCCTATCCAACAAATGGCTCCTCGGCGCCGTGGGAAGCTCGATACTGGCCCATCTCATCCTCCTTTACAGCCCGGCGGCGCAATACTTCAAAGTCGTCCCCCTCGGCCTTGCGGACTGGGGGCTGATAATCGCGGGACTTGCCGCGTTCGCTGCCGCGTCGGCTGTGATAAGACGGATTAAATAGGCGTTCTCCCTAAACATAGTCGATGACCGAGGAAACGGACGCGTTGTTCCAGGCTTTGTTCGCGCTTGAGGACGTGCGCGAACTCCTCCGGGAGACTGCGCCGAAGCACAAGCTTAACGAAATCCAGAAGAAGCGGTTCCAGGACGCCTTGAAGGCTGTCCGGTCCGGTTTAGACCGGCTGGAGGGGCGGCTATGAACGTGGGGGGGTTGGAGCTTCGGGACCGGGAGGAAGACTACGTCAACATCAACCCGCTGCAGACGGGAGGCCGCCCGTACGCTGACGCCAGGAAGGCCGTAATCTCATACGTCGACGGGTATAGCGTCTGCGACTGGTGCAAGGGGGACTTGTGCTCGCTTGAGAAGCCGCCTGTGAAGGCGTTTCTCGACGACGTATCGAAGTTCCTTGGGATGGATGCCGCGATGCTCACCGACGGCGCGCGCGAGGCGAAATACGCCGTCATGCACGCAATCACAAGACCGGGGGAAACTGTCGTCGTCGACGGCAACAAACACTACACGACGTATGTCGCGGCAGAACGGGCTGGGCTCAGGATATATGAGGTGCCTTCCAGCGGCCACCCTGAGTTCAAAGTAAACCCAGAGGATTACCGGGGGGTATTCGACCAGGTGAAGGCGGAGACTGGAGCGCCGCCGAAGCTCGCGGTCCTCACCCACGTCGACGGCAGCTACGGCAACGTCGTTGATGCGGCGAAGGTCGGCGGGATATGCAAGGAATACGGCGTGCCGTTCCTCCTCAATGCCGCATACTCGTCCGGAAGGATGCCTGTAGACGGGAAGGCGGTGGGTGCGGATTTCGTCTCATGTTCATGCCACAAAGGCTGGGCTGCCGGGGGCGGCAACATCGGCCTACTTGCGGTCACCGGCGCGTGGGTTGAGAAGGTCTTCATGAAAAGCTCCAAGTACAAGGTGAAGCCGCTCGAGATACTGGGCTGCTCCACAAGGGGTTCGGCGACCCCCGCCTTGATGGCAAGCTACCCCCATGTGGCGGAGAGGGTGAAACACTGGGGGACGGAGGTGGAAAACGCCAGATGGCTTGCAGGGGAGTTCGAGAAGATGGGCCTCACGGTCTGCGGCGAGAGGCCGAGAAGCCACGACATCATCTTCGTCGAGTCGGAGATACTCTTCAAAATCTCGGAGACCCACAAGAAGAAGAACTTCTACCTCGCGAGCGAACTCAAGGACCGCGGCGTGATAGGCGTAAAATCCGGCCTCACCAAGAACTTCAAGCTCAGCGCATACGGGAAGACCCGGGAGCAGGTGGAGCACGTCGCCTGGGCGTTCAAGGACATCATCGAAAAACACGGGCCAAAATAAGTATTTATATATGTTATACTCTATATATAATAATTATATTATTGGTGATACTATGTATGTGAACCTTGAGGTTCGTAGGTGGGGTAACTCCGTGGGGGTTGTCATACCCAAGGAGGTCGTAAGGAAACTCCACGTCAAAGCAGGAGACCAGGTTGTCATAGACATACAAAAGAGGGATAATCCCCTGAAGGAACTTTTTGGCTCAATGAAGTTCAGCAAACCCACCAAGGAACTGCTGGCTGAAGTCCGGGCTGAGATGGACAGCAAGTGGATGTAACTGATATGACCCAGAAATACCTGGATACTTACGTGCTTGTGGAAATAACCCGCGGCAATCCTAAGTTTGCAGCGTATTTGACTGAAAATTTTATCCTCTCTGACCTGACATTGGCCGAGTTCTACTCAGTAGTCCTACGGGAGCAAGGTGAAGAAGCTGCCGAAGGATGGGCGCATAAGCTTGCGACCTATTCCGAACCAGTAGACTTGGAGACTTTATTGGCAGCGGTCAGATTCAGGCGTGAAAACAAGGGCACAAACATGTCGTTCATCGATGCAGTAGGCTACACCTGTTCGCGTCTGCGAGGATATGCATTCGTCACGGGGGACAAAGCGTTTGAAAAGTGTGATGGCGTAGAATACGTGAAATGATCTCACCATGAAAGGCCTACTCCTACTGTCCGGCGGCATCGACTCCCCCGTCGCAGGCCATCTCATGCTCCAAGAGGGCGTCGAAATCGTCGCAGTCCACCTGGATGCGCGGCCGCACTCCGACGACGCGGGTTTTGCGAAGGCCAAGAGCCTGGCTTCGAAGCTCGGCGTCAAACTGATTGTAGTGCCTAACGCGGCGTTTCACGAGGCGGTCTCTAAAAACTGCAAGGCCAAGCTGCATTGCATCCTCTGCAAGCGGTTCATGTACAGGGTGGCGGAGGCTTTGGCTTCCCGGGAGGGGGCCCAATACGTAGTCACCGGGGAGTCCCTCGGGCAGGTCGCCTCCCAGACATTGGCCAACCTTGGGGTGCTTTCCCAAGCGATTGAAACGCCTGTTCTGCGGCCTCTCATCGGGTTTGACAAGGAGGATGCCATTGCGATCGGAAGGGAAATCGGGACCTTCGAGCTTTCTTCCGCGAAGGCTGTCGGATGCCCGTTCGTCCCCCACGAACCCTCGACCAAGGCGAGGTTGAATGAGATTTTAAGCGAGGAATCCAAAATCGATATCCGGGCGTTCGTTGACGATGCAGTCTCACGCTCTCAGGTGGTCTGATGTTCGACGCATACGGGATACTCGAGCGGGTGCGAAAGAAGAAGCCGCTGATACACCACATCACGAACTGGGTGACGATCTACGACTGCGCAAACATCACCCGCGCCTTCGGCGCATTGCCTGTGATGGCCCATGCCAAGGAGGAGGTCGCGGAGATGGTAGGCCTCGCAGGCGCTCTTGTCCTAAACATTGGCACGCTGACTCCTGAGCTGGTCGATGCCATGGCAGTCGCCGCCAAGGCAGCCAACCGCCGCGGGATTCCCGTCGTCCTCGACGCGGTGGGTGCCGGTGCGACGTCCCTCAGGACTGACAGCGTCAAAGTCCTCTCGAGCGAAGCTCACATCGACGTGCTGAAAGGGAACTACGGGGAAATCGGGGCGGTCGCAGGCGCGAAAGCCGAGGTGAAGGGCGTCGAGTCGATGGGGGTCGAAGGAGACCCGGTGAAGATTGCGGAAGCCCTTTCCAAAAGGCTACTCACCACGGTCGCGATGACCGGGAAAACCGACGTGGTCTCCGGGGGCGGGAGGACATACCTTGTCGACAACGGGACTGCGATGATGGGTTCCATAGTCGGCACAGGGTGCATGGCAGCCTCTGTCATAGGCTCGTTCGCAGCCGTTGAACAAGACCATAGAGCGGCGGCAGCGGCGGCGTTGGCATGCTTCGGGATAGCGGGAGAACTAGCGTCCAAGAAGGCCAAAGGCCCCGGCACTTTCAAGGAATTGTTCTACGACGCCGCATACGGGCTTTCCCGCAGGGATGTGGAGGCTATGATCAGGGTCAAATCACCGTGACCCTATTTTGACCCTATGGTGACACTATCTTTTCCCCTTCTTCTTGCCTAGGCACACCCTAAAGGATAGCAGGGATTGGGGTGAAAACATGGACTCATCGGGAGCGCTCGGGTACATTGTGTATGCGGGACTGGCGTACGCGTCTGCGTACCTGATATACATGCTTGTGAGGTCCATCAACTCCGCAGGCGCCGTGTTGAAGGCGACGCCCTACGACGCGGAACGCCTGATCCTAAGGAGGAAGTACGTCTAACCAATAACCACCCACAGAAGCCAGTAAGGTGGCGTGTAACCCACACGCGCCGCCGAGGGTGCCTACAAAGCTAGGCACCCTAAAGCTTCTATGTCTCCTGGCACTGTTCATCGTTTACGCAGGTGTTCCTGCCGGGGGTTCTCACCATCCAGCATTTGCCGCTTACACACTCATTATGCCTGCACTGGTTGTCCAAAATGCACTCGTCCTTCCCGTCACCGTCAGCCTTTGTGCAGTGACCTTCAAAACAGACTTTGTGATAAACCTTCTCAACCGGATTCTCGGTCACGTCCCTCCATCCAGTGGAAACCTTTCTGGTGTTGTTCACCTTCGGGGATTCCATGCACAGGCATGGGTCTGTGGCGTTGGGGCCGAAGCATCCTATGCATTTGCCCATGTCGTAAGCGCCCTCCGCCATGACCTGGCGGTTCCAGTCGCACTTGCCGTTTGCCATGCAGGTTACAAGACGCGGTTCCCCCGGGAGTATACTGCATACCCCGTCAAGTCCCTGGCAGAGGGTTCCAGGGTCGCAGTCTTCGCCTTCGTCCATGGCCCCGTTGCCGCATTTTATCGTTGTGGTCGTGGAGCTTGTCGAGGTCGTCGTTTGTCTTCGGGCCTTGCGGGCCGTTGTCGTCGGCAGCTCAAACGTGCCTAGAACGCCGCTTTTGTTGAGCTTGTCGTAGCAGACCCACTTCCAGGTGCCGTCTTCTATCCTGTCGCAGACGGAGAGGTCCTTGTATTTGATGGCTGCGTTCGCCATGCATGCGTAGCGGTTCTCGTCAAACTCTATCTTGTCGCACTCAGCCAGGTCCTTGAGGGCCCTGCTTGTCGTTGTCGTGGCCTTGGCTTCCGTGCAGTCTCCCGGGCTGTCCACTTTTCTGCCGTCTCCGCAGACGTACCTCGTCGGGCCTTCTAGGCAGCCGCACACGAAAACCGCCAATAATGCCAAACCAACGAGCCTGCGCATGTTTATTGATAGTCTCTGCAGCATAAATACGTTCGCTCCTTTGTTGTATCCAATGAGGGGCTTCTATTTCATAACCGACCGCCGCCTTTGCGGGAGGCCTGACGAACTGGCGGTGAAACAGGCTTTGGACGGCGGGGCGGCGGTGGTACAGTACCGGGAAAAGGAACTGACATTCGAGGAGAAGACCTCCGTTGCCAGGAAGCTCGCCCTCGCATGCAGCGGGAGGGCGGTATTCATAGTCAACGACGACGTCGAAGTCGCCGCTGCCGTGAACTCCGACGGCGTCCACCTCGGGAAAGACGACATGAGCCTGAAGACCGCAAGGTATCTCCTCGGGAAGGACAAGCTCATAGGCGTGACAGTCCATTCGGTCGAAGAGGCTGTCAAGGCAGACGAAGGAGGCGCGGACTACGTCGCAGTCAGCCCGATATACCGGACTTCGACCAAGAAGGACTCAGGCGAGCCTGTCGGGGTGCAGATGATACGGGATGTCACGGCCAGGGTTAACGTATCGGTTGCCGCCATAGGCGGCATCAACGAAAAGAACGTCGACGAAGTCATCGCCGCCGGCGCTGATATGGTCTGCGCGATATCGGCGACCGTCTCCAAGCCGGATATTAAGTCTGCCGTAAGATACTTTTCATCGAAATGGAAAGGATAGTCGTCCTCGATTTCGGCGGCCAATACTGCCACCTCATAGCCCGCAGAATCAGGGAGCTTGGGGTCTACTCTGAAGTATTGCCTTCGGACACGGGAGCGTCCGAGCTTGGGTCCCAGGACGGCCTCAAAGGCGTAGTCCTATCCGGCGGCGCGGCGTCAGTATACGACGAGAACTCCCCCGCCTATTCCCCAGACGTCCTTGAGGCGGGGGTTCCGGTGCTGGGGATATGCTACGGCCACCAGCTAATAGCCCACCTGCTCGGGGGGAAGGTCGAAGCCGGGAAGGCCGGCGAATACGGGCTCACAGACATGAAGGTCAGGGCTGGGAAGGGCATACTGAAGGGCTTCAAGGGTAGGACGCAGGTGTGGATGAACCACAGGGACATCGTCACCAGACTGCCGAAGGACTTCAAGGTCCTTGCCTCGACGAAACACTCCCCTGTCGCAGCCTACGCAAGCGACAAAAGAAGAATCTATGGCGTACAATTCCATCCGGAGGTGACGCACACCGCCCGGGGGATGAAGGTCCTCGAGAACTTCGTCAAAGCATGCAAGGCAAAACGGGACTGGAGCATGGAAGACTTCATACACTCGGCAGTCCTCGAGGCGAAGGTCATGGTAGCCGGCAGGAAGGCGGTCATCGGACTCTCAGGCGGCGTCGACTCCTCGACCGCGGCGGCTCTGCTCTCAAGGGCAATAGGCAAGAACCTCACGGCAGTCTACGTCGACACCGGCCTCATGCGGTACAAGGAGACCGAGTTCATGGAGCGGACGTTCTCCGACCGGGGGATGGACTTCAGGATTATCATGGCATCCGACAGGTTCTTCGAGGCGCTGAAGGGCGTCGCAGAACCCGAGAGGAAGCGGAAGATAATCGGCGCATTGTTCGTGGACATCTTCGAGGAGGAGGCTGAGAAGGTCGGGGCTGAAGTCCTCGTCCAGGGCACGATATACAGCGACAGGATAGAGTCTGGGGTGACAAAGCACAGCGACACAATCAAAAGCCACCACAACGTCGGCGGCCTCAAGGAGAACATGAAGCTCGAGGTCTACGAACCGTTGCGGGACCTTTACAAGGACGAGGTCAGGGAGGTGGCAAGGCGGCTCAAGCTCCCGGACGAGATAATCACACGCCACGTGTTCCCCGGCCCCGGCCTCGGCATAAGGATACTCGGCGAGGTCACGCCCGAGAAGGCGGACATATGCCGCCGCGCAGGATACATCATCGAAGAGGAGCTGAAGAAGGCCGGGATATACGGGAGGTACTGGATGGGGTTCGCCGTGCTCCTCCCCCTAAGGAGCGTCGGCATACAAGGCGATAGCAGGACCTACAAGTACCCGGTCGTCGTGAGAATCATCGAAAGCAAGGACGCGATGACAGCCAACTTCAGCAAAGTCCCGTATGAGGTGCTGGAGGCCATATCAAGCCGCATCACAAACGAAATCATGGAAGTCAACCGCGTCGTCTACGACATCACAAACAAGCCCCCGGCGACGATGGAGTGGGAATAATGAAAATCGGCGACATCGGCGGCGAGTTCTCCCTCATCGACCGGGAGGTGCGGCGGGGCGGTTGTGTCGTCGGCGTCGGCGACGACGCGGCGGTGATAAAGTACAGGCGGGACCGGTATCTCCTCTTCACCACCGACATGCTCTGCGAAGGCGACCACTTCCGCATCAACTGGAGCACCCCCAAGCAGATTGGGATGAAGGCCATGGAGGTGAACGTGTCGGACATAGCGGCGATGGGCGGCCTGCCGACCTACGCGCTCATCTCGCTCTCCCTCACGCCCCAGACGTCGGTCGATTTCGTAGACCGACTCTACGACGGCATCTACGAAGCGGCAGACAAATACGACGTCAACGTCGTCGGCGGCGACACCACCCACGCAGACCTTATGGTGCTGAACGTGGCGATGCTCGGAGAGGTCGAGAAGGACATGCTATGCCTCCGCTCTGACGCGAAGGTCGGTGACCTGATAGGCGTCACGGGCGACCTCGGCAAAAGCGCCGCAGGCCTCGAGCTTCTGAAGGCCGGCATCAAAGGTCGCGTCGTCGACCACCTGGAGCCGAAATGCCGCCTCAGGGAGGGGAGGAAAATCGCGAAGTACGCGCATGCGATGATTGACGTCTCTGACGGGCTTGCAAGCGAAGTCAACCATATCTGCGAGATGAGCAAGGTAGGCGCTGTTCTTCGGCGGGAGGACATACCCGTTTCCGCCTCCACCCGGGAATCCGCAGCCAAGGTCGAAAAGGACCCGCTAGACTACGCACTGAACGGGGGCGAAGACTTCGAGCTTGTGTTCACGATACCTAAGAGGGACCTGAAGAGGATACACGTCGACTGCCCGCTCTCAGTCGTCGGGGAGATAGTCGACAGGTCGGAAGGTGTGGCGATAGAAGATTGCGGCAAACTTAAACCTCTCACCGGCGGATACGACCACTTCAAGTGACGGCCGATTGCAAACCGCATACTGCGACCTTCGGGTCGCAGACGCGACAATGGCTGCGGTTTGCAAGTCATACTGCGGCCTTTGGGCCGCAGTATGTTGATTCCGTTTTAAACTCGGCTGGATAATACATACATATGACCGTCAACGTCGTTGTCACAGGAAAGCTTCCGAAGGACCCAGTCATCATCGAGGCGTTCCCGAGCAGGGGTTACGTCAGCACGATTGCGGCGAACCACATGATAAAGCAGCTGGGGATGGAGTTGGTCGGCTACGTGGAATGCGACAAGCTCGACGCGGTCGCGGTCGTCCATGAGAGCAAGCCGATGCACCCGATACGGATATACGCCAAAGACAACCTCGTGGTCATATTCTCGGAGCTCATAATACCGCTGAACCTCGTCCACGAATTCACGTCGGCCATAGGCGAATGGTTCAACAGCATGAAGCCGAAAAAGGCGATACTCCTAGCGAGCGTCCCGGGCGTCGAATCCAAGCACAAACACGAGATTCTCACGGTCACAATGGACGAGGAGATGCGGGGGGCGCTGAAAAAAGCCAACGTCAGGGAGATGGACGAGGGGGTCCTCACGGGAATGTCAAGCAGCCTGATGATGAAATGCGTGAACATGAACCTCCCGGTCACCTCCCTCATGGTCGAAACCACATACGTCCCGGACGTCTCAGCCGCCGCCTCCCTCATGAGGATACTGAGCGAGCTTCTCGACCTGAAAGTCGACACGGACGAGCTTGCGAAGGCAGGCAAGGACATAGAGGAGAAATTCAGGGACAACCTCGAAAAACTCAAGATAGGCCAGGAAAACTACAAGGAAATGCACCAACAAAGCACCATGTACCGCTGAAGGCGCACTTTAAATCCTCCCCCGGGAGATAATCACCCTATGAAGCTGTCAGAAGACTCCAGTCAACGTAGGGCGGAGGCGCCAGTAGACGGGGGCACTCTGCCGACGTCGATGGAGCCGTTTTCTGGAACAAGCCCATACGGACGGGACGTTATCCAGAGGATGGACGCCCTCCGGCGAAAGCACCAGGTCGAGGAGATAGGCGAGGTGCGATACGGCCGTTCCAACTACCCTATGTACGCAATCACGTCAAAGAGCTCCCGTGAGGATCTGCCTTATGTGCTGGTTTGCGCAGGCATACACGGTGACGAGCCTGCCGGCGTCGAGGCGCTCTTTCGGTTCATGTCCGATGAGGCCGAAAAATACAAGGACAGATTCAGCATCGTAGCCATACCATGCCTAAACCCGTCTGGGTACGACGCTGGCACAAGGGATTCGGCGGCGGGGGCGGATATCAACAGGGACTTCCTAAGCGACACCCCCAACCCGGAGGCCGGTATGGTGAAACGTTTCATCGGAGCATCCGGGAACAGGTACGCCCTTGCGTTTAGCCTCCATGAGGACAACACGGACCTGCCGACAGGAGGTCGCCCACTAACCGACAATCCCACGGAGTTCTACATGTACGAGTACTCGCTCGAAGGAAAACCCCCCCTCGGAAGGGGAATACTCCGTGAACTTGAGGGTGCGGGGATTCAGGTAAGAAAGAGCCCGATGATATACAATGACGCAAACGACGGCGGATTAATCGTCATCAAGGGAGCGATGGATGAATCCAGGCCCGATGCAAAATCACTGGAGGCCTATCTACTACCGCATGCCGAACGCATACTGAATCCAGAGACCCCCACCGTCTGGCCTTTTGAAAAGAGGGTTCAGGCGCATTTGCAGACCGTAAAATTTGCCTTAAACCGGTTGGGGACGGATTGACACCGGGTGCCGGATGGTTTTTAAGAGCGTCCGCCCTATATTCATGGGCTAAAAATGCCATCTTTGAAGAAGATAAGACGGGAGGGTCTCGCAGGCGGCGCAGGCCTCATCAGGTACTTCGACGTGGACGAAGGCGGCCCGAAAATAGACCCGAAGATGTTCTTGGGGGCCGTAGTGGCCGTCATATTCTTGGAGCTGATATCCAAGGTAATCCTCAAGTGAGGGGTGCCTTTTTTTGTCGTTCGAACCAATTACTCTTAAGTGGTTTTTATGGGTTCAGCCGAAGGAGGCGAAGGGGGGGCTAGGGAGGAAATCGCAGGCGTAGCCGGAGGGAGGCAGGACGCGGTCAAGGAAGGAACCGCCGTCCAAACCGGGGGGGATAAAGGGGAATCCAGGGAGGAACCCGTCAAGTCAGCCGGAGGAGGGAAGGTCAGCGAGGGAAGATGCGTCGAATGCGGGGAAAAGCTCCTTCCAAACTGCAAATACTGCCTCAAATGCGGGACCGAAAGGCCGTTGGCCAGAGCCGGGAAAAAATCCTACGAGTCGAAGCTCATGCTTGCGTTGGCTGCCCTTCTAATCCTGGGGTTCGTCCTAGTCACCGCCGTCTACCTCCTGGCAGGCATAAGATTCGTCCCTGCATCGGCAACGACCACTACGACAACAACGACGTCGACCTCCACCACAACGACCACGATGTCGACCACCACATCGACTACGACCACTAGTACGTCGACCACTACGACGTCGACGACAATCATGATAGCATGCAGCGTGAACCTTGACTGCGGCAACATAACGGAATTGAGGGTGTGCAACCAAGGCGACGTCTTCCTGAGGCGGACGACCCCCCTCTGCCAGGACCCTGGGACGCAATATTCCAAATGCGTGCAGAAATCCTCGATGGCCCAATCACCCAAGGAAAAATGCCCGCACCCCAAAGTCTGCAAAAACGGGGAATGCGTGTACGCGGACTGAGAAGGTGGCGGACATCCGTATGTTGTGACCTCAATGCGCGCCGCGGCCTACCCGGCGCGGTTCTCGCCCCCGCACCCTCACAAGCACCTTCCACTGAAGTTATGGCTGCTGCCTTCCGGCCCTGACCCGGTTCCTAAAGTGGACGGTCCAGCAAGACGTGGGTTCACGGTTCCGCCCCGGACCCCGGAGCGCATAAAGGACCCGTCATCCGGCATTCAGCCCCCCCATGAAGACGATTTGGGGCGACAGGCTACGCCTACCAGCCCGGCCTAGTCCACCGGAGAACATATAGGGTGGACGGTTAAAAATACGCCCTACCCCACCCTTAGAGGCGACGATTGTCAGCCGGCAAGCTTGGCGAACGACTCCTGCACACTCTTTGACATGCGCAGCCTAACCATCGTGGACTGCTCCTCGAGAGGCAGACTCTTGTCGTAACTTTTGAAGTATCGGTCGAAGACTTCCCTGCCCCATGTCCTAAGGGTGTGTTCCATCAGCTC
>Ga0315294_10008308_pt1 | contig 11414 bp, 13 predicted proteins | sample YL17G13_40_MG_FD_203626 | JGI IMG/M metagenome (GOLD analysis project Ga0315294, IMG submission 203626) | Sediment microbial communities from Yellowstone Lake, YNP, Wyoming, USA - YL17G13_40 | ecosystem: Environmental > Aquatic > Freshwater > Lake > Sediment | place: USA: Wyoming | collected... | reverse complement strand
TGCAAAACCAGGATAAGATGCTATGCGCTCGGCAACCTTGGGATTGTATTTCATCGTGCACGAGCCCAGCGGATAGAAATTTGTATCAACGCCGAAGTTTCTTCTCGATAGCTCCGTAAAATGCCGCACAACGTCAAGCTCGCTTAATTCAGGTAGTTTTGCCTCTACACTCCTCAATAATTCTTTTTTTATATGTATCGAGGTAGGCACATCACTTTGAGGCGGGGCAACTCCGCGGCGATTCGGCACACTTTTATCAAAAATCAGTTTCATCCCGCACCTTCTTTTTGTTCTAACCCGCCGAAGACGAGGTCTCGCCTTTAGGCGGATTTTATATCGTTGGTATATCCCATATACAAGGCCGCGTATTTTCTCGTTCCCCGACATCTTCCAGGAATATTAGAAGGTGCGGGATTCATAGAACAGTCTCCAGAGCCTCGGCAAGCATTCCTATCTGCTGTTTTGTTCTTTTCTCCGTAACGGCAACAAGCAGCGAATTTTCCATTCCTTGGTAATATCTGCTCAGCGGAAACCCGGCTGCGAATCCTTTTTCAATCAGCTTCCCTGCAACATCGGCCGCATTTGCAGGCAAATCGAGCACAAATTCGTTGAAAAACCACTTCGCCTTAAAGCGGGGCTTTACGCCTTTAATCGAAGTCAGCTTCTGCCAGGCGAAACTTGCCTTGTCGGCGCACAACTGGGCCGTTTCTTTCAGACCCTCTTTGCCCAGCAATGAAATGTAAACAATCGCCGTCAGGGCACAAAGTGCTTCGTTGGAACAGATGTTCGAGGTCGCCTTGTCACGCCTGATATGCTGCTCACGAGCCTGAAGCGTCAAAACAAAACCGACCCTGCCCTGATTATCTTTCGTTCTGCCGACAATCCTGCCGGGCATTTTTCTCACATAACCTTTTTTTGCCGTCATAAAGCCCAGATACGGTCCGCCGAAAAACATCGGAAGGCCCAGACTCTGTCCTTCGCCGGTCACAATATCAGCTCCCATCGCGCCGGGAGTCTTTAATATACCAAGCGAAATCGGATAACAGGAAACAATCAACAGTGCACCTTTGCTATGAGCCGCTTCAGCTATATCGGTAAAATCATCAATACAGCCGAAAAAATTCGGGTTCTGCACAATTATCGCAGCAGTCCTGTCATCGAGCTTTTCCAGAAGCTGTTTTCTGTTAATCAGACCTTCATCATTTTTTGTTTCTTCGAGTTCGATATTGAGATTTTTTGTATAAGAATGAATCATAACGCGGTAAATCGGGTTGACGCTGTCGTCGATGAGAATTTTATTTCTGCCGGTTATCCTCAATGCCATCATCATCGCCTCATACAAAGCGGTGCCGCCGTCATAGAGCGATGCGTTGGCTGCCTCCATTTCGGTAAGTCTGCAAATAGCTGACTGATACTCAAAAATTGCCTGCAGCGTACCCTGCGAAATTTCCGGCTGATAGGGTGTGTAAGCAGTATAAAACTCGCTTCGGCCGATTATCGAATAAACTGCTGCCGGTATGAAATGGTCGTAAAAACCGCCGCCGAGAAAACAGGTAAGGCCCGTGTAATTTTTCGATGCAAGCTCAGCAAGAAGGTTTCGCACCTCAAATTCGCTCTTGCCGGCGGGCAGATTAAAATCCTTGGCCAAAAGCTCTTTCGGAATATCAGCAAACAAATCATTCATCGAAAGCCCGATTTCACTGAGCATCTGCTGTTGCTGCTGCGGCGTATTTGCAATAAAAGACATTTTTCCCTCTGCAGACTAAAGGCTTTTAAGATATTGTTCGTATTTTTCGGCATTCATAAGATTCTTTATGTCCGGCCCGGCCTCGCCGAGGCGAGTCGAGGCGGGCTGAGCAGCTTTTATTTTACAAATCCAGCCGGCTTTGTAGCAGTCCTGATTTATAAGTTCGGGCTTTGTTCCAAGCTCGTTATTGACCTCAAGCACCGCACCGGCCAGCGGGCTATACACATCGCTTGCAGCCTTGGAGCTTTCCACTACTGCCAGAACATCATGCGCCTTAACCTGCTTTTTTACAGCAGGAAGCTCAACATATGTAATTTCGCCCAGTGACTGCTGAGCGTAATCAGTTATACCGATTATTGCGACATCACCGTTAATCTCAGCCCATTCGTGGTCTTTTGTATAGTAAAGATTTTGCGGTACCATACATAACTCCATTTCTTTTTAGCCACAAAGGCACCAAGACACTAAGTATTTTATTTATATATTATTTATTTTTCTTCGTGCCTTTGCCTGTCCTCCGTAGTCCGCCGTAGCGGACGAAGGATGGATGTCTTCGTGGCTATGTTTTCAAAACTTTTCAAACCTTTCAACAACCTTTCCAACAAGGTTCGCCGCCAGACTTTCGCCGGCTTTTACCTTCTCTTTTCTGCCCTGCTGAATATGCCCCTGATTCCTGGCAAGGTAATAGACACCGACCGAGTTACCCATAATATTGTACTGTTTCTCAATAAGAGCAAGTACAATTTGCTTATCATTTATGCCGGCACAACTAAGAACATAACCGATACAAACTCCGTTGGCATTCAATATTCCATCAAATTGCCGAATCGGCCTTATGCCCGGGCCGGCGTCAAATTTCAGCCTTGCAACTTCCGTGTCAAAACCAACAGCTTTTTTCAGAATTGCTTTTTTGCCGATAAAGTTTTTTTTCTGCAGTTTCACCGCCCAGCCATAACCTGCCTGAAACGGCGAAATATTAAATTCTCCTGCAAGCTCATGTCCGTACAAAGGCAGGCCCGCTTCTATACGCAGACTGTCCCGTGCACCAAGGCCGCAGGGAATCACACCGAGATTTTTACCTTTTTCGAGTATTGTATCCCAGAGCAGCGGCGCTTTTGCCGGGTGAACAAACAGCTCAAAACTGACTTTAGCGCCCGTATAACCCGTTGCGGAAATAATTACGTCAAGGTCTTTTGTTTTTGCTCCAATGAATGTCAAAGATTTAAGATTACTGACATCGACGCCAAAAACATTTTTTAGACATTCCACCGAGGCAGGCCCCTGAAGTGCAATATCAACCCTTGCATCAGGCAAAGATAAATCCTTGAGGTCTTTGATTTCAACCCCGTTAGAGACAGCCCGCCTTTGGTGGCCGTCAGGCATCTTTGATGCCTTGTCTCTAACGGGGTCAAATTGCCAATTACTATTTATTTGGATTGACTCATCCCTAACTTTTTTTATCCAGTCCTTTACCTTCTGCTCATTGGCTGCGTTGGCAACCATCATAAAATTATCGGCGCTGATGCAGTAAACTATGACATCGTCAATTATATCGCCGCCGGAATTGAGAATGTACGAATATTGAGCTTTGCCGCTCTTTAACATCGAAACGTCATTTGTGGCAAGGACATTTAAAAAATCCTGCGCATTTTTACCGGCAATCTTCAGAACAGCCATGTGTGTGCAGTCAAAAAGCCCTGCCGTTTTACGGACTGCCTGATGTTCTATGCTTATGGATTGATACCACAGCGGCATCATCCAGCCGGCAAAGGGTACTATCTGACTCTTGCCCGCAAGTGCGGCGTGCCTGTCAAACAATACTGTCTTTTTTGCATCGGTCATTTATAAAAATTTAAGCCCCGCACCTATCTGCATTATTTTAGTTGATAATTTTTTAAAATTCAGACATAACTTTATTACAAATAGGTGCGGGATTGTCAACCGGAAATTTTGCGCCGAACCTTTTTTTGTTTTGGTTGCTGAAAATCCAAAATCAGGGTTAAAGGCCGCTGACTTAACAAAGCGAAACCAAGAACATTTTTTAACGGGATACTTTTCGTTTGCAGGGTTAATATATCCTGGATAACAAGGCTTTCTTCCATATCTTCCGAATGCATAATGCAAAAGACAGGTTTCTGAGCAATAAACCGGCCTTTGATTATTAGCACCGCGTATTTTTCATCATTTTTCCTGAGCAACTCGATAAACGGCTCTTTTTCGAAAAATTCTTTCCAGTAAATTGTCGCTTTGTAACCTTTTTTAGTTCTCATAAATTTACTCCTAACTTTTTAATAAAAAATTCCAGATTATTTTTCCTGAATTCGCTTAAATCCATCTTCAGCAATCTATTTCTGAAAGGTTCATTTTTTAAAATTGGGAAATTCAGCGGCGCATATTCATCGTCGCCGGACTGGATTACAAATTTATCGTGGACCAATGCGCAAATAATCCGATTTAAGGGACTATCCAAAATATAAAAAGTCAACCTTCTGCCAGTCGGCGGTTTAAAACCGGCACCCAATAATTTTTTTCCGCGGTTATTGCTGCTATAAACGCCAAACAAACCGGTGTTATTTTTAGTTGTCCTGTTAAGTGTATTCTGTCTTGGATTGACGATTCGCAAATTGCATCTTCGATTGTCCAGAGGATTTCGATTGATATGGTCAACGATTTCATCCTTTTCGGGCTGCAATAACAAACGACCCAGTGAATAAGTTTTTCTTCCGCCATCGATTCTGCAACGCAAGTGTCCATTGATGTAACAAAAATAATTGAATTTCTTATATTTAAAAAAGGGGCGTTTGGTTTTATCTTTGACGATTCTGTAATAAATATCGGGGTCAACTATTAAAGTTCCGAATGGAAACTTTATCTCAAAAAAATCCTGCTCTGTAACGTCAGTCCGGTCAGAAACACCCTGCTTTTTTGCCATATTCTGCTCCTGAAATCGATTTTTCACCTTCTGCCCTTACTTTGTTACTAACCGGCTTGAGTTTATCTATGTTTGAGCTGAAAAACCTACACCGGCAGGGGTTTTGGAAAATTTTAAAAATGGTCTGACTGCATACAAAGGACAGTCTAAGGAAGTGCAGTTAATTATCTCATTTTTTTGCCAGCAAACACATTCAAGGCAAAAGGCCTTGATTGCCGCCGGTTTGCTGCCGTTTATTACCGCTTTTTCGTAAATTTTCCGGTATATTTTGGGTATTTCCTTTATTTTACGCGCTATTTTCTGGTCTCTGATAAGATTGTCATTAAAATCCATCTTGTTTTTCCTAAAAAAGTTATATATTCATTAAATATATGGGTATTTTACCATAAACTCTGAATAAATCAAGTATTTTTTGTGAACTTTTTATGATATTTTATAAACATCTAACAAGAAAGAGGTTAAAACGCCAAAATTTTTAAAAAAAGTTATCCTTTGCTTTATTTTGATTTTTCGTTTTTTAGGGATATACTTTCATCATCTAAAAAGGGAAATTTATGGCAAAGAAATCGAGTAGTTTGTTTGAAATGCCGCGTGGCATAAACCGTATCCTACGATTTTAAAAGGAGTTAGTTATGTTTAGAATTCTCGCTCAATGCGTTACAGATGTTAATATACTTGATGTGATAACGAAAGTAGATTCCCTTTATAACAATGCGTATATTCGCTTGTGGATGTTTATTGCTGCTGTATTTGCTCTTGTTGGGATTTTCATACCTTTTTTAATTCAATCGATACAACGACGTTCATTCATCGCAGAAAAAGATGAAATACTAAAGCAAGCAAAAAATGAAATAAAACAGTCAGAACGAAAATTTGAAAAAGCTTTAGCTGCTAAATCAGCCATGCATTTCATGGAACTTGCGAAGAATCAGCCATACAATGACGGCTATAACCTCGATAACCTTTGTTTATTTCTTTTGGTTGCAAAGGAATTTGCTGAAGCTGAAGATATTAATGGAATTTATCGATCCTTAGAATCTATAGAAGCGATGCAACTACCTAAGGTCTCCTTTGGGAAGAATATTGAAAGGGAACATGCCAAGTTGTTGTCGCAATACGATATGGCCTATACCGCAATAAAAGAATGTGGTTTTGAAAAACAGTTTACAACCCAGTTTAACTCAATCAAGACAAAAATAGAAGATTGGCATCGTCATCTTAAAGACAAGCAAGGATAATCTCTGCTTTCTCATCTATTTTTTTATCGAACAACATATGAACAGTACAAAAAAGTTTTAGCGTTTTCTTCTCAACATTATCGCACCGAGGCCGAGGAAGAAAAGTATGGCTGGTTTGGGGATAAGGGTGATTTAAGATTATCCACCTCCAAACAATTTGTCATAAAACTTTTTCCTTTCCTCTTTCCGCATTTTTTGAGCCACGTCTAAAGGAAATTGCTTGTCATAATATTCTTTTTCAGATAAAGATTTGCTTTCAATTTTTTCGCCAAGCCATTGAACATTATCGCCTTCTTCTCGATATTCAAGGGCGGTATTTTGTTGAATTATAAAAAATTTCATTTTTGCAGTTAACTCTTTACGTAGGTACTTCCAATGCTTAGCGAAACTATGGTCACTTGGACTCGCTCCATATACTGTATTTGATGTTGTGGGATGATTATGTATGTGAAGCACAAATGACGATTCACGCATCTTACTTAAGAGTTTATATTGTTCTTCTTTTTCGGGATCATAGCAGACGTGGTCAGGCCACGCAATATCTGATGAGATATGACCCGATCTGCCTCGAGCTTGTAACCAAATAGTACTTTTGGAGGGTTCAGAAGGGATTAATACCCAAAAAGCTTCTTCAATTTCCAAGGAACCAATTTTATTACAAGCTTCGGTTAAAATCTCCATGATTTTTTGTTTATCAGGTTCTAACAATTCAGTATCCACTTGACAATTCTTAACTTGAGAGTATATTGTTTCAATCTCGTCTCTATCGTTTGGATTCATTTGTGCTAATAATTCTTTGACATCATTAGGAGCAGGATTAAGTTGTTGCATGAAGTATTTAGCAATATTTTTAATATCTGTATCACCATCAATAAGTGCCCAATAAAGAAGCCTTTTTTGGTCATTGTTTGAAAGGCTATTGAATAAGGTTTTAGAACTTCCTGGGTCACCATAACGGTATAATGACTCGGCTCCTTTTTTGAAATGACAGATCTTGTCTCGCAATTCGTCTGTGCTTAGCCTATTGCTCATTGGAATTTTTTATCCTCCAACCAAAAAGGGGTTAACGTTTCCTTCTGTATAATAAGTTCCCGCTGCTGCTTTCCCTCGCTGCTTTGCCAAAATTATATCCTTGTTTCTTTTCAAACTCAATAACAAAATTTTCTGTTTGAAATATCTGTGTAAATCCCGTGTTAATCCGTGTCTAATAAAAAACAGTGTTAATCCGTGTCTAAAAAATTTGTGTCGATTCGTGTTGGAGCCTGCCCCCGCGCAGTCGGGGGGTGGTTAATTAAAATCAATGGAATCTGCGTAATCTGCGATTAAAAAATTCTTCCTTTTTGCCCTCCAATCCTGTATTTTAATGCTTTATGGCAACGACAATCCTAAAAATAAATGACCCTAAAGGATATTGAGAAGCTAAAAAAAGCGGAGTTAGTATGGACTACGAGACAGAAGACGAGTTATTAGATTATGTTAAGGAGAATTACGAAGTATTTGACAGATTTACATTTGATTATCTGTTTAAAAGACTTTTGGCAGACGGTTATGACAACGAACAAGCCAAAGATGTAATTTTGTTCAATTGTAAATTGAGTTTATTAGTAATGCAGGAAAGATTGGATAACGGCTATTATCTGAAAATGAAGGCAGACTATGATATAGCTCCTGACCTTTTGGACTTATATTGCGAGGCATTTATTAAGATACTGGCTTATAGGAATTAAATGATTTATTTTTTATACAGTGTAAATCCGTGTTAATCCGTGTCTAAAGATTCCCGCCCCCGGCGGTTCCTCATTCAGTGTTCAATGTTGGAAGTTAATTGGTGTCTTAGTGCCTTAGTGGCTAAGAAAATTCTTCCTTTTTGCCCTGAAATCCTGTATTTTAATACTCAATGGAAACAACAATCCTGAAAATAAACGACCCTGTAAGGGATATTGAAAAAATAAAAGAAGCCGCCGACTGTATCAACTCCGGCGGTCTTGTTGTCTTTCCCACTGAAACTGTCTATGGAATCGCATGTAAAATTGACGCAAAAAGTCTTGCCAGACTTGACGAGATAAAAAAAAGAGACACAGATAAAAGATATACCCTGCATATCGGCGATAAAGATAAAGTGCAGGACTTTGTGCCGACCCTGTCGCTGCCGGCAAAAAAACTTGTAAAAAACGCCTGGCCGGGCCCGCTTACAATAGTCTTTGAACTCAACCAAGCGGATATCACACGCCTTGAAAGGAGATTCGGGTCAGAAACGGTAAAACTGCTCTACAAAGATAATACCATCGGTATCCGCTGCCCTGATAATCCGGTCGCTTCTGCATTTTTAAGCTTATGCAGCTTTCCAGTTGTCGCGCCGAGTGCGAATACCGCAGGCAATAAGCCTGCCGTAAATGCAAAACAGGCGATTGAGCAACTCGATGGCCTTGTCGATATGATTCTCGATGCCGGACCCTGCAAATACAAAAAAAGCAGCACCGTTGTAAAAATTTCCTCCCCCGCCCCCTCTCTTGCTTCGCAAGAAGCAGAGGGGGAAAGCAAGAGCGGGGGCTGGCAAATCATCAGAGCAGGCGCCTACTCTGAAAAACAAATTCAGAAAATGCTCACTGTAAACATCCTCTTTGTCTGTACGGGCAATACGTGCAGAAGCCCTATGGCCGAAGGTTTCACAAAGAAATTGCTTGCCGGAAAACTTAAATGCGATATTGACCGGCTGGAACAGATGGGTTATAAGATAACCTCCGCCGGCGTTATAGCACCGGACAGTATCGATGCAAGTGCTGAAGCCATAAGGTTTTGCGCTTCAAGGGGCGTTGATATAACCGGCCATAAAAGCCGACGGCTTACTGCTGAAATGCTCAAAGAGGCTGATTATATTTTCGCAATGTCAGCCGGCCATAAAGATGATATAATCCGGCTTTTTCCTGCATCGGCGGAAAAATGTATGCTGTTAAACGATGCCGGCGATATAAACGACCCCATCGGCGGAGACTTTGAAGCATATAAAATCTGCGGCCTGATTATTGAGAAAACAGTTAATAAAAGGATAAGTGAGCTGTTGAAATGAATCCCGCACCTTCTAATTATTCCTGGAAGATGTCAGGGAACGAGAAAATACTTAGCTTGTATATCGGATATATCAACGATATGAATCACAGATTAGAACAAAAAGAAGGTGCGGGATGAAAGTAGCGGTAGCAAATGACCACAGAGGCCTTGAGGCAAAGGAACAGGTAAAGGCCATTGTAATGGAGCTGGGCCATCAGTGCATTGATTTTGGCACAAGTGTTGAAGGTCCCGTTGACTATCCCGATGTCGCCTACGTAGCAGCAACCGCCGTCTCAAAAAAGGAAGTTGACATGGCAATTCTGATATGCGGCACGGGAATTGGTATGTGTATTGCTGCAAACAAAGTCCACGGCATCCGCGCCGCCCTTTGTTACGACGAGTTGAACGCACGAATTTCCCGGCACCATAATAATGCTAATGTTTTATGTTTAAGCGGCGATCTGCTCGGCACACAGGCGCTGCGGAAAATTGTCGAGGTCTGGCTGACCACCGAATTTTCCGGCGGCAGACACAAAAGAAGGGTCAACAAAATAAAGGCGATTGAAGACGGCCTTGACCCGAGAACCATCAAAGGCGGCCAGCAGTAGCCCCACAGACATAATCACACCGCCCAGTTCAGCTTTGGGGAATTCTTATGGTAAAACCTTCCCAAAAGATGAGCCGCAACCATAAGAAAATAAACTTCTACAAAACGAAACAAACCCATAATCACAACACTCCTGACGTAGAAAGAATAAAAAAAAGAATAAAAATTCTTGATGTTAGAAGAAGTTACAGCACTCTCGGCATAAGAGGAAAGATATTCATTAATAAAATAAGAAGGAAGGTATTCAATAATAAAGGCGCCTGCAAGAAAGGCTAAAATGAGACCAACATATTGAAAAAATGTCTTAGCTATGGAAGTGCCCAGCAAAAGCGGATTTAGCCCATATGCGGAATCGTGCATGATAATTGACAATAGACTCATAGGATAAAAAATAATCCCTAAAATCAGCAAAGAATAAAAGATATCGTTTTTCTGTTTTGTTATAAATGTATAAACATATGCCGGTGCAGAAAATAAAATCAGACAACCAACTATATTTGCCATCTCAGAAAACATACCACGCAAGTCGGGATAGTTGCCAATACCTCTTGGAATTCTTACATATCCCTCAGCACTATCTCGCACACATTGGCATAAATACCAGTATCCATATAAACCAATTACAATATTTACAATCGCCCCGAAACAACCCATCAGGGGTAATAAAGATAATACTGCAATTAAAAGCGGTATACCTGCCAGAATAACAAGCATAGCCATGCCTGTTGTATTTGCCGGATAGAGAAATATATCAATAAACCAGGGTAATTTTCTTTCAAAATCACTTTGCTCTTTTTTCGCTTCCTGCCATACTGTCTCTGCTGCAAATCCGGCTTCTGCGGAAACCGTAGAAGCTTGGTGATTATCAAGAACTTTCGGCTTTTGGAGCTCTTTCAAATCAAGGAACCGGTCCTTATCCTGCGTCGATGAAACTGGCTGCTCACTTACAGAAGGTGCTTCACTATTGTGGGGTATGACAATTATTGATTTGCACCCTGGACATTTGCCTTTTTTGCCACAGTCACCTTCGTCAACGGTAAAGCCTTTTGCGCAATTAGGGCATTTAAAACGAATCATAAAGACACACCCCACACAGTAATCTTTCCGCCAATAAAATGAAAAGAGATTTTTAAAATCTCTTAAAAAACTGCCGCTATTATACTTTTACCTTATCAGGAGTAGTTTGTTTTATCTTTCCTGCCTTGATGAATTTTTCCGCAGCCTGTTGTATTTGTGTCTTGGGGAGCTGAACTTTTTGCAACTTTGTGGCTGCCGAGCCGATTGCCCGCAGTTTTTTATATCTGTTTTCAAGCAGGTTTTCGAGCCTGGTCCTCTTTAGCTCTCGCAGTGTCTTGATGATATACTGCTCAACGTTATAAACAGTATCGTGAATGTTTCTGTGCGCTCCTCCGAGGGGTTCTGCAATTATCGCATCTGCAAGGCCGAGCCTGAGAAGCTCTCTGCTTGTAAGTTTAAGCGCCTCGGCAGCCTCTGCGGCCTTGCTTCCATCCCGCCACAGTATCGCGGCACAGCCTTCCGGCGAAATAACCGAATAATAAGCATACTCAAGTATTGCAAGCTTGTCGCCGACCCCTATTCCGAGAGCACCGCCTGAACCACCTTCACCGATAACGATGCATACAATCGGCACACGCAAACGGGACATTTCCATCAGGTTTACCGCTATCGCCTGTGCCTGTCCTCTTTCTTCGGCGCCTATGCCGGGATAAGCGCCGGGAGTATCAATCAAAGTTACCACAGGAATATCGAACTTTTCGGCAAATTTCATCTTGGCAAGCGCCTTTCGATAGCCTTCCGGGTTAGAGCAGCCGAAATTGCATC
>Ga0315294_10008307_pt1 | contig 11415 bp, 12 predicted proteins | sample YL17G13_40_MG_FD_203626 | JGI IMG/M metagenome (GOLD analysis project Ga0315294, IMG submission 203626) | Sediment microbial communities from Yellowstone Lake, YNP, Wyoming, USA - YL17G13_40 | ecosystem: Environmental > Aquatic > Freshwater > Lake > Sediment | place: USA: Wyoming | collected... | reverse complement strand
CAGTATTGGTACTTGACGTTATCCCGCTGATAAGCAGCGGCTGCGGCTGCATTAGATATTAAATCTGCATATTCTTCATCGCCAGCCTGCCAGTCTCTTTTCATGATGCTTTGCTCGACAACAAGAGCCTTTTCCCAGCTTGCTTCGGCAAGTCGAGCGTTATTTGCCCCGAGCAAGACCCATGCCCAAACTCCGGCCACACAAACCGATGCGGCAATACGCAAACCCCTGGAGCCATGGGGCACTTTAGCGAATTCTACGGCAGGACTATGTTTCTTTCGGATACGGGCCAAACCCAGTAAGAGCGCACATGACACTACCGAAAGCATCGCATTGGCCGGCAGGTGCTGGCCGAAATCGCTCAAGCTGTGAATCATTATTGCCAGAAGGCCGAAACCAAGACCGTAGGCCGCCGAGCGAATCGGTGTAAAGCCGCTCCTTATATTGCTAACATAGCTTTTCCAGACCAAAATTCCAAATATCGACAAAGCAGCCAGACCTATTAGGCCGGTCTCTTCGGCTGCCTGGGCATATTCGTTTTCTGCATAAGCCGCCAGGGCGGGTATCGTGGAACGATCAAACATCGGATAGACCACTTCATGGGTCCCAAGGCCGGTACCTAAGACAGGAAATCTGGTCCATGCAACCGCTACGTCTTTAATGATCTGTAAACGGTCCTCATATTGATTGAATTGCTGAAGAGTCGCTAACCGGTCATAGACCGCGTCGAAACCCACATAAAGTATGCAGATAAATGCCCCAAGTGTCATCAGGACCATTACCCAGCCCCGGCCTCTGAGTGACCGTCGCGAGCTAAGGACAAGCGTGGTAAAGCCCGCTGCGATAAGCATACTGACCATGCCGCCGCGAGTCAGCGACATGAAAACCGTAGCCGCACCGATAATTATCATTACGACAAGGAACCATACACTCCGAGCGGCCCGTGAGCTAAGGTATTCAAAAGCAACCGGCGGTGTAACTTTTCTTCCGCTGAAGGCTTCATGGATCTTCACCATAATCAGGCCAAGAGTTGCCCCAATAGACAAGTTCATGAACTGGCCGTAGTGGCTGTGGTTAATGAACGTGCCTGAGTAAGCCTTACTGTATCCAGAGGGCACCAACCAGTAAATTTTCCCATTTCCGAAGAGGCTCTGGGCAATCGACAACACGGCAATCGAGCCGCCAATAATGACAATTGCGCCTAAAAGCCGTTTTATCTGGTCCGGCCTGCGGTATGTGTTTACAACTACAAAAAAAACCGATGCTACGGCGAGTACCAATCGCAGATTGTGTGCTGTGGCGTTAGGATAAAAACTCAATGTCATAGACTTAAGCAAGATGCCGGAGTCAGGTAAATCGCCTAAAAGCTCTTTTTTGGTTGCAGCAGTACTCGGCGAAATTGCATTTATCAGGCCGGTTCGCATAGGGATAAGCTGAAAGACTACTACAAGAATAAATAGTGCTGCGGGAATGTATGCCCGTGACCATACCGGCTTTATCTCTTTGTGAAAGATAAGCTTCAGTAAAAAGCACATGGAAATAGCTGCTGTAAGGGCTGTCACAACCTCTTCGCTCCAGGCCTCCACCGTACCGAACGCGAGTGGCATAAATGCCAGAAGCAATATCAGCAGCCATTCGATTACCTTATCAAATCTGCATGGAGGAACATCAATGATGTCGAGATTGGATAGATTTTCCTTCATCAGTCCGGCTCCTGTCGGCCATGGAGTGGGACAGCAAGTACATACTGAGTCAGCCTGTGGCGCAGTGCGAGCATCTCGACCATTCCGGTTAAGTGGTGACAGGAGCCATCAATTGACATCTGCCACCCATCGTCTTCGAGATGCTCATATTTAGTATCAGTTGCATTGCCGTTCACGAAGTCTGCCATCCTTAAGTTTTTTTAATAATATCAGGGCTTTCTGTAATTGCTGTACTTTTATTATCACGCGTCTGTTTTGCCTTGCGGCCGCTTAAGCCGTAATTGTCGTTATAGTATCCATAGCCGCTGTGATAACCATAACGTCCTTTCTTAGAAACATTGTTTACAACCACCCCAAGCAGGTTCGCACCGACACTTAAGAGACTGTCACGAGCCAGCCGACCGCTCTTTCTTGTTGATTTGTCAGCCCTCAGTACCAGCAGTGTTACATCGGAGATTGCGGCAAGTATCTGAGCATCAGTGACGGGTAAAACCGGAGGTGAATCAATAATGATACGGTCGTACCTGTTCGAGAGATCCTTTATAAGTTTAGCGAAGGATTTGCTGTTGAGTATCTCGGCGGAATTGACCAGTTGGGTTGTGCATGGAAGCAGTTCCAGACCATCAATACCGGTGGGGTGGAGCGCTCTTTCCAGGGTGGTCGTTCCGGAAAGCAGGGAAACAAGACCATCACTGCCGTTCATTTCAAACACCTGGTATTGCATAGGATTTCTGAAATCGGCGTCGAGCAGAAGGCTTTTCTGGCCGGCCTGGGCCATTGAAATGGCCAGGTTGCTCGCTAAAGTCGTCTTGCCCTCTAAGGGTTCCGGCGAAGTGATCAATATAGTCTTTGCCTTGCCGTCGGGTACACCGAAAAATACGGATGTACGTATTGCGCGATAGGCCTCGGCAGCACGGGAATTAGGTTCCAAATCTACTTTTCGGCCTCGGGCGACGATGCTTTGTTCCCCGTACATTGACGGAACCACACCTAAAACCGGCACGCCAAGAACCGATGACACCTCCTCGGCAGACCGCAGAGTTTGGTCCATCCAATCGCGAAGAAGTGCCAGGCCACCGCCCAGCATAAGACCAATAATAAGGGCGTAAGCCAAAAATCTGGTTTTTTGAGGTTCAGAAGGATGACTTGCCGGACGTGCAAATTCGAGAATACTTATATTAAGCGCCCCGACGTCTTCAGTGACATTGACTTCCTTGATGCGGTCGCCGAGAATGTCGCAGAGCTTTTTTGTCTGTTCCCAGTCGGACTGAAAGATTGTGTATTGGGCGATCTGTTCATTGAGGTTAAGGGCAAGTTGACGCTGGTCTTCATAATATTTTGCTATTTGTTCTTCCTTTTCTTTTGCAGCGAGGTACTGTTGTTCTACCACGGCAAGCTGGGCCTTTGCAAAGTCGGCATCCAGTTTGTCTATCTGAGATTTGAGGTAGGCGATTTCATTCTCCAGTGACATTACCGCCGGATGCTCCGGAGTGACCTGGCGCAAACGGTCTTTAAGGCGAAGCTGTAATTGGTCCAGTTTGGACATGAGTTCACCTTTCTCGCTGACTGTGGAGACATATACTCCCTTGGCCCGCTGCGCTTCTATAAATTGCATGAGCCTGGCAGGGTCGCTTATCATTGCTTTTGCGGATTCGTAAGCTGATTCACTCTCGATGGTCGCAAGCTGTGCCTCCGTCAGGACCGTGGAGAGCTTTCCAAGCCGTTCAATTACGATATTGCCCTGATCGGTTTCAAATGCCAGTGAAACATTTTCTCTCTTAAAATCCATCATTGCCTTGAGCTTTTCTGAAAGCTCTTTGTCTCGTTTATCCTTTTCGTTTTGAAGGATTTTGAGAACCTCTGCCGAAGTGCTGCGCTTGCGGCCTGCATAATATTTGATATAAGAATCCACAACTGTATTTACAACCTCGGCCGTTTCTGCAGGATAAGGCGATTTAAACGATACGCTGATGATATCGTCTTTAGTTCCTACACGAACATCCAAGACGCTTTTCAGCAGCGCAACCGGATTATCTACTTTCGCAAATGTCTGCATTTGTTTTATGCCGGGAGTATCAACAACAGAACTAAGAATTGGCGAGGACTTGAGCAACTCAGCCTGGGTGTAGAGATAATTATTAGACTGAGTCATTATGCCTTCTTCGGTCTCGCTGATAATCTTCGGCCCACTCTGCTCAACGTATATCTTGGATGTGCTTGTATAAATAGGCGTACTCTTGATCAAATAGACAAGAACTGCTATCAGTGCCGCAAGCGTGGTAACCAAAACGATCAAGCGGTTATTCCATATTATTTGAATCAGGCTTTCGGGCATGATTTGAACTGCTGACGGTATCCTCAAATTCGAGGTTAGCTTCCCAACCGTATTACGAGTTTCATTCTGGTTCATCATGTTATACCCAATCTTTTTATTTTGGCTAAGTGTATTCCGTCTGTTTTTACTCCAATACAGGCACGTACGCACCTACGTGAATACTGAATATTCTCTCGAGAAAGCGGTTTGTCCGTGTTCTGGGCGTGTGTTCCACAGTAATAATGTCACCAGGTTTTATATGGGTAGTCAAAGCATCCTCGATCTTAGAACCATGTGCGACCTGGAAAGTCGCGTTGGCAACTTTGCCGTCCGAGGCTAACCGATAGACCATAGCATAACGCGGCTCGAGATCCTGGTTTAATCCACCGGCGAAACCTATCGCATGCATAAGGTTGTACTGAACATCATGCGGATATTCGAAACTACCTGGATTATTGACCAGGCCAATAACAACAAACGGCAACTGCTCAACTCGTTCAACCAAACGGGCAAAAACAGAGGGCCTACTTACGGCATACTTGGGATAATAAGCTTCGATAACGGCTGTTTCTATCTGATTCAGAGTCCTTCCAACAACCTGGATTTCTCCAACTACCGGAAGCGTTATGGTCCCCTTTTCACTGACCCGGCACATATATGGAGCAACTTCTCCGATTCCCTCTTTACCTTCGGCAGTGACTATCTGTAATATAGCCGGCATGGTTAATTCGATGACCTCTCCAGGCATGACACGGTAAGCCCCCCTCCTTGTTTTGGCCTTTATTAGCTGATCCATCTGCTCAGTGGGATGCACAGGACCTGCATTTTCGAATTCGGCCAATTGCTTTGCAGAGGATGGTTGAACCTGGTCGCTGCACCCGGCAAAGTTTAGGGACAGTAACATGGCCAGAAAGAGATTAAAGAGAACTTGTCTCTTCGATAAGCGCACAATAAGATAACTATATTTCACGAAGTTCAATTTTGGGGTACCTCCATGGAACTACTTGCGCTAAGTGTCGCTTTCCTCTCGCTCCACTACGCAACGAACCTGTTAAACATTCAAGATTCTCTCCTTAGAGATCCAAACGATATTCAGTTAAATGTAATTGTCTGTGTTCAAATCAAATTCCTGCACCAATCCTCCTTTGAAGTTATTATCTTGCTCATGTAAATAATCCCCTGCCGCAATCTATACATTCGTTCATTCGAGTAATACGATAATCCGGAAAAGAACAACATGTTATCGATATTTCCACAAAGCCTTTTTGCTGGTATTACTATATCTTACCAGGCCGAATTTGCCGGATGGAAACCCAGGGAGGCCGAAACGGACTGCGCATCGCCGGTCTAAACGGTATTCGTATCGGAGGCAACGTTATCACACTGCCTGAGACCGGCAGTCTTGAAGTATTTTCTGCAACCGGCTCGATTGTTCTTAGCGTAAAAGGATCAAAGAAGCTCATCTGACCGGTGAGTGGTTCATCCGAATCGTCATCCAAAACTGCGTACGATATAGTACTAATATATACGACTACTAGTAAAACTAAGGCTCCTAAAAATATTTTAGTCTTAAGAATCAATTTGTTTTTCCTCTACATCAACTTTTTCTTCACCTTGTCTTCTTGCTCATTGTAGTGTTGGCAAAAGACAAGTATTTGTGTTAATTTCTTAAAGTTATTGGTTCATATCTCAAAATCAACGATGAACCAAAGTCACAAAATTCCCCTGTAAAATTTTCGGTCAAGGTCAGCACCATTGCATCCGAAGCAAACAGTACAGACAAAACCCATCCCCGCCACGGCCCTATATCGAGCCGCTTGCTATGCTTCCTTGCACCTCGCGAAATGCCTGAAAGAGTTTGGAGGGAGACTGATGAAACCGCTACAACCTCCCTCTTTCACAAGACCTTAATAACATATCTTTTGTTCGGAAATAGACACTCCTCACTATGATTAAGATCTTAAGAATTAAGTCTTATCATTTCTTTTCTGCGTACTATATAAATGTTAATTATAACGTATTTGATCGTGTCTTGTCAACTTAATTTTATCAGAAAATGGCATTTCTTAACAAAACCTTATCCAGGAAACAGCGCCGGATTTTGAAATAATTCATTCAGAAGCTACTTTGTGATCATATATACAGCACAAACTTTAATCGCCAGCAAAACTGGAGGAAAAGTTGAGAATCTCACTTATTCGGATATCGTTCGAATTGCTCAGATTAACATAACTTCGTATGTCCATAAAATCAAAGAAGTTATGATTACTCCTAACAATGTATTCGGCATAGCTAATCTGGAAGAATTGCTTAACTTCGTTATTCAAAGACTACACTTCACACAACAAAAGGCTAAAAATAGATTTTACCCTCAGGAAGAATTTTGAAAAAAAATTCATTTTTTAGTTGACACTGCATAGTATGTATAACATAATAAGCAAAACAAGCTAATAAATGCTTCTGTAAATCTTTGAAATCATGATCTTTAAGGAAGATAACGATGAAGTTTGAAAGTCAGTTGTTAAAGGGTGTAGCCCCGGTAGTAGTCCTGGAGATACTTTCCAGCGGCCAAATGTATGGCTACGAACTAAGCCAGGCGATAGAACAGCGGAGTGGCGAGATTTTGACGCTCGGCAAAGGGACTCTGTACCCGCTGCTTTACAATCTTGAGGCGAAGAAAATGGTGCAGGGCAAGTGGGAGACAGCCGGAACCGGTCGAAAGAGACGATACTACTCCATAACCAGCAACGGCAAAGATGAACTGGCAAAGCAAAAGGCCCAGCTTAAAGAGCTGACAGCAGGCCTGAATCTCGTCTTCGGCGGAACAATCGCATTGGCTTAATTACCATTTCAAGAAGCGAAAAAAATGATTCGCAACGATAACAAGCAAACGATGGTCGTAGAATGTGAGCAGTTGACAAAGGTGTTCAGAAAACTATTGGCTGGCCGGTCGAAAGACGTTTGTGCCCTGCAGAGCATCTCCCTGTCCGTGGTCGAAGGCCAGATTGTAGGTTTGGTTGGCCCGAACGGCGCGGGAAAATCGACGTTATTGAACCTGATGGCAGGACTCATTTTCCCCACAGAAGGCCGCGTGAGCGTCTGCGGACATCCGGCACGTTCCATCGAAGCCCGAAGCGGCCTGGGTTACATGCCGGAACATCCCGCCTTTCTCGGCCGCTATTCGGCATGGGCCACTCTGAGATATCACGGAGCGCTGTTAGGCTTATCCCGGCAGACTATTTCCGCCCAGATAGACAAATTGACCGAGCAGCTCCAGATGGACGAGTACATCGACAGGCCGTGCTCGGACTTTTCTCAGGGAATGAAACAGCGACTGGCCCTGGCGATAGCATTGATGAACGACCCAAGTTTTCTGCTGTTGGACGAGCCCAGTAACGGGCTCGATCCTATCGGTATTATCCAGCTTCGGGATCTGCTAAAGAAGCTGCGCGACGCGGGCACCGCCATCGTAATAAGCTCTCACCGTTTGGGAGAGCTGGAAAAGCTGACGTCCGATTACATCTTCCTGTACCGCGGAGAAGTTGTCAGTTTCGGCGACAAGATTGCCGCCGATCGAGTCGGCCGTCTGCACGTGGGACTTGTATCAAACGCAAATCAGATCGCTAAAAAACTTTTATCGCCAGCTAAACTGCTCAACAGCTCCGAGACAGAACTTGTAATTGCCGTCGGAGATGAAGATGAGGTCCCCGATATCGTAAGCAGCCTTGTAAAAGGCGGAGCCCGAATCACAAGCATACAGTTGCAAAAAGAGGATATCGAGGATGTATTCCTGCGATTATACAACGAGAGGAATTAGACGATGAGAGCTTATGAATTGATGAAAGAAACACTTTCCCGGAAGATTTACATTTACATCGTGCATTTAAGCTGGTTCGCTATTTACGGACTTTTTTTTACACTGCGCGTGCATGAAGAAGAGAAATTTCATCAGATTCTTTTTATCTGGGGCGGATTCTTTCTGCCTCTGGCGCTGAGTGCCGGCATTTTCGGCGACGATATCTCCTCAGGCCGCATTTGCGTCGTGGCCACCAAACCGTTCTGGCTTGGCGAACTCTATATTTATCGCCTCCTGGGATTGTCCTTACAAGCCGCAGTGCACTTTTTCATCACCGGCTGTCTTCTGCTGATTATTCATGGTATTACCGGCCTTGGCTATATAGATGATCTTAACTCATGGCTTTTCTGTAGCTGGCTGCTGTTCAACACATGGGCGGCAATATCAACGTCCATTTCTGTCGTAGTAAAAAGAGCGTATAACTTTGTTTTTCTGCTTGCTGTGGTTCTCTTCTTCGCATTCCTGAATTCCAGCCTGGGCTGGAATAATCCTGATGACACGATGACCAAAGTAATCAGTGCCTTCGGCAAATATGTCTGCCCGCCCTTTACATTGCTGACCAGGATGGTAGAGGGAGAATACTCTAAATACAGCCTGATTGTTGGCAAATACAGCTCTATCAAGGCTGTCGCCTGCGTTACGCACACCCTTATATTGACCGTGTTTTATAGTTTTTTCGGCGTGCTGCTCTTGAGCAGGCGTCAGTTCGCATGTTCGCGCGAGTAAGGATTAATGACGATGCGGGTAAGTAAAATGGCAGACACCGGATTCAGATAGAAAGAACAAATATGAAACGTAAAAGCAAACATACCCGTCGCCGTTTTAAGATTTGGCACGGAGTTGTCGCCCTGCTGCTGCTTTTGTTTGTGCTGTTCCGAATCTCCGGAAGCTACAAGCTGAACAAACGCTTGCAGGTCATGCAAAGCCGGGGCTATCCTGTCACCATAGAGGAATTGGACCGCTTATACAGCCTGCCTGCAGGCGCACAGAATGCCGCCGATGTTTACCTCGCCGCCTTCTCGAACTACAAAAAATGGGATAGGGACGCCATGCGTGCTATTCCCATTTTAGGCAGAGCATCAATGCCGGCGCGAACAGAGCCTTTGGATGCTCCGACCAGAGAGTTTGTAAACAGATTCCTGTCCGACAATGAGCAAGCACTCTCGCTGCTGTACAAAGCGGCTTCGATTGAGCATTGCCGATACCCCGACGATTTTACACAGGTATCCAATCCGATAAGGTATTGGCGCTACGATATGGGAAACGATGTGCGAGTAGCCGCTCAACTACTCAGGCTCGAAGCCCTGATCGCATCTGAGAATAAGGATGTTGATAAATTCCTTGCCTCGATTAGTGTGAGCCTGGCTCTTGCCAGGTCGCTTAACGGCCCCCTGATGATCCATCGTTCAACTCATGATGCCGTGCTGGGCTATACTTACAGAAGCATTGAACGGGCTATTAACAGAACTCCGCTCACAGACGAACAATTACTGAGGCTTTCGGCATTAGTCAAGGAATCCGACAATGACGAGGGATTCAAAAGGGCGCTGCTCACGGAACAATGTCTCGGGCTGCATAGGTTTATAGCACCACTTCCGGAAGTCTCGAAACGGATCGGCGAACAAGAGAACAGCCTGCTGCGGAAGCTAATTATCTCGCGGATGCTCGGGCTTAATTCCAGGCATGCGCTGGGCTATATCGACCTGATGCAGAAGTCCATCGATGCTCTTGAATTACCCGACCCCGACCGGCTCAAAGCGTTCGAGGCCGTCCGCCAGAGCGTTCTCAAGAACAGGCAGGGAAGAGACATCATTAGAGATGTACTGACGCTCGAGAGGGAGATTGACCGCCAGGCGCGGGCTCGAGTGACATGGGCCGGCCTTGCCGTCGAGCGATTTCGATTGGCCGAGGAACACCTGCCGAAATCTCTGGACAATCTGGTCCCTGCATATATGGAAACCGTGCCGGAAGATCCCTTCAACGGGGAAAATCTCAGATACCGCAGGCTGAAAACCGGTTTCGTCGTGTACAGCGTCAATGACGACCTGTCCGACAACGGCGGCGCCGAAATTAACACTGAAAAACATGATCAATATGGCAAAATGCTGCCCTGGGATATCACTTTTATGGTGGAACGATAAATGAAAAAGAAAATTATTATATGGACGACGATCGTTTTTGCCGGGCTGCTGGTCGAAGGCGTATCCCTTTATATACTCATCTCAAAAGAGCCGTTCCAGGGGCCGTTCCGGGACGAGCCCAAGGCTCGCGCCTTGTACGAGAAGATGATCGAGACTATGCGACAAGCTGAGAGTCTCTCCTATACGGTCAAGTGCAGCGGTCAGGGCAGTGTTAGCGCCTCGTATACGGTCTGGACGAAAAAGCCCAACTACTTTCGCGTGGAAACAGCCAATCGCCGAGACGAGAAGTGCGGCACGATTGTCGGCGACGGCGAGCATCTATGGATATTCTGGCCGGGCGAGTGCCCTCTTTTGTCCCCGGAGGACAGAGATAACTATGAACAGTCACAGTACAATTTTTATATGAAGAAGGCCACTCCCTTGGCAATGCACTCTATCGGACACGAGCTCCTCAACTGCGGGGCGGGATTAGGAATGACGACAATCAATCCAAGCACGTTCCATGGCTATAAGGATTCAATCCAGCCCTATCTGGACGGCGCCAGATTCATGGGGACAGAAAAGGTGGATGACAAGGAATATGATGTTATCGAGGTCAGCTTCATGAAGCGACAGCGGAGCTGGTACCTGTGGCTTTCAAGAGAAGACAATCTACCTCGAAAACTGACAGAGATTGTCCGGGTCTATAAGGACCTGGTGAAACATGAGAAATGGCTGGATGTAACCATCAACGCTGAAATACCGGCAGAGAAATTCGTCTGGACGCCGCCAGCCGGATGGCGGCAGTGGGAAAAGCCTGCGCTGGACAACACATTACTGGCACTGGGGCAAGCAGCGCCCGACTTCGAGCTGCCTCTGGTCAGTGGAGAAAAGGTTAAGCTATCGGATTATAAGGGAAAGATTGTGTGGCTCTATATATGGCGGGCTGGGTGACCGGCCTGCCGAGAGGAGATGTGTCATCTCCAGGAACTCTACGAAAAATACAAAGACAGAGATGTGTTCATTCTCGGCTTTAATCCTGCGGATAACAGGAAGATTGCCCTTGAGTTTCTGCAGGACAATTCGGCAACGTTCCCGAATATCCTCGACTCATCCAGGGCCGCAATGAGAGTTGCGTATGACAGCTATAAAGTGAGCGGCTGGCCGACTAATTATATCATCGACCGCGAGGGTAAAATCGTCGATGCCTGGTATGGCTATGAAGAGGGTCACAAACGGGCCATTGCGGCACTGGAAAAGGCAGGAATGAAATTGGATAAACCATAGATTAGTTCGAAAGTGTTTCATGAGATTTGATTATTGGTATTATCTCTGGTACTATGTAGGAATCAGAGGAATATGAAAAATGTCCGATAAGATAAGCGACTCAAACAATCTTCCAGTATGTATGGTCGAGTATGT
>Ga0315294_10008303_pt1 | contig 11417 bp, 14 predicted proteins | sample YL17G13_40_MG_FD_203626 | JGI IMG/M metagenome (GOLD analysis project Ga0315294, IMG submission 203626) | Sediment microbial communities from Yellowstone Lake, YNP, Wyoming, USA - YL17G13_40 | ecosystem: Environmental > Aquatic > Freshwater > Lake > Sediment | place: USA: Wyoming | collected... | reverse complement strand
CAACGGCAGACTCTTTGAAAATCTTCTTCAACACTTCAAGCGTTCCGATCAGATCGTAGTATTCTTTGTCACCAAACCCAGCAATAGGGGCACTGGAAGCTGAAATTTGATTTGTCAAGACATGCGCCCAGTCTACTTGCGAACCCATTTCTCGTGCGCGTTGCTAGGTGTTTCATTGCAAGTTTTTATAATTCTTGTGCACAATATGACAGCTTATTTTAGTCCCAACTTCTGATTCTTCTCCAAGAGACTGATGACCTCCGCCAGCCTCCTCGCACGCGTCTCCTCCTTCTTGGCGCTAGAAACCCAACCGACAATCTGCCGCTTACACGAATTGGCCAATGTGTCGAAAAACGCACGGGCTTTTTCATTCTTTGCCAAGGCTTTCTGAATAAAAGAAGGAACAACAAGCTCTTTGCTGACTTCTCGGACTCTTGACCATTCGCCTCTTTCTTGGGCTTCTCTGATTTTTGCCATGCCGGCCTCGGTCATTCTTCGCTCGCGGATCATCTTTTCTGCCCTCTTCTTGTTGGACTCAGACCAACTACTGCTGCTTTTACGTGGCGTAAACTTCCGAGCGCACCTATCATCATCTAGCCTCTTCAAGATACTGTCCACCCAGCCAAAGCAAAGTGCCTCCTCAACCGTATCTTCGTATGAGATGCTGGGTTTTCCAGTGTGCTTCTTGTAGTAAATCAGCCAGACTTCCTTTGCGGCATCATGGTTTTTCTCAAGCCAATTGCGCCAGTCGTTTCTGCTGGTAACATGCAATTCACTTTTCATGATCATGCCTCGTGAGACATTTATGACGGTTGGATGATAGATGCATGGATCTAAGAATGTTAGGGCGGATATATTGATTCGTGGAAAAATGAAGACGCGCAAGCCTAATGAAGATGCCTTCGGTCAGGTCTTGAATGCCGTCTACAATGGTTCTGACGCGTTTGAAGTTGTAGAAAGAGACGACGGTTACATCGAAGCGATGCCTGCCAAGGGCTATTTTTCAGAATACAAGGATTGGCCTCGAATCGAGCGAAAGGCTATGGAATTCGTCAGAGGCAGAGTATTGGATGTGGGCTGTGGAGCAGGCAGAATGTCCCTTTATCTACAGAGCAAAGGATTTGAGGTTACTGGAATCGATATTTCGCCCTTCGCTGTGGAAATATGCAGGCTCAGAGGAGTGAAGAAGGCGAGGCTGATGCCAATAGAGAAAGTGAACTTTAAGCCGAATGCCTTTGACACGATCATAATGATGGGAAACAACTTCGGGCTCTTTGCCAACTTCAACAAGGCAAGGAGACTGCTCAAGAGATTTCACAAGATGACCTCCAAGAACGCGCTGATAGTGGCGGACACAAACGACCCCTACAAGACGGATAACCCTGCACACTTGGATTATCACAAGCGCAACAGAGAAAAGGGAAGAATGGGCGGCCAAGTGAAAATCAGAATAAGACACAAGCAATACAGGGGCAGATGGTTTGAGTATCTGCTGGCTACAAAACAGGAAATCAAAGAAATCCTGAAGGGAACAGGATGGGAAGTCGAGCAATTCATAGACTCTAATGGCGTCAGACCGTCACGCTATCTGGCAATAATCAAGAAAATCAGTTAAGCCGCTGACACGCATGAGTGGAGCATCGAAATGAAAACCGAACAGCTAGTTCTCCACCCTGTCCCGCCATTCAATTTCGACTGCACAGTCTACGTTCCACACTATTTCCCGACTCCTGACTTCGCATGGCAACCTGGAACCATGCGGCAGACCTTGAACCTCAAAGGAACAGCAATAGGAGTGAAAATGGTAAACCTAGGCACAATTGAAAAACCCAAAATCCAACTGACGATCTACTCCAAAACCAACCTTTCTCGCGAGAACACTGGCAAAGTCATGGAGGAATTTAACTGGAAATACGGTTTGAACGAGGACATTTCCCAGTTTTCCATTGAATTCAAGAATGACAAGTTTCTCAAACCGACCTTCAAGCGGTTATTGGGGATGAGAAACAACTGTGCAAATTCCCTTTACGAACTCCTAATAATATCCATGGTGCTGCAGAACGCCACGGTCAGGAGAACAGTTCAGATGATGAACAACCTCTTCAGCGCTTATGGAACAAAAGTGAAATTTGACAATAAGGAATTATCGGCGTATTGGAGTCCAGAAGACCTCAGAAAAGTGAGCGAGGATGAGCTTCGAGCCTTGAAGGTAGGCTACAGGGCAAGAATGATCCAGCGAATCTCAGAATCATTTGCGAACGAAGAGATTGATGAATTCAAGCTCAGAAAAATGAACACGGAAGATGCGGAAAAAGAGTTGAGGAAGCTCTACGGAGTGGGACCTGCGACAGCCCAAATCATATTGGGCGGATACCTGCGAAGATACAACACGTTTAATCTGAAAGCCAGGTTTTGGGAGCAAAAGATACTCTCAAGGGTAATATTCGGGAAGAAACTAGTTCCATATGAACAGATAGTTGAAGAATTTGAGAAAAGATATGGAAAATGGAGAGGCTTGGCCTTCCACTACATCTTTACTGATCTTTTTTGGAGACACAAAGAAAAGCCGATTGCATGGCTGCAGAAAGAAATCAGGTTGTAGAACCTGATGTTTTGAGCACATCGCCTGGGCGAGTCCTGCAAGAAACATGGAAAACCGCAACAAAATTGGAAGTTGACGCTCCCTAGGTTAAGTCGGTGGAGGCGGAGGTGGCGGTGTCATGGATTGCTCCTTGGTCAATCTGCGAACCCATGTAGCGCCGATCAGCCATCCGACGCCCAAACCCAGCGCAAACATTCCCAACGCCAACGCCATTGTGGATATTTGAGCATTGGGTGCCTGAGTCGAAACCACGGCAATGACTGCACCCAAGACACATGTGATAATGCCCAAGTTCAACAGTCTTTTCCATTCTTGCATGCCATTTCACCTCTCACTCGCCTGCTCCAGAGGCATTTTCTTCTTTTTAATCGTCCTGACCACGACTGCCAACAACGTTACGACAGTGAACAAAGGCATCAAGAGCGTTGATGGCAATTCCGGAATGATCGCCTGGAACTTCTGATCCATGGAATTTCCAAGCTCGGTCACATTGGCCACGATCCTGACCCATCCCGACTTAGTGAACGGTGGAGCAACTGTTCCTGGCTGAGGCCGGACGACCCAATTCTTGAACCAGTCTCTGGACGAATTGCTCATCGCGATTCCCTCAACGTCCAATTCCTCAAGTCCTTCGTTTGCGGCTCTCATAGCAACGGAAATGAGGTCATCTTTAGCGTCGACCGACCCGCTTGAATCAAGGTCTGTCGTTGCGTTGCGATTTCTAACGCTCGGATACTGATCTGTCGCCATGTTGACGGCTTGCCTCATGAACGGGGAAAAATTGGGAGATCTCTTCAGCGCTTGCCATGCAAGATACAGTCCGTGCCCAGTGGAAGTGCTGCCACCGGCCTGAGTCAATGCGCGCACCTTGTTTGCAACCGAGGCGTAGCTTGAAGCAGTTATGACTTTGGGAGTCACCTCGACCTTGGCATAACTGTCTGCCGCAGAGTAACCGAACTGAACGACAGTCAGTTCAACCGTGCCATCTCGCGGGACATTGCGGACGACCGCGTCACCTATCGCATCTGTCAATGCGCTCCACTCAGCGTCTGTCATGCTGCCTGAACCGTCAAGAATCAGGCAAAACTGCAGATCAGGGCTTGTCGCCTGAGCGGCTGCCGAATTGACGCTGCTAATCAGTACCAACGGAACGGCTACGCAAAAGCATGCAATTAGAATCGTCAATTTCAAGCCGAATGCGTTTCTTTTCATTTCAAAGACCGACAACAATATTCCGATAGGGTTCTTATGACTTATGAATCTGAAAGCGACATGCAAAACATCTAGACGAAAAATGTGAAAGCGCTCTTGGCATCTACGTTTTTAGAAGTCTGTAATGGTGGTTTTCGCATTCGATCATCTCGTTTTCGAAAAGCTTGCGCAGAGACTTGAAAACCTTCTTCGGAGGTTCTCCTGAGGCTTCAGCTATTTCTGCAAGTGTCAGGCCTTTGCCAGCTGTTTTCAAGGCTGAAACAACATGCTCGTCGATCTTGTTCAGTTTAACCATATCAGCAAACTCCGAACTTTCACACGGTTTTACAGTGTATCAAGATAGATTTCTTATAAATCTTGTCAACACCATTGGAATTACTTTTATTTACTTTGAGACAGAATTGAACACCAACTCTACTGACAAGCGCAGACGGCACATGACACCATACTATGTCTACATTATTCTTTGCGAGGGAAACAATTTCTACACAGGATACTCCAGAAACGTGAAATCGCGTTTCAGACTGCACTTAAACGGGAAGGGCGCAAGATACACGAAAATGCACAAGCCAAAGAGCCTCGTGTACGTTGAAGAGCTTGGTTCAAGGTCAGAGGCCATGAAAAGAGAGAAAAGGATCAAGCGGCTGACGCATGCTCAGAAGGCTAGACTGACAAAATCCTACGTCAAGCAGCTTAAGAAAGCGAAGAAAAGCTCAGGCTAGGATTCGAGGCACACGTAGTCTTTCTTCTCTAGTTCTAACGGGCATCCGCCGCCGCAAATCTGCAGTTGAGGACAGTCTTTGCACTTTGGCTCAACATATTCTCTGTTTCTTATTTTCACAGAAAGCGGATTGTCCCAAATCTTTGCCCAGTCGTCTTTCAAGATGTTGCCGAGGCTCTCGAAGTAGCTTTGACACGGGTACACGTCGCCGTTCGGTGCAATGCACATGTTGATGTTTGCGGCGCTGCATGATTTTACGCCTAATCCAAGTTTCACGGGGTCGAAGCGGCAGTATTGAGTAGGCGTGTACCAGAGGAATTTCAGTCCAAGCTGACTGGCTTTGTCGCGGATTTTGGGCAAAAGCTCGTTTAACGTTTCGATTGGCAGAGCGAATTCTTCGCTTATTTCGCTGGCTTTTCCCGAATATATCAAGCTGTTGCAGCCAAAGCCGTCGACTCCTAGCTCTTTTATGAAATCGATGGTTTCCAAGAATTGTGAGGCATTATACTTGCTCAAGGTAGTGTTTGTAGTAACGTAGATTTTTGAAAGAACCGCATTTGAGATTCCTGCGATGGTCTCTTTGAAGCTTCCTTTTGATGCAGTCATCTGGTCATGGATTTGGGCATTGTGTGATTCCAAGGTCACTTGAACGAAGTCTAATCCTGCTTTTTCAAGCTTGTCAACGTATCTTTTGTCCTTCAACAGTCTTCCATTTGTCACGAGCCCTGTTACTGCGCCCTTGGTCTCAGCGTAAAGCAGCAGTTCTGGCAGGTCATCTCGCAACGTCGGTTCCCCGCCTGTGAAGGTCAAGATGAAGACGCCGATTTCGTGCATGCGGTCGATGACTTTTTTCCACTGATCCGTGGACAATTCATCGGTCTCATGTGGTCCACCAGCGTAACAGTGGACGCAATTGTTTTGGCATCTGAAGGTAACGGCAAGATCCATGCGCAAAGGTGCTGACAGCTTCTGAGTGAAGGGTTCAACAGTTTTAACGTCTAGATACGATATGGGACAGACTTTCTCGGTCTTCGCCAAAGTGCTTATGGCGAAAATCAGTTTTTCAAAGTCTCTCTTGGCCGTTTTCGAATCAACCCTGTAGGTGCGGCGAATCTTCTTCAAAATGTGTTCAGTAGACATGCCTTGCATGAAGTGGTAAGCGTAGGCCGTGGCAGTTTCATTGAGGTAGAGAACCCGGTCGGCATTTATGACCATCACGCCTTTGCCGTCAGGCTCCACGCGAAGCTGTAACGCTAGGCCGGCGAGGTTGCCTTTCCCCCGGTAGGTATAACGACCTTGCGGGATTTTGGGAGGTCGAAAGATTCTTTGGAAGAAGCTCATGGCTTTAAACCATCTCCTTTTATTCCGACGCCTCCGCCCGCACAGGCGCACGCACAGGATACGCACGCGCATGCACATGCACAGGCTGCGCAGGCGCAGACGCAGTCTGCATTTTCGTGGGCAGGTTCGTGTGAAGCTTTTCCAGACGCGAAAGGCAGGATGGAGCTTGCAAATTTCTCCATGTTGACCACGATTGAGTTGGAAGTGTTTTCAACTGACTTGGCGATGTTGTTGGCGAAATCGGCGCCTGGAATCGATGGTGCCTTGCCTGACTGCATTGGCGTTTCAATGTTGGGTCTGTAAGTTGGATTTGGATGGTATTGTTGGTAGCCGTACCAGTACCAGAACCACATGGGGTTGGGTTGAAAGATTCTGTCTTGAAAAGCCGTTTCTGTCCGCGTCTTGTAGTTGGGATCGAGAAACAGCCAAAGCAGTTGTTCGTCATATGCGTTGGATGCCAGGTCAGGCGTGCCTGCTCCTTCAACTTGCTCCCACGCTTTTGCGGCAATCTGCCTGTAATAGTCAACGGTGTCATTCCTGTTGTATCCGCGCATCTTCTCCTCGACGGCGTCTCTCAGATACATTATGGTGCCTGCCAGTTTTTCTTCGTCAAGGGTTCCGTTTTCCTTGAAAGCGTCAAGAAAGTCAATCTCATAGTATCGAAGCGGCGTTTCATCCGTTCCCTTCTTGTTTTTGAAAGCCTCCATGATCTTGAGTTTGATCGAAGGCTTTGTCGACTCAACCCACACGGCCCTTTTCTGCAGCAGGCTGTACAGGATTTCTGTGACTATCATCGGGGGTTTCATGTCGAGAAGATACGAAGCTTCTACAGCCGTTAGCCCGCGTCTCATTCCAAGAGTTTCCATGCTTATCTTTGGCATCGAGTACCCTTTCTTGCGGACGACAACGACTACTATGATTATTATCGCGAGCAGAACGAAGAAAATCGCTAACCAAGACCCGTAATTATTGAAGAAAGCAACGAGGCCCGTGGCTTTCTGCTCGAAGGATGTATATCCCTTTGGAAAGGAAACGCCGAATTCGTATTTCTGATCGGGCACAAGGTCCTTTTTCTCCCAGAAAACTGCCCATTGCCCTTCAGTTTCTGGAAGAATCCCGTCCCAAAAAATCTCCGCAGTGCCGACTTGGTTAGGCTGCACTCCCGTGGGCAAGACGATCAACACGCGCAAGTCGGTTACCGTTGCTTCAGACCACCATGTTGGTTTGAAAAGCATGCCAACGTTGGTTTCGTTGTCTTCGTAAATCATATGCCCAACGTTAGTCATCACAGTGAACCAAACAGTCTGCCCTGCAGCCAAAGGAGAATTGAGGCTGACTTGAACCTTGTAATCGCTTCCGGAGCTTCCGTCTTTAGTCGGCAGCGTGTTGCCGTATTGATCAATGGCATTACCTATTGTGAAATCGCCCTTTGGTTGCCCGACGAGAATGTAGTTTATGTCTGGGCCTGAGTCTAATGTCATGCTTATATTATAGAACAGGTCGATGCTTCCGTCTGAGTTGATCCATATTTTGACCCATTCTTGATTGAGATGGTACTCTCTTGTCTGCGCTAAGGCAGAACTTGTGACGACAAAAGAAAGAATAACCGCTAGAAAACCGATGAGAAGCTGGCGCTTCACCATTTCGGTTCCTCAGTCACCTGAAAGTGGTTTCCGCAGTATGGGCATGTTGCATAGGGAACGCCGTCTACTATCTTGATGGTGTTTGGATCGATTGAACCCGAACAGTTAGGACATTTTATTGTGACTGCCTTCATCTGGCCTGAAACTTCAAACTGTTGAACTATGGTCTTGGGTTTCCTCGCTATGTAGAAGGCTATCAAGAACGCCAGGACAAACATCATTACAGCGATTATCAATCGTCGGATTACGTCTGATTGCTCCATTCCTTGGGCGCCCGTGGACCATGCGAATATGATGCCGAAAAACAAGAGTACAGCGATCGCGATTGACCCTAAGACTGTTTTCAATTCCATAAGCGATACTTGTTCCAAGCTCCAAGAATTTAACTTTGCCCCCAAATCTCGCGACACAGCAGCATAGGCCGTTTCGTCACTCGTTGAGCATCACTTTTCGAATATGCTTATATCTGCAAAAATTGCGGAATCATGCGTGAAGAACGTCGGAGGTGACTGCGAATGGCGAAGAAACAAAAAGGTTCGAAATTCAAGTGTGAAGAATGTGGCCTCGTCGTGATTATCGATGAAACATGCGCGTGCGAACCCACGTGCGAATTGGTTTGCTGCGAGACTCCTATGAAAGAGGTTAAACCAAAATCCAAGAAGTAGGTTGGTGAATGGAGGAAACTCCGATCAGACCCTACTTTTCCTGATTAGTATCCGGTCAGGTATGTTTTTTCCATTCTGCCTTCAATTCTGCGGCAAAACCGTCCTCATCGCTTGTTATGCGCTTCTTCACTTCTTTCCAAGTTGCAGGACAATCCTTGTATCGGACGCTGACGATTTTGTGGATAATCTGATCGATTTCTCGTTTGTTCTCGCTCGTGACTTCTATTTCCGCCTTCTTGAAGGCACTTTTCAGATGCCTGAAATAGCAAGTCATATCAAATCCCAGAATTTGAAGCAACTTCTAGAAGTTTAAGACTTTCTGACAAAGCAAAATCGTTTAAAAGAGCAGGCTGTCTAAGCTCATGAACTTCTTTGACATGACAGCCCTCACGCCTTTTTTGGGATCAACAACCTGATTTATCTCCAGGTTAACAACCAAGCTTGAAAACATGTACGCCGTCTCAAACGACCACCCGTACTTGCGCATCAGAGCTTCTACCGCTTCTTCAGCGGCAAACTTCGCTGCCTCATCTAACGTTTCACCGCATGCTAAAACTGCGTACGAACTGGCGGTTTCAAGCACTGGCCATCGAGGCTTCTTGCCCTTGATTATTCTGAACCTCACTTCGATTTCGCCAGGCACCTCAACGGCAGACACACACAATTCTCCATCTGCCTGAACCACATGTAAATCGCCAGCTCCGAATAAGGCACCGTCAACAAACACGGGTAGATAGAGTGTGGTGCCAGCAGTCAGCTCCTTGACATCCATGTTTCCACCGTGCGCACCAAGAGAACCACAGGGTATTTCGCTTTCAGGGGTCACCCCTATAGTTCCTATCATGGGTCTAGTCTTGAGCGTTATTTTCTCGAATTTCAAGTTGTCTTTACGTATTTTGATGACCCTTGTTGAAGGTTTCACGTCCTTTTCTGCAAGAATTCCACACTTGGGAACTGTCACTATTACCCCCGTTTCTGGCACTTTAATGTTAACCATTTCTACCACCAGTGTGTCGCCTCGTTTGGCGTTCTCGATGAATATTGGGCCTGTAGCTCCGTCAACCTTGGACCAGTCGAGAGTTATGACAGAGTCTTTTTCACTTTTGATTTGTCCGCCGAAGGCATCCTCAGTCTCCATCGTGATTAGCTCGCCGGTCCTCACGTGAGCCACGGGGCTGTGCTTGGAACTGAAGCTGTATATGATCTTGTCCCTCGTTACTCTCTTCATTTGCCTCTGGGCTCCTGTCGTAGAGGTGTGTCTCAGAGTTTAAAAATGAATGTAAACCATTTATACCGTTCACAGTCAATATTCAGTTCAAGAGTGAAAAAGTGCTTGTCACAAACAAGGACTTGCTGGTTTCAGCCCGCGAAAAAGGCTACGCCGTAGGAGCCTTCAACATCACCAACTTGGAAACTGCGTTGGCGGTGTCAGAAGCTGCAGTCGATGAAAAGTCTCCTGCCATAGTAGCGGTTACTCCGAGCGCCATCAAATACGCAGGCTTACCTTATCTATCAAAAATCGTTCGGTTAGCCGCAGATTTTTCCCCTGTGCCAATGTCACTGCACCTTGACCACGGTGAAGACTATGATACAGTTTCCAAATGCATCGCAGCTGGATTCACGTCGGTCATGATTGACGGATCGCACTTGAAGTTTGAGGAAAACATCACATTGACCAGACGCATCGTGGACCTTGCACGTCCAAAAGGGGTTTCGGTCGAAGCTGAACTTGGTAGACTGGCAGGAGTCGAAGAGAAAACTGTTGATGAAAAAGAAGCCATATTGACGGATCCAGATTCTGCCAGGGAATTCGTTCAGCGCACCGGCATAGACGCTCTTGCTGTGGCCGTAGGCACATCTCACGGGGCGTACAAGTTCAAAACTGAACCCAAACTTGACTTTGAAAGACTCAAAGCCATAAGCATGAAGACTAACCTGCCACTTGTCCTACATGGAGCTTCAAACGTTCCAGCCTGGATTATTGAAAAGGCAGGCAAATACGGTGCCGAACTAGGTGGAGCAAAAGGCATCCCAGAAGAGCATATCAAGAAAGCGATTGGACTAGGGATCGCAAAAATCAACATCGACACAGACCTGCGCCTGGCATTCACGGCAACCGTACGTGAAGTACTGGCAAACTCTCCAAAGGAGTTTGACCCACGGAAGATTTTGGGACCTGCGAGAGATGCCTTAAAAGAGGTTGTTAAAGGCAAGATGCGCATGTTCGGAAGTTCTGGAAAAGCGTGATTGGTGAATAATAGAATGAAAGTCGGAGTCTTGACAGGAGGCGGCGATGCCCCAGGAATTAATGCCGTAATCAGGGCCATTGTAAAGAAAGGCATACAAAATTACGGCTATGAAATTGTCGGCATCAAGGATGGTTGGAACGGACTTCTCAGTGCAGAATATGAGCGATTGGATTTGAAGGCGGCCTCCGGTCTTCTTCCCCGCGGAGGATCGATTCTGGGCACTTCGAGGACGAACCCTCTCAAGAGGGAGAAAGGCCCAGAGACCATCATCAGAAATGCGAAAAAAGAAGGTTTAGGCGCCGTTGTTGTCATCGGTGGGGACGATACATTGAGTGTTGCTCACAAGATGAGAGAATACGGATTGAATTGTGTTGGCGTCCCGAAGACCATTGATAATGATTTGATGGGCACTGACTATACGTTTGGATTTATGACGGCGGTCGGAATCGCGACAGAAGCCTTAGATCGACTTCATACCACTGCAGAAACCCATCACAGGGTCATTATTCTCGAAGTCATGGGCAGATACACAGGGTGGATCGCACTTGAGGCGGGTCTTGCTGGGGGCGCAGATGTTATTCTGATTCCTGAGAAACCCTTCGATATAGAAGAAGTGTGCGAAAGCATAAGACAGAGACAGAAGAGGGGTAGAGACTTTAGTTTGATCGTGGTCGCCGAGGGAGCCAAACCCAAAGGCGGAGTCGAAATAGTTTACAGCGAAAGTCTTGACGAATTCGGCCACATCAGGTTGGGTGGAGTGGGCTACTTTCTGGGAAAGGAAATTGAGAAATGCATGGGAATCGAGACCCGAGTGGTTGTCTTGGGTCACCTTCAACGCGGCGGCTCTCCAACCGCGTTCGACCGTATACTTGCGACGAGATTTGGAGTAGTCGCAATAGATTTGGTTCATGACAAGAAGTTTGATCAAATGGTAGCAATCAAAGGAAACAGGATAGTATCCGTTCCATTAGAACAGGTCGTAGG
>Ga0315294_10008302_pt1 | contig 11418 bp, 8 predicted proteins | sample YL17G13_40_MG_FD_203626 | JGI IMG/M metagenome (GOLD analysis project Ga0315294, IMG submission 203626) | Sediment microbial communities from Yellowstone Lake, YNP, Wyoming, USA - YL17G13_40 | ecosystem: Environmental > Aquatic > Freshwater > Lake > Sediment | place: USA: Wyoming | collected... | reverse complement strand
ACATGCTCGATGGGCAGCCGCCGCGCTGCACGCTCGACCGCAAGAGGCTCGCGCGCACCGTGCGCCTGGGCGTGCGTTTCCTCGACGACCTCGTCACGGTTACCCGCCACCCGCTGCCGGAGATCGAGAAGGTAACGTGCGGCAACCGCAAGGTCGGTCTCGGCGTGATGGGCTTCGCCGACATGCTCATCCGCATGGGGGTCGCCTACGACAGCCCGGAGGCCGTGCGCGCGGCGGAGGACGTGATGTCGCTCATCTCGCGCGAGGCCGATGCGGCAAGCGAGGAGCTGGCCGCAGAGCGCGGGCCGTTCACGAACTTCGCGCAGAGCGTCTACGCCGCGCGCGGGCGTGCCCTGCGCAACGCCGTGCGCACAACCATCGCGCCCACAGGCTCCATCAGCATCATCGCCGGGTGCAGCGGCGGCATCGAGCCTATCTTCGCCGTGGCGTTCAGGCGGCGCGTGCTCGGAGGCGAGCTGCACGAGATACACCCCGACTTCGTCCCGATGTGCGAGCGCGAGGGCCTCCGCATGCCGGAGGACCTGATGCAGGAGGTGCTCAGGACCGGGCGCGTGCGCCCGCTTGAGGCGTTCCCTGCCGCCGTGCGGCGGCTCTTCGTCACCAGCGGCGAGGTGCCGCCCGAGCAGCACCTCCAGGTGCAGGCCGCGTTCCAGCGCCACACGGACAACGCGGTGTCCAAGACGCTGAACCTGCCCGCCGACAGCACGCCGGATGAGGTGCGCAAGGTGTTCCTGAGGGCCTACGAGCTGGGGTGCAGGGGCGTGACGGTCTACCGCGACACCAGCCGACTCTCGCAGGTGCTCGCCACCGAATGCTGCGAGCTGCGCGAGCCGTGCGAGCGGTGAGAACGACGGACGGCAAGGCGATCCACACTTGCCCGCCGTCGGCTGGCGGGGATTACACAGATTTCACTGATAACGGCAACGGCGGACGGCATTAGCCACAGAGGACACAGAGTTTACCCGCCTGTGGCGGGGACACAGAGGACGGCAGACTTCCGGGCGAACGGCAACGGCGGACGGCACCGCGGACCACTGATTACACGAATGACACGAATAATGGCAAAGGCCAAGGGCAAGGCGGGTCGTCGGTCGTACCTCAGGCCCCAGGCCTCATGTCTCAAGCCTGTCGCCGTTTGGGGGTAACGGCAACGGCGGACGGCAAGGCGATCCACACTTGCCCGCCGTCGGCTGGCGGGGATTACACTGATATCACTGATAACGGCAACGGCGAACGGCAAGACGGACCACGAATCACACCGATTTCACTGGTGACCGCAACGGAGAACGGGACGGCGGACGCTGCCTGCCATCGGTGGGTAGAGCGTGCCCCAATCATTCTTCTCTGTTGGCCGCCCAGCGCGCGTCGTTGTCTTCCCACCACTCCCACCACTTCCTGGGGTCCCCGCCGAAGTCAACGCCGGTTATTCCCTTAAGCCCCGCGGCGCACTCGGCACGTATCTCCGGCGCCGGGTCGGCGAGGCATGCGATGAATGGCTCTACAGCGCGGCGGGATCCAATCTTGCGCAGGGCCTGGACGGCGCGCAGTCGTGAGCCACTGAGCTTTCTATCTCCCAACAAGAGGCCCACCAGGGGATTGACGCATCGCCGGTCCCCGAGGTTGGCGAGGCCGAATGCCGCGGACGGCGTTAGCCACAGAGACACAGAGAACACAGAGAACGGCAGAGTTCTGGGGAACGGCAACGGCGGACGGCAAGGCGAACCACGGATTACACAGATTTCACTGATAACGGCAACGGCGGATGGCAAGGCGGACCACTGATTACACGGATGACACTGATGGGAACGGCAACGGCGGACGGCAAGGCGAACCACGGATTACACTGATATCACTGATGACGGCAACGGCGGACGGCAAGGCGAACCACGGATTATACTGATATCACTGATGACGGCAACGGCGGACGGCAAGGCGAACCACGGATTACACTGATATCACTGATGACGGCAACGGCCGACGGCATTCACCACGAAGCTTGCCCGCCGCCGTCTGGCGGGGACACGAAGTTCACGAAGAACGACAAGCGCTCACTGGAAAGGCAACGACGACAAGCAGAGGCGGTTCGTGGGCCGTGCCTCAGGCCTCACGCCCCATGCCTCAAGCCTGTCGTTGAGCTGATGGCTGATACTTGCCCGCCCTCCGTGTGGCGGGGCTGACCGCTCATGTTATGGGTGGCTCGGCTTGCCCCAGTACCACCACGTTCTGCTTGGATACTCCATCGTCCAGCCTTCGCCGCTGACGTTGTATTCGGTTGCGCGGTCGCGCATGTCGCCCGTCTTCGCCCCGCCGTCCTTCCAGTCGTACCATGCCGCCGTGCCGTCCTCCCACAGGTAGTTGCCGCCGGCGATCCTGAGATACGTGTCGGACTTCCAGTCGCCATCGAGCGAGTGCGCCACGACGTAGCGGGAGGTCAGGTAGTTCCATATTATGTCGCCCGCCAGCGGCTGCACGCCCTTCATGTACCAGGTGCGGCCGTAGTAGAGCGTGGTGCCGCTCCACAGGTTCGCGGCGATGGTCTTCTTGAGCGGCTTGAAGCACAGGTAATAGGCGGTGGTCGTCTGGTCTGTGGGGCCTGCGACTGCCGGCCACCAGAACGAGCGCACGTCCTCGTCCTGCGAGGAGGGGAGTTGATAGCCCCAGAAGCAGTACTGCAGGTAGTCCGAGCGCGGGTTCCAGGTCAGCGCGCCGAAGCTTCCCGGGTGGCAGTTGGGGTCGCGCCACAGGCTGGGGCACCACCGCACCGAGTCCGGCCAGTAATCGAAGAACGGCTTGTATTCGGTTTCGCGCGGGCGCACGGCGCTGGGGGCATAGGCGGTGGGCAGGAGTTCGTTGTTGTCGCCCAGGTACAGGAAGAAGCCGAGGCTGCACTGGTGGAGATTGGCGAGGCAGGAGACCCTGACGGCGCGTTCGCGCGCATCCTCGAGCGCGGGCAGGAGCAGCGCGGCCAGGATGGCGATGACGGCGATGACGACGAGCAATTCGATGAGCGTGAAGGCGCGAGCGACCATTTCCGATTTTTGATTTTTGATTTGCGATTTGACGGCACCGGGAACCGCCAAGCTTGCCCGCCGCTCGTCTGGCGGGAACGCCAAGCACACTAAGGCCCTGATGTTCCGAGTTTCGAGTTCCAAGTTTCGAGTTTCATTCGTCATTCGGGTTTCGTCATTTGTCATTCAATACACATTGTACCAGCGTCATCGTCAGCCGGCAAGACGGAGACGGCGGCCCGCCGGGGCCGCAACTGCACGGACGCTACCCCCGCACCTCTGCCCGCAGGGCGGCCAAGAGGCTCTCCACGTCGGCTGGTGAGTTGTAGAGGTGCAGCGAGATGCGTATCCCGCTCACAGGCCGCGCGGGCAGCACCTTGACGACCACGCGGTGCCTCTCCATCAGGCGGGAGGCGAGCGCGCTGCTCTCAACGCCCGCGGGCAGGCCGACGCTCACCATGCCGGAGGCCATCGGGCCTTCCGGCGGGCTGACCATCTTCACGCCCGCGCACCCTTGCAGCCCCTCGACCAGCATCTTGCGCAGCTCCAGGACGCGCCGCTCTATCCTGGCCTTGCCCACGGCGCTCAGGAAGTCAATCGCGGCCCCCAGGCCGATGATGGTCGGGATGTCGCGCGTGCCGGTGGACGCCGTGTAGGCCCCGCGCCCGTGCTGCAGCACGAGCGGGTCAATGGCGCCCTCGGCGTCCTTGCTGACGTAGAGTATGCCCACCCCTTTCGGCCCCAGCATCCACTTGTGCCCGCTCGTGGCGTAGGCGTGGCAGAGCAGGTCCTCCACGTTCACCTCCATCATGCCGGGCGCCTGCGCGCCGTCCACCACCACAATCGAGCCGTTGGCGCGCGCCATCTGCGCGATGCGGCGCACGGGCATGCGCAGCCCCGTGGTGAAGGTGACGTGGCTCACGCTCACCACCCTGATGTCGCGCGTGAGCTTCGCCTCGAAGCGTTTCAGTATCTCCTCCTCGCTCTGCGCGGGCACGGGCAGCTCGACGGTGTCAACGACGACGCCGCGGCGTTTCGCGTAGTACTGCCAGCACACCTCACCGCCCGGGTGCTCGTGGTCCGTGGTGAGCACCCTCTGGCCCTTCTGCAGGTCCAGCCCCTGGGCCACCGTGTTCATGCCGTCGGTGGTGTTGCGCGTGATGGCGACCTGGTCCTTTGAGCAGCCGAGGAACTCGGCGGCCTTCCCGCGCACCTCTTCCATGCGCTGGATGCACGGGCCGTAGCCTTCGTTCGCCGGGTTCTGTTCGAGGTTCAGCCATGCACTGAGCGCCTCGCTCACGACGTGGCCGGGGCAGGGGCCGAGCGACCCGCAGTTCAGGTAGACCAGGTCATCGGGCAGCATGAAGCCGCTGCGCACGCGCGGCCAGTCCGCGCCCCTGACCAGCTCGGGGGTGAGGTCGGGTATCTGCGGCGCGCGGGCGGTCAGCGATGCGCAGCCCGCCAGCCCCACAAGCGAGCAGCCCGCCCCGGCGCCCCACAGGAACTGCCTCCTCGACACGGCCGCCTTCTCGCTCATGCGTGCTCCTCCGGGTGGCAGAGACGCCCACAACCATACCCCGGCGCATCGCGCCGCGCAAGCAGGCCGGTCGCGCCGCCTTAGGCGTTGGCTTGCGTAACGTGAACGCGACAAGAGCGGGCCTCTAAGGAACCCAGGAATCAACATGTCAAAGAGCTTTAACCCGTCCGCCCTTCGGCGCGACGGCCTGAAGTGCGGCCCCGTTGGCGAGGCTGTTGCCGAGCGGGCCAAAGCACGGTCTTATAATGCTAGTGGTTGATGACAATTGAAATTGCTGGTTGCACGGCTGGACAGCCTTGTAGGGTGCGCCTTGGCGCACCAGACATTGGGGAAAGCACGGCTGGACAAGCCAGCCGTGGCACACGGAAAATCAAATGTCAGGGACCACTAGCCTGCGAAGCACATTAGCCAACCTAACACGCAGAGGTTAAGGGTGCGTACGGGTTTCACAGAGGCGCTCTCGCGACCGTCCCCGTATTGCCGCCTGGCGGGGAAGGTGATACAATGTGTAGTCAATGACGAAGGACGAAATCCGAATGACGAATGAAACTGGAAACTCGAAACTTGAAACTGGGGACATCAAGGCCTTGGCGTTCTTGGCGTTCCCGCCAGACGAGCGGCGGGCAAGCTTGGCGGTTCCCGTTGCCGTCAAATCGGAAATCGGAAATCGGAAATCAAAAATGCTCTCTGGGGGCTTTACGCTTATCGAACTGCTCGTGGTCATCGCCATCATCGCCATCCTCGCCGCGCTGCTCCTGCCGGCGCTGGAGTCGGCGCGCGGCGCCGCGCACAGCGTCGCGTGCATGAGCAACCAGAGGCAGCTCACGCTCGCGCACATCATGTACAGGAACGACTTCGACGAATACCTTCCCACCTCCTTCGACTGGTACACCGCGAACGAGCTCGGGGCCTACCTGGGCCTCAACACCTCGACGTCATCCAGTTACTGGTGCCCGGCGGACGCGGGCAACCCCGCCCAGCCGTGCGTGAAGGGCACGGGCTACTGGAACGCCAGCTACGGCCTCATCTTCGACACGAACAGGCTCAACCCGTGGCACTGGGCCTACACCGACATTGCCGCCAAGCGGAACACGCGCAGATACAAGGTCGTCTCGCTCAAGGTCGCCTTCTTCGAGCAGATGCCCGTCCCGGTCTCCGGCTACTTTTCCACGTGGGGATACTGGTACAACAGCTGGGGCCGGCGCGACATGCGCCACAAGGGCGGGCATAACGTGTCCTTCATGGACGGGCGCGTCACGTGGTACGACGACCCCTTCAAGACCGTGGATGACCGCTGGTGGCTGTCCACTCCGGGTGACTGGCGGTACGGTTCGGGGCAGCCGACCGATAAGACCCTTGCCGCGTACAACTTCCTGAACGTGGAGCACGACACGGACTGGTGGTTCAGGTGGTGGAACCAGGTCTACGTTCCAGGAGACGGCGGCTTTGAGCTCTGAGGGGGGAATGGGCCAACCTTCGAGCGCCATGACAGGACGCGGGGGTGAGTAACGAATGACGAGACAGCAGCAATCAGCTATCAGCTATCAGCTATCAGCCACGGAAGGGCGGATCTTCGTGCCATTCGTGTCGTCAGCGGCCGGAACCTGCCGTCCTGCCGTTCCCATCAGTGTCATCCGTGTAATCAGTGGTTCGCCTTGCCGGCTGCGGCCCGTCCATTCGGCAATCGGAAATCGCAAATCGGAAATTGTCGCTCGCGGTTTTACGCTCATTGAGCTTCTCGTGGTCGTCGCCATCATCGCTATCCTCGCATCGCTGCTCCTGCCCACCCTCGAGCAGGCGCGGGAGGGGGCGAGGAAGGCGTCCTGCCTCTCCAACCTGCGACAGGTCACCCTCGCCCACCACATGTACATCACCGACAACGGCGGGGGCATGCCGGACCGCAATGACTACTACCACCAGCGCGGACGCGACGCCGCCTACTACAACCCCGGCGGATGCTTCCGCTCCATCTACCGCTGGGGATACCTCGGCATGCCGCTGGAGAGCCTGCCCGACGACGTGAACCTGGTGAGCGAGGCCGCCATCCAGACCACCATCTGCCCCTCGAACTGGAGCGAGCCGCGCAAGAACAACGCCAACTGGATGGAGCCTCTTCAGCTTTGCCGCCGCACCCTGCGCGCAATCCAGAACCACATGGGCGCGCACCACGGCGACGTGTCCAGCGTCGGGTCCTACTTTTACACCGGCGGCGGCAACCTGAAGGGCCAGCCCCTCTGGGCCGGCGGACTCCTCAGGCGGCTGCGCGACTCCGACATCCGCAGGCCGTCGCAATGGGTGTTCTGCGGCGACTACGTCTCCAGCGACCCCAACACGTGGCCCGATGGCTGGGACAGCGGGTGGACATACGCCAACGGGAACTGGACGAACCACCGGCCCGACGTCTGGCCGCCCGACGGCGGCAACTTCGCGTTCTATGACGGCCACGTGGCGTGGTATGGCTGGAGCGACACGTACTCCGCTAACGAGTGCCGCTTCCCGGTTGACACGTGGTCCTTCTGGTACAATGGCGGCAAGTTCAACGGGGCATGGTACTGGAGCCAGAACCTTCAGGCCGCCCAGGACGTCATCTCGGATGATGCGATTATCTACTGACACACCGGGGAAGGAGGAAGATGCAATGACGAATGACGAAGCCAGAATGACAAATGAAACTCGAAACTTGAAACTGGGAACTCGGAATACCAGGCCCTTGGCGTTCCCACCAGACGAGCGGCGGGCAAGCTTGGCGGTTCCCGGTGCCGTCAAATCGCAAATCAAAAATCCAACCCGCCACACGGACGGCGGGCAAGAATCAAAAATGCTCACGTGGGGTTTCACTCTCATCGAGCTCCTCGTCGTCATCGCCATCATTGCCATCCTCGCCGCGCTGCTCATGCCGGCGCTGGAAAGGGCGCGAGAATCGGCGCGGAACGCCGTGTGCGTCGCCAATCTCAAGCAGTTCGGCATCGGCTTCGTGATGTACGCCGGTGAGTTCAACGGCGAGTTCCCGAGAACCCGAAGGCTCATCAACCCAAGTCTGGGCTGGGCGGGCGGGAACATCACCGCTGGCGACAAGAACCAGCAAGGCTGGGTGCAGCTGCTGGCCACCACCGTTCTGCCGATGCAGATCACAGCAGGTGTAGCCTACCTGGCGCCCGGGGAAATGCCGAACGGCGTCAGCGTCTGCCCCAGCGTCAGTGGCAGCCTGTTTGGCTATCCGAACGGCAGCGGCAGTGTCCAGCGGTATCTCACTTACACGTACGGCACGACGTACGCCGGGAACACCGGATGGTGTCACGACTACCAGTACACCTTGCTTTACCAACGCGTTCTCAGGACCACCTTTCCTTTGATGTTCGACTCGGGGCCGGAGACGGTCTGGGACCAGTGGGGCTACATCAACATGACGCTCACCTACCAGGACAGGGCGATGGACTTTTACACCGCGTGGAGCTCATACATGGGTGGCATGAACCGGTGCAGTTTCCCCGGCTTCTGGCACGGGTGGTATGGAGGCAAGGTTCCGCTGGATACCTCCACGAACGAGCTTGACATCGGCGGTTCGGTCACGAGCGTCAGGGCATCGGAGGTGGGCCGCTACTTGACCAACTCCAGCTCCACGTGGCATCCCTATTTCTGCGACACCGCAAAGCCACAGGACCTGCCGCAGTTCTGAGGGGAATCGGGGCTTCCCCGCCGTAGTCCGCCGCACGGCGAACGAAGGCGGGACGAAGGGCCTCCAACGAACAGAGACAGAGCCGCAGATGCACGCAGATAAGCGCAGATGGCTGAATCTGATTAAGTCGTTGCGTTCATCCGCGTATATCTGCGGCTTTCGTTCTCTTGGACGTTCTGAGCCTGAAATGGAAACGCACGGCGCCGCATTTTCTGCGGCTGGGTCGCTCAAATCGGCAATCGGCAATCGGCAATTGGTCTGCGCGGTTTCACGCTGACCACCGACCACATTGACAGGCGGAAGTAGCAGGGGGAGAGGGACAAGGCCGCAAGAGCAGAATGTCCCCGTTTCCCGTCCGCTTGGAACCGAACGATAGGGAGGGCAGCAGGAATGCCAGGAGGAATTGAGCGTTGTGTCCCCGCAATTCCCAGGATTCCCCTGAGACAATTGGTGATTGCCGTCCTGTTGCTGCCGGCCTGCCTCCTGAGCGGCTGCCAGGTCTTTTCCTCTGACAGAGCGATGGCAGCGGTCGTGAGGGAATGGCTAACCAATCCCGCCCCATTGCCTGACGATGAGAGTTTCCAAGAAGCCGTTGAGAAGTATGGAGACCGGTTGCTCCCATTCTTCCTGGCAGAAGCTCATGGGACGCTGTCCACCGTCGAAAAGCAGCGGCTGTTGTTTGCAGTGGGCCAGCTGCCACATAAGGAGCTTTCCGTTCGCGATTACAATACGCTCGTCAACCTATTGGCTACTGGCACGGTTTTCCAGATCTCCGTCGCCTATACCGCTTTGGCAGGTTGGGAGTATGCTGTGTCCAGAGCCGGCATTCCCGGGGACAGAATGCGGGATGATTTCACGAACCTGTTGCGGAGCGAAGCGCCCTTGGCTCGCGAGTGCGCCTGCTATTTGATTGAGGCACTGAACACGGGAACAGGCCACCACGACCCTCTGTTATTCACCGCGCGAAATGACCCGGACTTTTACGTCAGGCTCGCAGCCGCCCGCACCATACACAGGCTTGGCGGAGTCCGCAGACATGAGCCACTGTACGACGTGTTTGCTACCAGGGACAGGACGGCGCCGCCATTTCGGGCTTCGCCGGTATCATGCCCTCGTAAGGCACTTGAGGCCATTCTCACCGCCATCATTCGCTCTGGCAAGGCGACCTTCATCCCAGGCCCATACGACCCGTTGGGTGCAGAGACGCGAACCCAGGAAGACCTGAGAGTGGAAGCCTTGGAGACCATTCGGTTCATCGACGCGGAAGAGCTTGCCCCGTTCGTGCAGCCCCTGCTAAAGGATCCATCTCCCGACGTGAGGAGCGAAGCCGCCGCGGCACTGGCGGACTTCTTGTACTATCCGGCAGTCCCGGAGCTCATAGAGCTCTTACGGGATCCCGACGTGAACGTCCGTGGCTCGGCGGCGTACGCGCTTAACGTCTTCTCCGAAGATGTGGTAAAGGGCTGGCACCTGAACCCGGACATTCAAGCGGAATACCATAAGTGGCTCAAATGGTGGGAATCCTACAAAAAGACGCATCCCAACATTGAGAAGATGCCTTCTACCCCTATGGGGGAAGGCGGACAGCAGTAGACGCAACGTGGGGGGGAAGGGAGAAGTGCCAAATCCCCATGAGCATCCGCAGGGCCATCGCTGCGACGTTGACCGCCAGGTGGGCAACCCCGCTGAGGCTCGGCGTGGCCCTCGGCGTCTGCGTCGGTCTTGCGGTCGCGCTCAGGGCCGTCCTCGCCCAACAGTACCTCGGGCATGGTCTCTACCGCACGGCGGCTGCGGCGCTGGCCCTCAGCATGGACCGGTGGGTCATCGCCGGCATCCCCGCGCGCATTCCACTTCACTGCGCTTCCTGCAGCGTGTATAATGCCGTGTGGGGTTGAGTAGTCATTGTTCGCCATCGAGGAGGCGGGTATGAGACGCGCATTCACGCTCATTGAACTGCTTGTCGTCATCGCCATCATCGCCATCCTGGCCGCGCTGCTGATGCCAGCGCTCGACCGCGCGCGCGACAGCGCCCGCGTCGCCTTCTGCTCCGCCAACCAGCACCAGATTTACATCATGGCCGCCCTGTACGCCGCCGACTACGGCGACGCGCTGCCCGACCGCGGCAGCTCCAGCTTCTCCCGTTACCCCCAGGAAGGCCACCTCGTCAGCCATGCCTCCTACCCCTTCGGCGTCGGCTCCTCCATCTACGGCAACCACGTCAAGGCCATCGGCACGTTCATCGAGAGCTACTGCTCGTGCAGGGTCTACAAGTGGAACAACTGGGACAACCAGGGGTTCCTGAACGACGGCACGATCTTCCACTGTCCGGGCGCGCAGTACGGGTTCGACAAGTGCAACTCGTGCACCGGCTACTGGCTGGCGGGCTTCGGCGCGCACCAGTACAGAACGCGACCCATGGCGCCTTGGAACGCATGGAACGGCTACGGCCCTTATCCCTTCGCGTTCCCGCGCATCTCTTGGATGCGCTCCTACAACGACTGCCGGATGGCGTTCATCGTTGACATGACGAACCACCCGATGGGCGGCAACGCCGTCGCCTCCGATGGCGGCGGGCGCTACTTCAACTACGACAAAACCGATGCTTACTACTACCAGGCGGAATACGACGGGACCATCTGGATGCCGCGCGACTTCGTCGCCGTGCGCATGGGCGTGTGCAACAACAGCACGGGGAACTGGTGGGAGGGCGAGTACCAGCGCGGCGTCTCCGTGCTCCAGTACATTGACCCGAACAACACATTCGTGCCGGGCGGCGGCTGCGCCGGGGGCTGGTGGTGCGGCGGGGGGCTGAACGTCTACGACCCCACAGTGAGGCGGTACTTCGGCTATCCGTGAAAGACGTTCACTGCAGAGGCAACGGCAACGGGGAACGGCGTTAGCCACAGAGACACAGAGAACACAGAGGACGGCAGACTTCTGGGGGAACGGCAACGGCGGACGGCGTTAGCCACAGAGACACAGAGAACACAGAGTTTACCCGCCTTTGGCGGGGACGGCAGACTTCCGGGGGGACGGCAACGGCGAACGGCATTAGCCACAGAGACACAGAGGGCACAGAGAACGACAACGTTAGGGGGAACGGCAACGGCGGACGGCAAGGCGATCCACAGATTACACCGATTTCGCTGATGACAGCAACGGCGGACGGCATTCAC
>Ga0315294_10008301_pt1 | contig 11419 bp, 5 predicted proteins | sample YL17G13_40_MG_FD_203626 | JGI IMG/M metagenome (GOLD analysis project Ga0315294, IMG submission 203626) | Sediment microbial communities from Yellowstone Lake, YNP, Wyoming, USA - YL17G13_40 | ecosystem: Environmental > Aquatic > Freshwater > Lake > Sediment | place: USA: Wyoming | collected... | reverse complement strand
AAATCAAGAGAACCGTGCTCGACGAGATGGTCTTTGCAGGCGAGGCCGCTGGAGTCAGAGTGGATATCCTGAACAAAGACCCCGTGACAATCAGAGGCGTCTTCGAGGACGTGCTCCCAGAGGGCTGTGAGCTGTCGGCTGGCAGCAACAGGGCGGAACGGGTGTTCCCCGCACGGTCAATCCTGACCCTGTCCTACTCTTTGGTCCCGAAGAAGCGAGGACCGCACCTGATCGAGGGCATGAGGATCGAGCGGGAGGACTCATTCGGGCTGCTCAATGAGACGCAGATGATTGAGCACGGGACATTCATAAACGCTCACACGCGCAAGGAGAGTTTCGATGCCGCGCGAAAAATGGTGGGCAAGGAACACGTGGAGTTCTCAGGCATGGCGAGAAGTCCTGCAATCATCTTGAGAGCGCTCGAGTTCGACGGAATCAGGGACTACGCTCCTGGAGATCGCGCACGGGACATACACTGGAGACTGCTCCCGAAGCTGGGTAAGCTCATGACCAAGACCTACAGGAGAGAGGGCGCTCTTCAGACCCTGGTGTTCATCGACTGCAGCAGGAGTATGAGGATCAAGGACTACAAGATCGCCAAGATTGACCACGCATTGGACCTCTGCATGCAACTCTCTAATGTCCTCATCAGCAGCTACCATCCAGCGGGTGTGGTCACGTTCGACGAGACGCAGGTGCTGGCGAAGGCATATCCATCGCTCGGAAGACATCAATTCGAGAAGATTGTGAAGACCCTCAGGGGCGTCCCAGATTCGATTCGACCGTCCGAAGCGCCGGGAGAACCTTCAGGTGCGATGACTTCGACAAGCGAGAGCGGCAAAGCCCGGGGGACGGGGCAGTCTAGCGTGGGAGATGCCGAGTTCCTTGCGGCAATAGGGCGCTCAAAGAACACCCGTCTCGGTCGGAGCCTGGGTTTCGGAGTTGAGGGGGCCATGAAGGAATTATTGGTCAGAAGCAAGGGGCAGGAGCTACTCTTCATCGTGATTTCTGACCTGATTTCCTCAAGGGACGCGGTTCTGACCGCGACGAAGATATGCAAGAGCTCTGGCAGCAAAATGCTCGTGATCCATACATACGACGATTGGTACAAGCAATCCAACGAATACCCCGATGTCCCAGATATCGAGCGGCTCTACACCAACCTGGAAGGATCGCTCGGAATCGAAGCAAGACTGCGTTCTCTCGGAGCGTCATATATAAGAATCGGTCCAGCCGACACCTCAGCCAGGATAATCAGAGCGACAAGGAGGGGAAAGGTATGACATCAGTCCAGAGACAGATGCGATTCCTCCTCCTTGCAATCGCGGTCGTGGACGTGCTCGTATTCTCCCGCCTCACAGAATTCTCCATCCTCGCTGCGGCTCTCGGAAGCGTCATGATCATGCTTGGCATTGCGTACGACAACAGACAAGCGTCGGCACTCGGCCTTCTCGTGATCTCCGTCGGAGCTGCAGCGTCCGTCACCATCACAACGCTTACAGAGGTCAGCACAGTGTTGACAGCCTTCTTGGGGCTCCTGCTGCCTCTGTTCCTCCTAGCCTACATCGCCCTCTCTGCTGAGGAGGGAGAAGCACCTCCTCCACTGGCTAGGCGCCCCGTCCTCGTCTCGGTCGGGTACATGATAGGATGCATCCTGTCCGCACCAATAGTAGTACTGTTATTGAGTGTTCTAGCCTCAGGAGTCGCTCTCAGGATAGTAACGATGACCGAGATGGGAATCATCCTCGTCACGGCTACCGCGCTAGGAATTGCGCTTTCCTATCGTGAGCCGCGAAGGAGCGTCGCCCTTGTATCCGAAGAACCTCCCTAGGCTCGTCAGTACCGAAGTCTTCCATTTGTTCAGCTCATCGGCCTTGACGTGAGAGCCAGTCTGATCGCTGCGTCAACGATTATATATCAGCAACCGCTTCGACGACATCGTGAGAATCTCCAGGGAGATCCTTCTGCTTGCTGGATCACTCTTCGTGATTGCTGCGGTCTACAACCACTACATCGGCGGGCACTCCGCATACCTGCTGGAGATCATCTTCGTCGGGATCGGTGCCTCGTTGGCGCTGTTGTCTCTTTGGCCCCAAGACAAGAAGACTGAGCAGCCTGAGAACGAAGGGCTGCTGGTAAGGTTCCTAACCCGTTTTCTGAGCAAAGAACAGTGCTTTATCCTCATACCTCTGGCTGGATTCGTATTGATACTGGCTTGGTCCGCGTGGAAACTCTTCGTCGTAGGGGATGCGGATCTCCACCTGGAGGACCTGATGGTGACTCTCTTCGGCCTCTCATTGGTACTCTACAATGCGGGACCATCGCGCTTCGCGACACAGAAGGATTTCGTGGTGCTCTATCTGTTGTTCCTCACGATCGTCTTCGCCATTATCTGGAAGTTGTACACGATCATCACAGGTGAATCATACGTAAGGGTGACCGCGTACGCCGAGTACTACTTCGTGACCACCCCAGTCGTAACTCTCCTTCAGTTGATCGGTGTCAACGCTCATGCGAGCCTTGCCGATCTATCCAACATCATAGATTACGAATACCATGGCCGGATGTTGCGCGTCGCAATTGGAACTTCATGCAGTGGTCTCTATTCCACGGGCCTTTTCTTCTCAGCGTTCTTGGCGTTCGTCCTCGTGAGATACAACAGGGTCGACCGGAACATCATCGCGGCTTTGGGGATCGGGTTTCTCGTGACCTGGGCGTCAAACATATTCAGGATGGTCATCACCGTGCTCGTTGGGTCTGCATACGGTCATCCAGCGCTTGCCTTCGTCCATAGCTACATTGGGATATTGATATTCGTGGGATTCATCACGGTATTCTGGCTCCTCATCGTGAGATGGCTCGATCGTGTGGAACCAAAAAGCAACCCCGAGGGTCCCAACGGCATGCCAGTCGCCTCGAACTAGGCGTCAAAACCTCATCTTTCCGCTTGATCCGCCCACTAAATGCGGACATGAACGGGGCTAAATCAAGCGTATGTATTCTTGGGTCTGAAGATGATGGGCCTGCCCGGAACCGACGGTATCTCCAGAGAACCCGGATCGAAGTGAGTCGCGACCGGTTCATCCCTGTAGACCGATGTCTTGAGCGCCCCGACTATCAGCTCGCGCTCTATCAGCTCTCCGTAGTCTATCTCATCGTTCTGTCCCTCATCGAGTGAACTCGCCGAGGCAATCATCATCTCCGGGAGAGCGTCGAGGAGAGTGACTCTTGTCTTCTCCGCCAGCTGAATCGCTGCAGAGACTGGGTGAGAATCGGCAACAGCAGCCATCGACTTCGCAAGGTTTGACAATGGCCTCGGCGATGCCGCGACACTCTTCATCGATGGAGCTGCGGGCATGGGCGCCTTCGCCTTGTGAACGTATTTCATCGCGGGAGTCTCCGAACCATTCACATAGGTGTCTTTTCTCCGTCTCGATTGAAGGACCAACAGGATTGCCCCGAGGAGCGCAACCACTACAAGAAGTATGATGCCGCCGGTAGAACTGATCATGGACCATATCGACAAGCTGTTCCCAGCCCTATCTGAGCCGTCCCCACCCGTACCCGGGAGCGACGGGGATGCTGCGAGGTTCGCACGTGCGCTCTCAGCGCTGTTGCCCGCCGAATCTACCGCGACAACGAATACCTCCATTCCATCCCAGAGAGAATCCTTGACCAGGGTGACCGTGTAGGAACTCCCGTTCTGAACCATTCCAATAGATGAGTAACCGCCGGTCTTCAGTTCATAGAACAGGACGACGCTCCCGATCTTGAAATCATCGTTCGCATTGGCGACAAGCTCAAGCGCGCTCCCCTCGACGAACTTGGATGGAGCGCTCAGACTCACAGTCGGTGGTGTCCCGTCAACGAAGTACGTGACATTCAGGTCGGTGGTCTTCCCAGAGCTGTCAGAGGCGATTGCCCGCAGGCAGTGCCAGCCAAGCCCCAGCGAAATCGTGCCTACCTGGAAGTGAGATGTCGATGATTGCAGGGCACCATTGTCCAGCGACCACTGCACGGAGGCGAGGAACTCATCCTCGACGCTGACGTTCAGAACGGTGCCCGACGCCACCGCCTCGCCAGGCCGAACGCCTTCGACAACAATTCTCGGTGCGGCCGAATCCATGGCAAAAATGAGAGACTTTTGGGCGACATTCCCTGCGACATCCCTGGCAGTGACTTCGATCTGGAAGTAGCCGTCTGATGGTGAGGAGTCGAGGAATATGACTGGATTACGAGAAATCGAAGTGTATGTCGTGCCCCACATCACCCACGACACGGACTCGAAGTTGGGGTCTGACAGACTGAGCAAGATACGGTCATTCTTAGTGACGAACGAGCCCTGGCTCGGCGCGACAAGCACGATCGACGGGGCGGAGTCGTCAATCACGACCGCGAACGTGAGTTCATACCAGCCGCCCAAGTCGTTCGTCGCATTCACCAACAACACGTGCTGTCCCTCGGTCCATCCAGCTGTGGATATCTCGTATGGCGGCAGGAGCGACCGCGCTATCCCCCCATCGGACCAGACACATGTGACAGTACCTAGCCCGGTCACGTCCAACACGATCTGTCCGCCCGATCGCATTATCGCGCCGTCGGCTGGGCTCTCGAGATTGATCACCACGGTGCTGTTGGCGATCTCGAAGAAGACGCTGGTTGAGGCCACATGACCCAGCACGTCCTCGGCCTCGACAGCGACAAAGTGATATCCCTCAGACCAACCAGTCATATCCACCGAGTATGGGGAGCCTATGACTTGCCAGAGACCGGAGTCCACCTGGACCCGCACCTCGAGAAGGTGTGCATCCGAGACATCAAGGGCCATCTGGAATCCTTTCGGCACAAGTGATCCGCCTCGAGGGCTCAGGATATTGACCACTGGCGCAGAACCATCCAGGTCAAAGTTGAATGCCGAATGACTGGTTGCAGAGTCTTCATCAGTTGCGTAGACATCGACGATATGGTTCCCGTCAGACCATGTCGATGTCGATATGTCCCACGGGGATGACAATGGGGTATGGGAGCCACCGTCGACGCTGTACTCGGCAGCAATGCTGCCAACATCAGCTATGGACAGATCGATCACGGTCCCTGGAGTGAAGAGAGAGCCGTTCGCTGGCGTGAGGAGCAATATCTGGGGAGGTTCGTTGTTGTAGAGAATCGAATGAAGCGAAAACGTCCTGCTCACGGGCTCGTACGTTCCCAAATCGAAGGAGATGAGGACATCAATCGTCTGGTCGCTGGCAGAGAATAGTCTGTACGGATTGAAGACCCATGTGAACCTTATCGTGCCATTGTGGGAATGCGACGCCTCCAAAGCATATTCGTCAAGGATGAGCCCGACTTTCTTGCCGTTGGCAATCAGCTCCAGCGGCACAGCGGCCATCTGATGCAGGGGGTTGCCCGTCAAGTCGGTCAGATAGCCAGTCAGGACCACGCTGGAGCTCGAATTCCTGTACGGAACATCGGTTGTGCCAGCGGAAATGTCGAAGCGGACAGACACCTGCTTCAAACAGGCATTGGTGGTCACATACTGGAGGTAGTTGCCAGCTTCGTCAGTCACAACTATCTTGAGGTCTATGGAGATGTCCGTCGAGGATGTCTGAATCTCGGCCGAGAACTCACTGGCCAACACCCTCGCAGTTGGAATGGTAATCCACGGCGCCGTGGAGTTGGAACGCCAGCTGATCGATACTGACGCCGTGGATCTGTCGTCTGATACGGTGATGCTCAGTGGCACAGCAGTGCCGGGGACGAACCGCTGTGGCATCTTGAGCGAGGTGATCATAGGTGGATTCAAATCAACACCTGGCACAGAGAACCCGAGTTCGATGTCGGCGCTGTTGCTCACTTGCGCGGACGCATCAAAGTGAATCTTGACTGTATAGGCTCCAGAACCGCTGAGTGCGACGACGCGCATCGCATCAGGGCGCGCGCGATATTCAGAGAGCTGATAGACGCCGGTGTCCATGCCATTCTGCAGGAGATTCATCCTCGGCACGCTTATGCCGCCCACTTTCGCTCCTGACTGGTCGCGCAGCAACGGATGGATCAGAACAAATGTGCTGTTCGTGTTCATCGTGCGAAGCGATGGGTAGAACGGGCCAGCGGCCATTCGAGATTCGCTAACAACGCCGTTGACGGGGGTCAGGTAGTTGCGGTCTGGCAGATAGATTTCCGATGCGCTAGCTGCGTGGACCACGTGCTTGTAGTCCGGAACATAGTACTCTGCCTCCGAATAGCCGCCAAAGAGGTTCCCGGGGAAGTAGATCTCGGAGAAGACGCCTTGAACGATCGTTTCTCTCGTCATTCCCGAATAGAACGGGTTGATGGGAGTCTGAGTGTCTCTTCTGGTGTAGAACGTTGATTCAGCGCCCATCGGCAGGCGAGTATCCCAGTCGCACCACGGGTCGCCAATCTGTCCGGGGATATCGTACTTCGTTTCGTAGACCGATGCCTGGCCGTCGATCACCGTCAGAGCCGTTGGAGTCGAGGAGTCGACCCCGTTGAACTCCCATGAGAGCAAATACTGAAGGTCCGCTGAGGATTCGATGTAGAAGCCTGGAGAAGAACTGTCCACTGATTCGTACCAGTGTTGCCAGTTGCGGGAGACGAAATCCCACATATCTGGCGTGTACGAAAAGCCCGCGATAGATATCCCTATTGTCTCATCCGTGTCGGAGACATAGACTGTCCTCGACCTTGGCAGAGAGGGAAGATCTGGGCTTGAGACGAAGTAGTCTGTTCCAACCAGGTGGAACGAGACATTGTTGGCGCTCGCATGCCGGAGATAGATCCGATAGTCCTTCACGTAGATCGGGTTCCCGTCCTGTGTTTCGAGGTCAAGGACAAGTTGCCTCGCATCAGACATCCTGAGGAACACATCGCGTGTCTCCATCCTAGCTAGCGAGACCGCTGCGGAGAGCAGATATGGATCAGAGTAGGAGTAGAGGAGTTCATGACCTGCAGCGTGGACCGAGTAGGACCCCGAAGGCAAGAGGAAGCTAGCAGGAGGAGAGGGTTTCGCGCCAGCCTGGATTGAGAAAGCTGTGTTGGCGTCTGGTAGATCGTAGACCCAAACGCCACCATACGGGTCGAAGACTTCACTGCCCGAAGCATCCAAGACATGGACATTGAGACGAGAGAGCACTGAGTAGCCCAATGAGAATCGCACCGATTCGGTCCCGTATCTCGCGACGACATCGCCTTCATAGTATCCTTCCATCGCAGCTGGGCTTGGCACTGCAACGCCCAATATGAACGCCCCCGAGCCACCATCTGGAAGTGAGAGAGTTGTGGGGCTCACGAACGCAAGGTCGACTGCATTCGGCGCGACGGACGAACCGTTCGCGGCCAAGGAGAACCAGTCGGCAACGGACACCTCAACGGTTCGAGCGGCTCCAGTGTTCTGGATAGTGATTGTGACCTGTGAATCGCCTGCTGAGTTGTACGATACAAGAGGATTCGATGAGAACAGGCTCAAGTCCGCGCTGCCTGGAAGCCACAAGCCACCAGAGCCTGCGGTCCAGAGAGACTCATTCAAGGAGCTGGCGCCTGCGATCAACGCAGACTTGACTTGCTGAGGGGTCCAGGATTGATGCAGTTGAAGCAGCAACGCAACGGCACCGCTCACGTGGGGGGTAGCCATAGACGTCCCACTCAATGGCATGTAGCCAGTTGGCGAGCTGTATCTAGCATTCTGGTATGGAACCGTCGAATTGATTGAGACCCCTGGAGCGGAGATTTCGGGTTTGATCAGGAGGTCGGGAGCCGTTCCTCTCGAGCTGAAACTCGCCAGCGTTCCTTCGTCGTCGATGGCACCGACTGTGATCGCCTCGGGAGCGAGGCCAGGAGACGCGACTGTGCCCATTGCAGGGCCTTCGTTGCCTGCAGCGACGACTACAACAACACCCGCACTGACTGCGCTCCTGACCGCGAGGCAGACCGGGTCTCCTGCCTCTCCGGCGCCACCGAGGCTCATGCTGATGATATCGGCATGGTCCTGATTGTTGCCGTCGTTGTTGGGATCCATCGCACGCTGGATCGCCTCGATGACATCGCTCATCAGGCCTGAACCGTCAGCGCCCAGGGCCTTGTATGCCAGGAGTCTGGCGCTTGGCGCGACGCCCTTGATTATGCCATTCGCGGCGATGATACCAGCCACATGCGTACCATGGCCGTTGTCATCCATCGGATCGGAATCGCCGTTGTAGAAATCGTAACCGCCAACGACCTTGTAGTCCGCGCCGAAGCCACCGCCAAGGTCGGGATGATCATAATCAATGCCAGTGTCTATCACTGCGACTGTCACTCCTGTTCCTGTGACCGGACTACCTTGAGCGTCTATGCGAGACCATATCTGGTCAGCACCTATCTGAACGACACTGTTCTCAAGCGTTGCCTTCACGGGTAGGTCCGGATAGACAGACATCCCAGTCCAGCTGTCAGCTAATGACTCTAGAACGTTGGGCTCGATCCTGGCTGAATAACCACTGAATCCTGCGCTCAAACTGTGGCCAGCGATCACAGTCTGTTCGTCCACCAGGTCGTATGCTAGGGTAGAACCCACATGCTCACGAAGGGCATCCTGCAGAGACCGAGCGGAATCGGGGGCAGAGCCGTTCCCGAATGAGAAGATGACACTGACATATCCAGAGCTGTCCACCATGCTCGTCCAATCCCAGTTCTCCGCGTCCCAACTAGGCATGAGCAACGTTGCAGTTCTGTTCTGGCCGAGAAGGATCGTCTCGATCCCATCATCCTGAAAGGGCTGTTGCCCACTTGCGATGACGAGAGAGGACATCGATGAAATGACGAACAGGAGCGCAGTGAAGATTGCCAACGCAGTAGCGGCTCTGCTCAGCCGACTCCTTGCCGGAATGCGAAATGCGCCGATCACGGTCTTTCGTGACTCTATGCACAGCTCAGTGGGCAATCGACTCCAACTCCATGGCTGCACTCGTGCTGTAGCGTATATGAAGCCTGTTTCGTCGTTATCAGCTGGTCGAATCGGCCATGATTACGCTGGGGGTTCGTTTCTTGAGCTGTTCACGACAGTGCGAGAACGAATCTCGACACGTCGCATCCAATGACTTCCTCTCATAGAGGAAAGCACGCCAGTGCACCCCGTCCCTTATAAGGGAATGAATCCAACGTTTATATCACTATTCTCAATAGTGATAACCAGGAACCTCTTGCCGACTGGAACATATATCCAAGCTCAGCAAGTTCAGACAGAACTAGCTCTATAAAGCGGCCGGATCACTTGCGTCGTACGAATGTGACGACGACAATCGCAACCGCTCCGACCAAGATCCCCGCAGCGATCAGGCCGAGGGAGCTGCCCATCTCCGGGATCTCGTAGGGGAAGATCAGGGTGGTCATCGTCTGGGTGAAGCTGTCGTCAGCCGCCACGTTTGTGGTCTGCGGGGCACCAGATTGATACTGAGCGACAACGAATATCGTGCTGCCGACCGTCCACTCGGCCAACAGGAACTGGAGATCATAGTATCCCGCAGAATTCGTCAGCTCGGACTTGACATTCCCATCGATCGTGACCGACACCGTCACGCCAGGGTAGGGGTTTCCCGCATTGTCTTCGACATAGCCATTCACAACCTTGTCATGTGTTCCAGCGGCGCTCGTAGTCTTCGGAACAGAGAGCAATACAGCAACGAGGACGACACACATGGCTAGCGCAATCGGCAAAATCTTCTTCATAGACAACACTTTAGATGACATATCCTCCCAGCCTATACCTACCCGTTCGAGGGAAGCATGAGATTCGCTATGGCGTTAATAGACTTTTCCTAAGAACGGACGAGGGATGCTCTCGAAGAGCCTTTTGGCGCGTCCCGAATGGATGCTTCAAGACCTACTCGATACGACCCCGTCTCTTGGACACGGAGTAGATCGCGATCATCCCGACTAGCACGGAGGCCACGAGGAATCCCAGGATGGTGCCGAATTCAGGGACCTCGTATGTGTAGTTCACGTCGATCCGCAACACCCCGAGGTCTTCGACAACCGTACTGGTATTGTCCTGAGTATTAGAGTTGTAGTTCGCAACGACCCGGATCGTGTCTCCGATGTCGTAATCAGCCTGGGGGATATCGGGCGATGCCTGATACTTGCCATCGGAATCAGTCACACCAGAGGTCGTGGCGCCTGTTCTAACAACCGTCACAACTACATTCGCCCCTTGGAGCGGCTGCCCTGAGAAATCATAGACATAGCCGTATACGGCGAGCGGCCCGGTCACGGTAAGCGTGTGCGCATCGTTCAGGGAGACGGCCGTCATCGGAACGAGCAACAATGCTCCTATCGCCAAGACGACAGCCAAGGGCTTCCAAATCGATGATCTGCCAACTCCAAGACGGTTCATGACATTGCCTCTCCTTTGGGTACTCTCGCTGATACCAGAGTCTTCGTCTCTTAAGATACCTTCTCCCGAATGAGGAAAGGGGTTTATGAAAGGCGACTATAAATCGTCGCCTACTTCGTAAGAGTTTTAGGTGCCTAGTCCGAGCGTCCCTATGGCGTTCGTGACCACGAAATATGCCCTGCCCGATGTTATGATGAAGTCCTTGTCAATCGAGCTCACTCCCGGTATGTAGGAGTAGTACTTGCCCGTGGCCGAGTCGAGGTACGTGACCTTGTACACCTTACATCCGCTGACATGGCTCGCGAGGTCGCTAGCATTCATCGGCACCAGTGTCGTGTACCCTACGATGTTCCAGCCCTTTGCCAGGTCCAGCGAACTGGTCGGGTGCAAAGTACCTGTCAGGGTGAAGTACGTATCCGACCTCACGACGATGTAGTAGCCCACTCCGTACAGTATCTGGAAGTCCAGGGTCGACCGCGGAGTCGTCACGCCAGGCAAGAATGATTCATACATGCCCGTGGCAGTGTTCAACCTGCTGATCTTGATCACGGTCGGACCTATTTTCGCAGCCAGGTCTGATGCATACATGGCATCTGTCGTAGTCAGCGGCGACGACCACATGTTCCAGCCCTTCGCCAGGACGAATGGTATCTCCGGGTCGGGTTCCGGCAACAGGTTGCCGAAGTCGATCCTCATTATGACAGGCGTTCTCCAGTCTGCATATATCCGGACGTGGTTCTCATACGATGTCGTCGCCCACCAGTCGGACAGCAACGTCTCGTTCACCCAGTAATCGCCCGGCAGGAGGGTCCCGAACCTGTAGTAGCCGAGCTTCGCATCGGTGTTGTTGGTGTAGGCCACCCGCTGAACCAGCTGGCCCGTGAGCGTCCTGCCCTCGAGCGTTATCCGCCAGTTGCCGATACCAACCTCGTTCTCGTCGAACACACCGTTGGGCCAGTATGGGTAGCGCTCCGCATATGTGTCGAGGAACTTGTAGCCATAGATGACCGAGTACCGCATGTTGCCGAAGTC
>Ga0315294_10008300_pt1 | contig 11420 bp, 5 predicted proteins | sample YL17G13_40_MG_FD_203626 | JGI IMG/M metagenome (GOLD analysis project Ga0315294, IMG submission 203626) | Sediment microbial communities from Yellowstone Lake, YNP, Wyoming, USA - YL17G13_40 | ecosystem: Environmental > Aquatic > Freshwater > Lake > Sediment | place: USA: Wyoming | collected... | reverse complement strand
CGCACGCACCTTGAGGCCGGGTGTGAATTCTGTGGAGCATGTGTCTCGGTTTGCCCAACCGGGGCTCTGTCTGAAAAAGTCAGAAAATGGGAGGGGAAAGCGGAAAGGGAGGAAATCACTACCTGTCCTCTGTGCGGGATAGGATGCCAGATGCGTCTTTTAATAAAGAAAGACGAGATCATTGGTACTCTCCCGGCTGAGGATCCTTTGGGGAACAATGGACAGCTTTGCGTTAAAGGAAGGTTCTGCGTCACCGAACTGGTAAACGGCCACCGACGGTTGAGAAAGCCATATAAGACACAGAATGGTACCAAGGTGGAAATCTCCTGGGATGAAGCTCTTGAGGTGGCTGCGGAAAGACTTTCAACCTGTTTACCTCAGGAGTTCAGATTGTTCATTTCAGCTAATTGTTCCAATGAAGACCTATATATCGCCCAGAAATTTACCCGAGTGGTTATGGGCTCAAATAATATCGACACACCTGCCAGGGTATTCTATGGTGCTGGTTTCGGCTCTTACCTGAACCTGATGAGAAGAGCTGTTCCTTTTTCCGACCTGCAAAAAGCCTCGGTTATCATTTGTATCGGGCTGGATACAAGGTTCGGACGATCAGTAGCCGGGGTTGGACTCAGGAAGGCGATAAACCGGGGAGCAAAGATTATCACCATCCATCCCCGATACCATAACCTGGCATTGATCGCGGAGAAATGGCTTCAACCAGTTCCCGGCACAGAGATAGAGCTACTCAGTTCGCTGGTGAGTCTGACCGAGAAGAAAAGCGGGAGTGCTCCCTTCAAGGCAAAAGGAAAGAAAAAAGACCTGGATGAACTCTCCAGTATTTCTAAACTGCTTAAAGAGGCTTTTGCTCCTGTTATCCTGCTGGGTTCGGAGTTTCTGCAATCTGACAATAGTTCGCAGATATTTGAGATGATGGAGAAATTAGCCCAGAACATTGGCGCCGGGATCCTTCCCTTGCCGACACAGAATAATCTGTTTGGCTCCATACTAATGGGGAGTTACCCTGAACTTCTACCTGGTGGGTTTTCCAGTAACAATGAAGAGAAGATGTATGAGCTAAAGGAGAGATGGGGTACAGAGTTTCCTTATTTCTCTTCCGGATGGGATAAAGAGAGGTTTGCATCTGAGAAGAGGAAGGTCACTTATCTCATAGGAGAGGCTCCCCTGAGCTTTGACCCTTCTCCCGATTTCCTGATCTTTCAGAACGTCTATCCTCCTGATACCTCTTTTAAAGCTGACCTTGTTCTTCCAGCCACCGCTTTTACCGAAATGGATGGAACGTTTATCAACGGCGAGGGACGGGTTCAGCAGGTAAGAAAAGGGGTCGATCCTCCGGGTGAAGCCTTACCCGATTGGGAAATACTCTGTCGCCTTGCCCGGAAGATGGGGAAGGGAGGTTTTGATTTCTCTAAAGTCAAAGAGATTCAGGAGGAGATATCCTCTTGGATAAAGGGATTTAGAGATTTCGAAAATCCCAATCGCCAATCAGTTCCTCTGATATGCGAAGGAGAACTAACTCTCTCTAATTATAAATCCAAAGGGAAAAAGAAAAAAGACCAAAGGTTCCCTCTTCTCCTCAACGTCTCAGTGGTTGAGCATACTTATCGAGGCTTTTCTCTAACCAGCCGGGTGGAGGGGTTGAGAAAGTTGCTCGGCGAGGAAACCTTGCACCTGAATCCTGAAGATGCCAGAAAAGCCGGGATATCACAGGGAGACGAGGTGCTGGTGACCTCAGCCCACTTCGAGAAGGTCTGGCCTGTAAGGCTCTCCAGCCAACAACCGCCAGGAACCATGCATATCATTCTACATCAGATCGAATCGATCGGACCTAATCCCCATCCCGTGAGGATAAGGAAAAAAGATGTTTAAACTTTTAGAAAACCGGATGATCGTGCCGAATATCCACCTCCTGACCCTGGAGGCGAAGGCGGTTGCCTCTCAGGTGAGACCAGGCCAGTTCGTTATTTTGCGAGCTGAAGAGGATGGAGAAAGAATACCCTTATCAGTCTCTGATTGGGATAGAGATGAAGGGACCATAACAGTTATTCTACTGAACATCGGCACCACCACTGGTAAACTGGCCTCACTTGCAGCTGGAACAGAGATTCCAACGGTCGTGGGGCCGCTGGGCAATCCTACCGAAATAGAAAAGTTCGGAACAGTTCTCTGTCTGGGAGGATGCTATGGGATCGGAAGCATTTTCCCTATAGCCAGGGCACTTAAAGAGAAAGGCAACAAGGTGATCACAGTAATCGAGGCCAGAAGCTCATATCTTTTTTACTGGGAGGAGAGGTTTAGAGAAGTTTCCGATAAGATCATCCAGATCACCCGGGATGGAACCAGGGGGTATCGGGGACACGTGGGCAGGCTTTCCGAGATCATCCAATCAGCTGGAGAGCAGATCGATCGCATCATCATTAACGGCTGTACCTTCCTCTTAAAAAGAGGATCAGAGGTGAGCCGACCTTTTGGTATAAAAACCATAGTCAGCTTGAATCCGATAATGATCGACGGCACTGGAATGTGCGGCGTGTGCCGCCTGACCGTTGGTTCTGCCACTAAATTTGCGTGTGTGGATGGTCCGGATTTTGATGGACACCAGGTGGATTGGGCTGAGCTTTTGCAGCGTCGTAAGACCTACCTGCAGGAGGAGGTCATCCCTCTCAGGACCAGCAGGTGCGAAGAGCATTTCAGAAAATCTAAAGAATAGAGGTTATGTCCGAGCCCCAGAAAAAGAAGTTAGATTTAAATCGAAAGGAAATGCCCAAGCAACCTCCTGAGGTGAGAAGGCATAATTTCAGCGAGGTAGCGTTAGGGTATCCCATAGAAACTGCAGTGGAAGAGGCAAAAAGATGTCTGCAGTGCAAAAAGTCAAACTGTGTTTCAAAATGTCCGGTGGAGATAGACATTCCCGGGTTTATTAAATCCATAGCCGACAAAGACTTCACCACCGGGATCAGACTATTAAAGGAGAAAAACTGCCTTCCCGCTATCTGCGGCCGGGTCTGTCCACAGGAGGAGCAATGTGAGGAAGCCTGCCTTCTGCAGAAGAAAGGGGGACAGATTGCCATTGGCCGCTTAGAAAGGTTTTTGGCTGACTGGGAAGCAGAACAGGGTGAGTTTGAGATGCCAGAAATTCTTCCACCCACTGGAAAAAAAGTAGCAGTTGTAGGTGGCGGACCTGCGGGGCTCACTGTGGCTGGTGATCTGATAAAATTAGGACACCAGGTGACCATCTTTGAGGCTCTGCATAAATTGGGAGGAGTCCTTATTTACGGCATTCCGGAATTCAGACTACCTAAGGCTATAGTCCACAGGGAAGTGGAATATCTCAAGCATCTCGGCGTGGAGATTGTAACCGACTATGTAGTGGGTAAAACCAGAACAGTGGATAGTCTTTTAGAGGAGTATGATGCAATGTTTATTGGTTCAGGTGCTGGGCTTCCCTGGTTTATGAACATCCCGGGTGAGAACCTGAATGGAGTTTACTCGGCAAACGAGTACCTGACCAGAATGAACCTGATGAAAGGTTTTCTCTTTCCTGAATACCATACACCTATAAAGAAACATAAAAAGGTGGCAGTCATAGGTGGGGGAAATGTGGCTATGGATTGTGTTAGAACTGCCCTGCGCCTTGGAGCAGAAGCCAGGATTATCTACCGGAGGTCCAGACAGGAACTTCCTGCACGATTAGAGGAAATAGAAAATGCAGAAGAGGAGGGAGTTATTTTCGACTTCCTAACCCTTCCCACTCGGTACCTTGGTGACGAAAACGGCTGGGTAAAAGGGATTGAGATCCTGAAGATGGAATTGGGCGAGCCGGACTCCTCTGGAAGGAGAAAACCCATCCCAATAAAAGGCTCCGAAACTGTTTTCCCTGTGGATGCCGTGGTCTGTGCCATTGGCAACAGCCCAAATCCACTTATTTCGGCTTCGACATCTGGACTTGAAATAGGAAAGAATGGAAACATTATCGCAGATGAGGCAACTGGTAAGACCTCTAAGGAAAGAGTCTGGGCTGGGGGAGATGTGGTGACCGGGGCAGCCACTGTAATTCTGGCAATGGGAGCCGGACGTAAGGCCTCCAGATCTATCCATGCGTACCTTTGCTCATCTGGAACTTCCTGATTGCATTCTAAAAATCTTCTAAAGCTTAAAATCATAATCTGCAGAAGAGATCCCTGACCGGATGTGATTTTCACTTATCTGATTCGAAGCAATTTCTGTTTAGTGCTGCTAAACTGGGGATTTTAGACGAGAAAAGTCCTCTAAATGGTTCAGTACCTCAGGTGGCTATGATGGTTTCTCCCTGAACCGTGCGGAACACAGAACTTTCGAGTTAATGTTCGAGCTACCGATCCTAAATAAAGGGTGTAAGACGCTCAAAGCCAAACCATTAAGGCTCTATCGTAACCCCATTGCACTCGCCCAAGAATGGCAGAAGGCGCTCGAAGACAAACAATATGCTTCTCGCGCTGACCTGGCTGGTAAGATAGGCGTCTCCCGAGCACGTGTCACTCAAATCCTTCGGCTTCTGAATCTATCAACGGAAGTTCAGAAAACTTTGATCTCTCTTGGTGACCCGCTAACCAGACCCACGATCACAGAGCGCAAGCTCCGCTCCATTGTTGACTTACCACAAGTGCAACAAAGGTGGAAGATTGAGGCAATTTTAAACGGTAAAAAGATGGAACGATCAAAGTGATCCTCTTTCCTGAATCCAACTTGATATGCTAAATCAACGGTCGGTAGGTCACCTATAGAATTTCCACTTTGTTTGAGTACCTATATTCTTTTTGTTCGTTCATAAAGGAAAATCTAACCTTTCACATCTAGAATATTAATATCATAGTACTTTCCCCTAAGCTTCTTCACATCTGCATCTTCTCGATACTCTTCTTGGTCACGTAAAGGGAGATGTGTGAAACTAAAAGTAGCTTCATCATGAATTGATGAACAGAAAACACATTTCTCTGCCACCCTGCGTGAACTGGTTGTCGCCAGTTTCTTCTGCAACACCATGACAGCTGATTGCTCAATGCGATTAACTTTCTTAAAATGTTTCCGCACCAGTAGGCACGCCAAGTCTGTGAACTCTTTACCAGGGTCAGTACCTGAAAAAATTTCGCTAATAGGTGGAATGCAGATTAAAAGATCGACACGGTCGATAAAATCCCTACATTTTTCTATGCCATTTGGCTGCGTGCTCATGAGTAAAACATTCTTCTCTGCCTTGTCACTCCATTCAGAAGCGTATTCTTGATAGTCAATACTCTGATGTCCTTCGATCATCTGATTCATCTCGTTAATACCTAAGACATATTCTAGAGTTGGGGCTGGAATCAAATTGCTGGCTGCAAAAACAAAGATTGCTTTCCCTAGTGAAAACGATTCTCTTCCTCTTTGAAACACTCCATTCCACATTGGAGCAAGAAAGGTAGACATTACGTATCTATTTTCTACCTTTGCATCAACTTCATCGAATAGGATTACTGGGATTTTTCCAGCTAGATTATGAGACTGAACCCGGTTAAAAACACCATACAGATCGTCGATCGTATAAAATGCAGCGACATGATACTCTTCGAACAGAATTTCCTTTTCGGATGATGTCGTGTCAGCAAGTTGTTCAATAAGAAAGGATTTGCCACTACCTGGTTCTGCTGCTAAGAGAATATTTAACGGTCGCTTAACTGAATCTCGTTTGATGTATTCTTGAATCAAGGTTGCTAAAGCAAGAAGTTCTTTCTTGAATCCAGGATTCCTAGTGACATATTTCCCTAACACCGGCTCAATCACATGCTTTTCAACTACTTCTTCTTTTAGTTGTTCAACCGTGATTTCTTCGACTGGCTGGGCTTTAGTCTCTTCTCTATGCATGTATTTCGCTATCGCTTTCAAATTTGCTTCAACCAATTTAGTTGGGAGTTTATACGGAGTAATATTTATCATAGCTTTTCCTCCTGAGGGTCTCTTATAATTTCGAATGTCATTCCCTATTTTTCATGATCTGTAGAAGCTAGGATAACTTAAAATGAAAAATGGACGCCTTAATGCGCTTTCAGTGCTCTTCCACACTAAATCAGGGATGAGTCAATGATGTCCTTTAGTCGTTGTGGAAAATGTCAGCTGGCTTGCAATGGATATCTCGCAAAGCCTTTTCCTGGCAAATCACATCCGACTTTGTGCAAGTCCAATTCACTCAAATGTTTTATCATTGGTTTACGATGGAGAACGATTTTCAACAGGATCATTTTCGTAGAAGGAACAATATTTCCATTTTTAACATCTTAAAGCTCCTCAAAAGTGGTTAATCTACTTGCTCTACAAGAACGAAAATCTCCATTTGACTTCCTTGGAAACATAATTGTTCTGACTTCCTGAAATGGTATGTATCGGTCCTACCATATCTTCGATCTTCCGCGAACGTATTCACAATCCTCACTCGTTACTCAAGCTTTGCCTCGCCTTATCCTAGTTGTTTTATTGTTTCCATCAAGTTCGGCTGTTAGACCAAGAGATAATAACGCGCATCGACCAACCAAAACCTTCCTTTGTATGTTTATGTCACAGAATCCGCTATTAGGCCAGTTTTCAAAACATTCGCAGTCAGTCTTGAAGTAAGAATCTCCTATGCCTATCTCCAAAACGAGCCGGTAAAAGCGACTCGTCCTTCCGTTATGCTCTCGGTAATCATAAAGTCCCAATTGAAGGCAGCGCGCAATATCTTCTACTGATACTACCTTATTGTCAATTACTTCCTGAAGACACAAATACACATCGGGAGCCCCGGTATCGAAGTCAGCTATTACTTTAATGAATGCTTCATTCTGTTTTATTACCACGGGGATAGTAGGATAATAATCGCCAGAGGATTCAGTTGGACTCCACGAACAGGTTAGAGGAGAAATTTCTTCTATAGCTTCAGTATCCGTAAAGAGAAATGGAACAAGATTGTGCTCCTTCCCCTGAACCTCAAGCTCATCCGGAGTTAGAAGCGATCCTAGATCCGTCGAGTGTCTTACTACTTCAGTACCACATACGACAATCCACCTGGCTTTGAGTTCTTGCATCTTTCTTTTTGCCCAGTCTCTATTCAACTTCTTTGCTCTTTCTTGTATTTCATTTCTTCCTTTAGAGTCAAGCTTCTGATAGTCGGTATATGAAATCTTGAACGGATCCACTCTCAGTATTCTTTTTGTTTCTTCCAGAGGTATCTTTTTCTTAATTGCTTTCTGCACTTCATGGTAAAGCTTGTCTTCACCTCCCAAATACAGCAGATCTTTATCTAAGTAGTTAGATATGCCCAATGCTTCAGCTGCTTTTAGAGTCTCCAACTTGGGAAAAGCTGTAAGCATTATTATGACGACACCAAGTTTTTTTTCCTTAATATCTTTGAGTAATCTAAGCCCTGCGTTTTCGTTTTTTGTTCCAACCTCATCCTGCATCACCAAGTCAATTATGGCGACGTCAAAATCTTGAGTACTAAGTCTTTGCATAGCATCTTGATAATTACCGGCACTCTCTACTTCGCATCCATGTCGTGACAGGTTTGTCACTAAATCCTTTCTGACAACATCATCGTCATCAACTATAAGGATTCTGTCTCTTTTCGTCGTTACCATTTAACACCTCCTATTTGAAATCGAAAAATGTGATTTTGAATGTGGTACCTTTCCCTTCCTGACTCTCGAAATCAATATCCGCATTCATATCATCGAGGGCATTGATACAATACCACAATCCTAAACCCGTGCCACTTTCAGATGTCGACGGCTTTGTAGACCAGAAAGGTTTAAAGACGTGACTTTTTTGTTCTTCCTTAATACCGATGCCCGTATCGATAAAACTCAACTCAAAGATATTTGTCATAGGTCTATAGCTACCTATAATCGTCAGATCGCCTCCATTAGGCATAGCCTCAAAAGCATTTTTTATGAGATACGTGAAGACTTTGTAGAGCTGAGATGATTTATTAGGAATACATGAGACTGTTGGATCCACATCAACCTTGATGCGCACGTTCTGGGGCACTGTTAAAGATGCTATCGCCTCACTAATGAGTCCCTCAAAACTAATCGTTGTACGAGGCTCCATTTGAACAAAGTCTGATGGTCTTATAGCCTCCATTAGATCCATTTTCATTTTTATAGCCCTCTTAACATTTGTAATTATGATTGATAAATCCTCTAGAACTCTCGTCACTGTTGCTTTTGGTTCCTCTAAATGATTGATCTCATTGTCTATTCTTGTGGCGGCTCCGAGGATCGGTCCCATTATGTTTCCAAACCAGTGGGTCATGTCATTCGCAGCCTCCCCGATCGCCGAGAAACGCTCCCTTCTTTTCAATCCTTCCTTAAGTTCTTTGTCAATAGTCGATTCGATGACATATCCTATAACTGCAGGTTTGCCTTTATAGTAACTTCCTTCTGAATCAGCTATAACCCTAACCGTCTTCCCGTCTTTGCAGACTCCTGTGAATTCATAACTGCGTTTATACCCTTGGAAGAGTTTCCTTTCCACTTCTTTCTTAACCAAGCTCAGACTTTCAGGTGCTACTAAGTCTAAATATCTTCGAGTCCTAATCTCTTGCTGAGAGTAACCAAACAGCCGAGCAAATTCATCATCAGCGTATACTATTTTATCATCTTGGATCACATATACACCTTTGATTTGGATAGATTGGATCGTTCCTTCGGCTCCGTAAATCCTTCTATCCTGCCGAATCAACTGATTCTTTACTTGAACCACAATAATCTGATTGTTGCTCGTTCTCGCAGCAATCCATTCAAAATCGATTATTCTCTCAGATAATCTCTTAAGGGAAATTTCTCTCTTCCCGGGATTCAAGTATAATGTCTCCTGAAAATTAAGACCAATTAAGTCAGAAGCATCATATTTGAAAGCCCTTGCAAATGTTTCGTCACAGAAAGTAAGTATACCCAATCTATTTGTCTGATAAAACCCATTATAAAGCCTTAAATTCCAAGTCACTTCCCTTCCAGCTCCCCGAATTCCATCTTTACCATCTTGGCCAATCCAATTACTGTCCACTGATAAATAGAAAGGTCGCTTATTCTTGCTCTTCACATAAACGATGAAATCCAATACCTTCCCTTTTCTCAATTCAAGTTCGTCCTTTAGGATTTCTCTATGCTTAGGGCGTACGTAGAAGTTAGTGATACGTACCACATTCCTGCCATTCTCCAGTGTGCCCTCATTCGCGATCAAGTCTTCGACGCTCATGTAACCAAATGTTTTTGCAAATGCTGGATTCATGAATGTAATTTCATCTTCATAATTCGTCTCGTATAGAAGCTCCTCGACTCTGTTTACGAGAGAATCATACCGCTGTTTTTCCAATTGAGCTGTCGTACTCAGATTCTTGTACTGGATTAAGAGAAAAAATGGAAGAATGAAAACAGGTAAACCAAGTGACAAGAGCTCATCAGAGAGCGTATGCTCATAGCCATAGATTCGGGATAATGCAACGATAAAGAATATGACTGTTATTGTAATGACAAAGAATAACTGCCGATAATTAGATCCAAAAACCTTCTTTCTCACTTCTCGTCTTTGTACGAGCAGGAGAAATGCAAAGAACAAAACCACGGTCTGACGCATTACATGACCTGATGGACACGAATCTCGCTTATCTTTTTCGTCCCGCATTTTGGAACTGATGAGTCCTATAAGCCAAGGCCTTATTTCTTGCTTTCTCCACCCTTCAATCTCCTTAAGCAATTTTATCCGGTATTCCAAAGGTGTGCTTTGCCTAGGTAATCCGATTCCAGATGCAGCAGGCGCGATTTCTTTTCTGGCTGTGGATTCAGAATAACCCCTCGTTACTAGATAGTTAACCAAATCAGATTGACGTACGCTTTGACGGGTAACATTAACCGCATTCATATGTATTACAGCTTTTCCTATATTACTGTTGAAATCAAATTCCGAAAGCCCCCTTAGAGGTTCAGTATTCTCTATATTCCCTACCATGATGTCTCTTACAATCGAGTTCTCTACCCAAAAATAGGGACGACTGATTCGAAAGAGGGGCTTAACAATAAAGACTTCCGCAACGAAGAGAGTAATGAATGCAATAGAGATCCAAGTTACAGAAAGAACGACTCCTCTTATCAGCCTCCTAACAGGAGGCAAATCTGAAGGCGCATTTACAAGAGCAAGCTTGTAAGCAACATAAATTGATGATAACAAGAACAGGAAGAAAGGATCTAATACTTTGTAAAGAGTATCCAAATTCTTTGAGTGCGGAAGCCAGAATTTCACTGTGAAATCCAGTTGGCTCACTGCCGCACATGCAATTGATAACACAATAAAACAAACGAAAAAAGAAGAAGGAATGAATGAAGAATCTATTGAACCCTGTTCTCTTCCAAGAATTGAATTTCTATGCTGTTTATAATTCGGGGGCATTACTGGCTTCATTCTTGGACCGTTTTTCTTTAGCATAGAACGGTGAATCTTCCTATAGATCGATATTTCTATGCTGGTCAGCTACTAAATTCCAGTTCACCAGACTCATGACCAGTGTCTGATGTATTGTTAAACCTAGGACTAATGAGAATAATTTACTACTTTTTGCTACCGAGTGTCAAGAAGAATTATCGAAGGGTGATTAATGGAAGATTAGATAAAAAGTCCATCCCTTTATAAATCAGAAATCGTATATTTGTATGGAAAGCAGTTACTTCTGAGAAGATTGGGGAATGTATATATTTTTCAGAATTTTATCAGTTTTTTGTCATAATTTATCAATGATTGGGTCTTTCCTTGTGATGCATGAAAGGAGGTACGAAAATGCAGGATTTGATAAAACCAAGGGATTTCGTTCGAAGAGTCATTCGGCCCTATCTTGTTCGATCGACCCAACGATCACGTAAGCTCACAAGGGAGCTACGAGAAATCACGAAGCTTATGAGTCTGGGAAAGACGGCGGAAGTAATCAAGAAATATGATAAGGATGCGCCTAAATCACCCAAACAGAAAAGACACTACATTGCGGTAGCCGGCGCATATATACAGCAAGGCACAAATCTTAAACGTGCTAGGAGACTTCTTTCTTCCGCCCTTTCTTTCTACCAGAAACAGGGGGAATTATCGCGCTACGCTATTTGTTGTGCCCAGCTTGGACGTGTTGCTTATAGAACAGGTGACGGTTATGAATCCGCCATGCAATGGTATCGTCGTGCTTGGCAGGCCGACCCCGGGTGTGTAATGGCCTGGGCCAATGCGTTTTGCCATACTTCCCTTGAACAAAAAGACCTCACAGAATTGGTTGCCAATTTCGTCAAAACGATACCTGAATTTCCAAAACATCCTGTGCTAAGAAAATTTTTCCTTGAAGATGCCCAAATTATATGGGCAAGGCAACAGAAGGTTTT
>Ga0315294_10008298_pt1 | contig 11421 bp, 5 predicted proteins | sample YL17G13_40_MG_FD_203626 | JGI IMG/M metagenome (GOLD analysis project Ga0315294, IMG submission 203626) | Sediment microbial communities from Yellowstone Lake, YNP, Wyoming, USA - YL17G13_40 | ecosystem: Environmental > Aquatic > Freshwater > Lake > Sediment | place: USA: Wyoming | collected... | reverse complement strand
AGACCGGTTTCGGGGCCACCATCGAGCGGCGGGGCACGCTGCCCATGCCGCACTTCCTCGATTTCGAGACCCGCTCGTTCGAGCAGATGGAAGCGCTCGAGTTCGACGATCCGAAGGACCCGCGGCGCTATGTCGAGCCCATCGACGACCAGATCAACGCCGTCGGCGACGAACTGAACCTCGGCCTGCCGCCGTTCGTGGACCGCCTTGCTGCCTGCGCGGGCGACTTCTGCGTCTTCGGCAGCGTGTGCGAGCCCCACGAGATGCTCTGGCGGACCATCGGCACCGAGAACGCCCTCCTCAAGATCGCCGAGGCGCCGGACCGCCTGGCGCGGTTCATCGAGCGCCTGGGCGACTTCCTCGTCGGCATCGTTGAAGGCCAGGTCGCCGCGGCCCCGGGGAAACTCGCCGGCCTGTACATCTGGGGCGACATCGCTTACGACCACGGCATGTTCTTCTCGCCCCGGTACTGGCGCGACGCCTACAAGCCGCAACTCAAAAAAATCTGCGATGCCGCCCACCGCGCGGGTCTCAAGACCATCTATCACGGCTGCGGCAACGCGAGCGCCGTCTTCGAGGACCTCATCGAGGCGGGCGTCGACGCATACAACCCGCTGGAGGCCAAGGCGGGGCTCGACGTGGTGGACCTGAAGCGCCGCTTCGGCCGACGGTGGGCGTTCAACGGGAACATCGACGTGCGCGTCCTCGCGACGAACGACCGCGCCAAAATCCGCGCGGAGGTGCTCCGCAAACTCAATGCCGCCAAGGGCGGCGGGTACATCTTCCAGTCCGACCACTCGGTTCCCGACAACGTCGCCCCGGCGACGTACGCGTACGTGATGCAACTGGTGCGCGAGCACGGGACGTACCCGCTGAAACTAGGCGAGGTTACATAAGTTTTACGCGGTGGGTTCGCCGCGGTCCCGGCGCGCCGGGATTCGCAACCCCGACAAGTCGGGACTGATTCGGCGGAGTAAGCTGCCCCGCGTCCCGGCGCGCCGGGCATTCTTGCCCGCCGCGCGGTGGCCAAGAATGGCCACCGCGCTTTGTTCCACCCAGCGCATCACGGCGACTCAAGTCAAAAGCCCCTCAGCCCCGAAGGGGCGGACTGTTCTCTAGCCACGGGCGCACCCGTCCGCCATGGTCCCGACTTGTCGGGACGGCGGCGGAAGCCCGTGGTCGGCGGCAGAGAGAATCCCTCGGTTTCTTTTTCCTTTTCTTCTTGAAGCCCCGGAGGGGCGCGTGAACAACGGTTCAGTCGCCCCGCCGGGGCTCAAAAAGGTGGGGGGAGGCCGTCTTTTTCACCACGGGCTCGCGCCCGTGGCTAGAGAACAATGGCGGACCTCCGGCCCGCACCGCACGCGGCGCGAGAGGAAAAAAGTCGCGGCGACCCGAAGGTCGCCGCGATCAAAGCCTCAAGCCTTGCTACTCTGCGAAGTGGCGAAGCGCCGCTTCGCTACGAAGCACGAGCAAGCCTGCTTTCCATTACCGCCGTTTCCGGCCGAGGATGAGGCCCAGGCCGCCGAAGGCCAGGAGCGCCATCGTCGCCGGCTCGGGAACGGCGGTCATCGCCAATCCCCAGTCTCTAGTAGTGCTCATTAAGGCGCCAGTCTCCCTGTACGGGTATCCGGACAGATAACCATTAACGGTGCTATGCTGCCCATACCCCCAACTACTGGAAAATTTCATCAAGTAGCCCTGATCCCCAGTGTTCCGCTGCGCGAGCACGAATTGTTCAGCAGGGGCCAGCGTCACTTCGACATTACTATCCCCTGAGCGACTAGTTCCCGCAGCAACACCGATGGTTTGGAACGGGGTGCCCAAGACCCAGGGATTAGACTTCCAGGACGCGACCTCGTAGAACCCGATCGTACCCGCGCTACCGCCGTAGTTATAAATTTGCAGGTAGATCTTCTCGACTGTGAACGTGTTGTTCACCTGAAACGACTGTCCACCGAAATCAGCGTTCTCGGAATTGCTTACGGTACTAACGTCTAAGGTCTGCCATGCGGGGGCGGTGGGCCACGTCGCGTTGTTGCTGGTTATCGTTGCCGCATTGGCTGCGGCGGCCAGCAGCGTTAGGCAGGCAAGCGATGCGAGAACCAATCCCGCAACGGCTGCCAAAAGAATCGTGTGCTTCAACATGGTCCTGCTCCTTTCCAAAGAGATGCTCTTCCGCCCGAAGACTTGGCTCATCCTTAAATCCCGCCGCGACGCCGTGCGGCCCGACCCCAAACTCCAGGCAGGAAGAGTATAACTCAAAATCCGGAAAAGTCAAATGGGAATCGGGTGGAAATCTGGGGGGGGGTGGTGGGGGGGGGGGGGTATGAGGTTCCAGGCAAAGGACTTACGAACGAAAAATTTTTAAAATTCCCCCGGTTTTGGCCCTTCCCGGCCTCGTCGCCAGAAAACGGCACAGCCGTTCACCGCAGAGGCGCAGCCCAGAGGGCCCCTTTCTTAACATGGGGAGGACGCAGAGAACGGCGGGGATTGGGGGAACCCTCCTCCGCCCTCCGGGCTACGGCGGGCAGGCGGCAAACAGCAAGGACCAAGGCGCGCGATGTCGTGTGAGCCGGCGGCGGGAGCCGCCGGTCACGTTCCCTACCCTGGCACGTGCCACGCTGGGGGACGTGACCGCGGCCAAAGGCCGCGGCTCGAAAGGCACACGGCGGGCTCAAACAGCGCGCGCAAGGGGCGCTTGACAGTGAAACGGCGGAGGGCTAGGTTGAGGCGGCGGGGGATTCATGGGGGCGGCGTATGAACTCGCGCGAACGCGTGCTGACGACGTTCGCTCATGAGGAGCCCGACCGGGTTCCGATGTGGTGCGGGGCGTCGGCGGAGTTCTGGGCGAAGGCGAAGGCCCATCTCGGCCTGGACGACGAGGCGCTTCGCGAGCGATTCCACGACGACTTTCGGCGCGTCTTCGCCCGCTACGCCGGGCCGGACTTCACGCTCCGCGAGGGCGCAACGTGCCGGACGGTTTTCGGCGTCGAGCGGCACGGCATGGGCTACGGCCAGCCGATGAACCATCCGCTGGCCGGGGCAACGCTCGACCAGGTGCACGCATACGCCTGGCCCGACCCCGCGTGGATGGACGTCTCGGGCGTCCGGGCCGACGCCGAGGCCTGGCGGGGCGAGTATGCCATCCTGGGCGGCGACTGGTCGCCGTTCTTCCACGACGCGATCGACCTCTTGGGCATGGAGGGGTTGTACCTGCAAATGTATGACGAGCCGGCGGTGGTCGACGCGGTCATGGGCCGCCTGACGGACTACTACTTCGAGGTCAGTCGGCGGATTTTCGAGGCGGCCGGCGGGGCGATCGACATCTTCTTCATGGGGAACGACTTCGGGAGCCAGCGCGGGCCGCTGCTCAGCCCCGCCCAGTTTGAGCGGTTCATTCTGCCGCACTTGGCGCGCCTGATCGACCTGGGACACCACTACGGGCTGAAAGTCATGCTGCACTGCTGCGGGGGCATCGAGCCCCTGATGCAGGCGATGATCCGCGCCGGACTGGACGCGCTCCACGCCGTCCAGCCTTCCTGCACGGGGATGGACCTGGCGACGCTGAAGCGGGAGTACGGCGACGCGATGGTGTTCAACGGCGGGATCGATTCCCACCACGTGCTCATCAAGGGCACGCCGGAGACGGTGCGGCGGCAGACACGGGAGGTGTTGGACATCATGGCCCCGGGCGGGGGTTACATCGCAGGGGCCAGCCACGATTCGATCCTCGAGGAAACCCCCGTCGAGAACGTGCTCGCGATGTTCGATACGGTGATGGCGTACAGGATGGGATCGTGAAGAACGCCGGGGCGACCGCCGCGGGCGATGCCTCAACGGGTCGGCGCGCCGGCGCACGCGAAGGGAAGGTCAGGCCATGAGCCGAATCCTGTCCAGCAAGGAACGGATGCTCTGTGCCCTCGCGCGGGGCAAGCCCGACCGGCTTCCCGTCTCCGTCCACCAGTGGCAGGGGTATCACCTGGACGAGTTTCTCGGCGGCGCGAGCGCCCTGGAAGCATTCGAGACCTTCGGCATGGACGCGCAGATCCAGTACTTCCAGGAAATGGGCCAGTTCTGGTTGGTGGACGCCGATTTCACGAAGTGTTCGGCGGCGGAGTGGGTGGACGAGGTCAAGGTCATCAGCGCGAGTCCGGACCACCGCGTTGTCCACCACACCATCCGAACGCCGGAGGGCGACCTGACGTACAAGACCGCCGGCGACCGCAAGACGACGTGGATCACCGAGTACCTGATCAAGCGCGACGACGACGTCGATCTAATCCGCAAGTACATGCCGGTCCCGGTCCTCGATCCGGAGCCGGTGCGCCGGGCGTACGACGCCATCGGCAACCGCGGGATCCTCCGCGGCTTCGTGTGGGGCGACCAGGCCGGCTGTTGGCAGCACGCCTGCTGTCTGATGGACGTGAGCCAACTGATCCTGAAGTGTTTCGACGAGCCGGACTGGGTGGCCGCCCTGCTGGGGACGCTGCTGGAAAAGAAACTGCGGTTCATCGAATCGATGAAGGGCGCGAAGTTCGACTTGATCGAGACCGGCGGCGGGGCGGCTTCTTCGACGCTCATCTCGCCGAAACTGCACGAAACATTCTGCCTGCCCTTCGACCGCAAAATGCACGACGCGCTGCACGAACTGGGGTTCGCGGTGACCTACCATACGTGCGGCGGAACTTGGGGGATCGAAGAGATGATCGTCGCCAACGGGTGCGATGTCTCGGAGACCCTCGCGCCGACCAGCATCGGCGGGAACCAGGAACCGTGGGAGTTCAAAGCCAAGGTGGGCGACCGCGTGGCCTTCATCGGCGGGCTCGACCAGTTCAACGTGCTGACGAAAGGGACCGACCGCCAAATCCGCGACGCCGTGTTCCGGTTGTTCAGGACCGTCGGGCAGGACGGCGGGTACATCTGCTCCCTGGCCGACCATTTCTTCGACACGCCGCCCGATAAGATCAGGGTCTTTGCCGAGGCGGCCCGGGAATGCGTGTACTGAAGGCAAGCGAAACCCCCGCGCCGCGGAAAATACCTCCGTTACGGCAGGCACAATTCTCGCCTTGTCCGGCCGCGGGCGAATCCCTATACTTGGTCGGAGTTTCCCAAGAGCCTTTCAGACGAGGGGCATCCGATGGCGCAGTCGCCGCGGTCCATGCTGAGGCAGCGCCGGCGCGGCCTGCCTCCGCCGCCGCCCGACGCCGACATCGCCGCGCACCTGGACGACCTGAGCGTCTCGCCGGCGTCCAACCTCATCGGCGTGCTTCAGGACGTGCAGGAGCGTTTCGGCTACCTGCCGCCGGCGGCCTTACGGGAGACCAGCCGCCGGACGCGCATCCCCCTGAGCCGCGTCTGGGGCGTCGTCTCTTTCTACGCCCAGTTCTACACGGAGCCTCGCGGCCGGCACACCATCCGCTGCTGCCGCGGCACGGCCTGCCACGTGCGCGGGAGCAAGCACATCATCGAGATGGTGAGCAGCCGCCTTGGCCTGGCCGACGGCCAGACCGACGACGACATGAAGTTCTCCTTCGAGACGGTGGCGTGTCTGGGGGCGTGCGCGCTGTCGCCGGTCGCAATCATCGATGGGAAGTACTACGGGAAAATGACGCCGCGACGCTTGGAGCAGATACTGAACCGGCTCGTCGCCCAAGAAGCCGCGGCCGAGGAGAAGACGTGAGGATGCCTGTGGGCTCGATCGACGCCTTCTACCGGTGGCAGCAGGACCTCAAGGCTGCCCTAGACCCCCGGCGCAAGGTGGTCACGATCTGCGCCGGCACGGGATGCGGCGCCTTCGGCTCGGCCGACGTGGCCGACGCCTTCGAGCGGGAACTTCATCGCCGCGGCCTGACCGACCGCGTCGCCCTCAAGCGTACCGGCTGCCACGGCTTCTGCGAGCAGGGGCCCGTCGTCGTCATTCTGCCCGAGCGCATCTTCTACCCCGGCGTTCAGGTTGAGCACGTGCCCGAGATTGTCGAGCAGACGGTCCTGGGCGGCAAGGCCATCCGCAGGCTCCTCTACGTGGACCCGGCCACGGGGCGGCGGATCACGCGCGACCACGACGTGCCCTTCTATGCTCGCCAGCGCCGCGAGGTGTTCCGCCTGAACGGTGTGATCGACCCGACCGACCTGCCGGACTATGTGGCGCACGACGGCTATGCGGCCGCCGCCAAGGCCCTCGCCGAGATGACTCCGGAGCAGGTCATCGCGGAAGTGACGGAGGCCGGCCTCCGCGGCCGCGGCGGGGCGGGCTTCCCCACCGGACGCAAGTGGCAACTGGCCCGACAAGCCCCCGGCGAGCCCAAGTACCTCGTCTGCAACGCCGATGAGGGCGACCCGGGCGCCTTCATGGACCGCAGCCTCCTGGAGGGCACGCCGCACCTCATCCTGGAAGGGATGATCATCGGGGCGTACGCCATCGGAGCGTCGCGCGGCATCATCTACGTCCGGGCTGAGTATCCGCTGGCCGTGCGGAACGCCGGCATCGCCATCCGCCAGGCGCGCGAGGCCGGCCTCCTGGGCGCGAACATCCTGGGTACCGGCCTGGACTTTGACGTTGACATCCAGATGGGCGCCGGCGCGTTCGTCTGCGGCGAAGAGACCGCCCTGATTGCCTCCCTGGAGGGCCAGCGCGGCATGCCGCGGCCGCGGCCCCCCTTTCCCGCCGCGAGCGGCCTCTGGGGCAAGCCCACGAACATCAACAACGTCGAGACGTGGGCCAACGTCCCCCGCGTCATCGAACTCGGGGCCGAGGAGTACGCGAGCGTCGGCACGGCAGGCTCGAAGGGCACCAAGATCTTCGCCCTCGCCGGCAAGGTGAAGAACACGGGGCTGGTCGAGGTGCCGATGGGGACAACCCTGCGCGAGATTATTTTCGACATCGGCGGCGGCATCCCGCGCGGACGCAAGTTCAAGGCCGCACAGATCGGCGGACCCAGCGGCGGATGCGTCCCCGCACGCTACCTCGACCTCCCCATCGACTACGACTCTGTCAAGGAGGTCGGCGCCATCATGGGCTCCGGCGGCCTGATTGTCATGGACGAAGCGACATGCATGGTGGACATCGCACGCTTCTTCACCGACTTTTGCCAGAAGGAATCGTGCGGCAAGTGCATTCCGTGCCGCATCGGCACCCGCAGGATGCTCCAGGTCCTGGAACGGATCACGGCCGGCGAAGGGCGGATGGAGGACCTCGACCTCCTCGAAACCCTCGGCGCGACGATCAGGGAAACGTCGCTCTGCGGCCTGGGCCAGACGGCGCCGAACCCGGTGCTCTCGACCCTCCGGCATTTCCGCGACGAGTACGAGGCGCACATCCGGGAGCGTCGGTGCCCGTCGCACGCGTGCGAGCGGCTCGCGCCGATCTCGTGCTCGGACGCCTGCCCCGCCCACGTCAACGTGCCGGAGTACGTCGCCCTCGTCGCCGAGGGCCGCTTCGCCGACGCCCTCGAGGTCATCCGCCGGCGCAACCCGCTGGCCAGCGTCTGCGGCCGGGCGTGCCACCATCCGTGCGAACTCTTCTGCCGGCGCGGCGACGTGGACCAGCCGGTGGCCATCCGCCACCTGAAGCGATTCGTGACGGACCGCGTGAAGGACGCCGGCTCGCCGCCCCAGTGGCAGGGCCCGCGGCGCGGCAAGGTGGCGGTCATCGGTTCCGGGCCGGCCGGGCTGTCGGCGGCGTATTTCCTCGCGCTCGCCGGCCGAGAGGTCACGGTCTTCGAGGCCCTCGACCGCGCCGGCGGAATGCTGGCGGTCGCCATTCCGCGCTACCGCCTGCCGCCCGAAGCGCTCGGGCGCGACATCGAGTACATCCGCCGCGCCGGCGTCCGCATCGTCACCGGCCGGCGAATCGAAAGCCTCCAGGAACTCCGGGACGAAGGCTTCGACGCCATCTTCCTCGCCGCCGGCGCCCACAAGAGCAGCCGCCTCGGCGTCCCCGGCGAGGACCTCGACGGCGTCGTGGACGCCCTGAGTTTCCTTCGCGGCGTCCTGCTCGCCGAACGCACGAAGGTCCAGGGCCGCGTCGTCATCCTCGGCGGGGGCAACGCGGCGATGGACTCGGCCCGGGCGGCCTTGCGCCTCGGAGCCGACGCCGTCACCATCCTCTACCGCCGCACCGCCGACGAAATGCCCGCCACCCCCGACGAAATCGAGGACGCCATGCTCGAGGGCGTCGAGTTCCGCTATCTCTCGGCCGTCCAGGCGATTGAAGGCGACGGCCGGGTCCGCGCCGTCCGGTGCACGAAGATGCGCCTCGGCGACGCCGACGAGCGCGGACGCCGCCGACCCATCCCCATCCCGGATTCGGACCACCGGGTCGAGGCAGACCTGGTGATCGCCGCCATCGGCCAGCAGCCGGACCTCGACTTCGCCCAGGCCGACGAGGGCGTCGTCATCGCGGGCGGCCGGCTGGCCGTGGATCCCGTGACGCTCCGGACGGACGGCGGCGATGTGTTTGCGGGCGGCGATGCGGTGACGGGCGACCCGGCGGTGCGCGCGGCCACGGGGCGGAACGTCTTCGCGGGCGGCGACGCGGTCACCGGGCCCGCGACGATCGTCGAGGCGATTGCGGCGGGCCAGCGGGCCGCCCAGGCGATTGACCGATTCCTCGGCGGCAAAGGCGAACTGCCGACCGACCGCGGGTTCGCATCGCCCGGCAAACGGACGGAAGACGAGTCGGAAGAGGCGGCCCGGCGCCGGCCCGTCCGGGCGCTTCGGCCGAAGAGGCGCCGGGGCAACTTCGAGGAAGTGCTCAAAGGCTATTCGCTGCAGGCGGCCTGCGCGGAGGCGCGCCGGTGCTTGCGGTGCGATCTGGAACAGTAGCGGTTTCGCCGCCGCGCCAAAACATTTAGCCGCCCACCTTGGTGGGCGCGTGCCGTTACGGCGCAGCGCGCCAGAACATTTAGCCGCCGCGCTTGTCGAAGCGCAGTGGAGACCCGCCGAAGTCCCGATGCATCGGGACGAAGGCGGGGCGGGCGCGCCGGAACATTTAGCCGCCCACCTTGGTGGGCGCGTGCCGTTACGGCGCAGCGCGCCGGAACAGTTAGCCGCCGCGCTTGCGCGGCGCGTTGAGGAACCATCGGATGCCGGACAACGTCAACCTGACGATTGACGGCCGCGAGGTCACGGCGCCGAAAGGCACGACGATCTTCCTGGCCGCACGCCGGGCCGGCATCGACATCCCGCACCTCTGCTACGACCCCGACCTGGGCCTGGAGCCCACGAGTTCGTGCCGGCTCTGTCTCGTCGAGGTCGAAGGTGCGCGGACGCCCGTCCCGTCGTGTTCCTACCCCGTAGCCGCGGGGATGGTGGTGCGGACGGAGACGCCCGCCCTCCAGGCGCACCGGCGGATGGTGATTGAACTTGCGCTCTCGGACCATCCGCACGATTGCCTGACGTGCGAGAAGGCCGGGGCCTGCGCCCTCCAGAAGTACGCCTACGATCTCGGCGTCAAGGAGCCGCGATTCGGCGCCGCCGAGACGGCCGTCGAGCCCGTCCAGGACGGCCCGGCGATCGTGTACGACCGCTCCAAGTGCATCCTGTGCGGGCGGTGCGTCCAGGTCTGCCACGAGGTCCAGGTCTCCGGGGTGATTGACTTCCTGGGCCGCGGGTTCGAGACGCGCATCAGCCTCCCGCCGGACGTCGCGCGCGACGATTCCGGCTGCACCGAGTGCGGCAACTGCCTGGACGTCTGCCCGACGGGGGCGCTGGCCTACGTCGGCGCAACCGGCCACGGACGCGCGTGGGAGTTCGAGCAGGTCCGAACCATCTGCCCCTACTGCGGGTGCGGGTGCGCCATCGTCCTCAATATCCACAACGGGCGGATCGTGGCCATCACCGGCGAGCCGGGCCTCGGCGTCTCGGGCGGCCTTCTGTGCGTCAAGGGCCGTTTCGGAGCCGACTTCATCGGCCACGAGGAACGCTTGCGCACGCCGCTCGTCCGCAAGGACGGCGAGTTGGTCCCCGCGACGTGGGACGAGGCGCTCACGCTCGTCGCCGAACGCCTGGGTGACATCCGCGACCAGCACGGCCCGGACGCCGTCGCCGGGCTCTCGAGCGCCAAGACCACGAACGAAGAAAACTACCTCATGCAGAAGTTCATGCGCGCGGTGGTCGGCACGAACAACGTGGACCACTGCGCCCGCCTGTGCCACGCCTCGACGGTCGCAGGCCTGGCGCGGGCGTTCGGCTCGGGCGCGATGACCAACTCCATCGCCGACCTCGAGCAGGCCGACGTCATTTTCGTCATCGGCTCCAACACCACCGAGTGCCACCCCATCATCGGCGCCGCCGTCAAGCGGGCCGTCCGCTTCGGAAAAACGCGCCTCATCGTCGCGGACCCACGCGTGATTGAACTTGCCGAAATGGCCGACCTCCATCTTCAGCACCGCGGCGGGACGGACGTGGCGCTGGTCAACGCACTCATTCACGTCATCCTGAAGGAAGGCCTCGAGGCGAAGGCGTTCATCGCCGAGCGCACCGAAGGGTTCGAGGACCTCCGGCGCGCCGTCCAGCCGTATGCTCCCGAAATGGCGGCGAAGATCACCGGCGTCCCCGCCGAAAAAATCGTCGAGGCCGCACGCCTGTATGCCACGGCCCCCGCCGCTTCCATCATCTATTCCATGGGCATCACCCAGCACACGACCGGAACGGACAACGTGCTGGCGCTCGCGAATCTGGCCATGGCGACGGGGAACATCGGCCGGCCGGGCACCGGTGTCAATCCCCTGCGCGGCCAGAACAACGTCCAGGGCGCCTGCGACATGGGCGCCTTGCCGAACGTTTATACCGGCTACCAGGCAGCGGACGACGCGGCGGTGCGCGCGAAGTTCGAGAAGGCGTGGGGCGTCCGCCTCCCGTCGGCGCCGGGATTGACAGTCGTCGAAATCCTGAGCGCCGCCGCCGAGGGAAAGGTCAAGGCCCTCTATTGCCTTGGCGAGAACCCCATGCTCAGCGACCCCGACCTCGCGCACGTCGAAGAGGCATTGAAGGCCCTCGATTTCCTCGTGGTGCAGGACATCTTCCTCACCGAAACCGCTCAGTTGGCCGACGTCGTCCTGCCCGCCGCCTCGTTTGCCGAGAAGGACGGCACATTCACGAACACGGAGCGCCGCGTCCAGCGAGTGCGCAAGGCCCTCCCGCCGCCCGGCGAGGCGAGGCCGGACTGGGAAATCCTCTCGGACCTCGCGCGGCGGATGGGCTATGCCATGGAGTACCCCGACCCATCGGCCGTCCAGGACGAGATCACGTCGCTGACGCCGTCCTACGCCGGCATCACGTACGACCGCCTCGAATCAGGCGGCCTCCAGTGGCCCTGCACCGGCCGCGACCATCCCGGGACGCCGATCCTCCACAAGGACCGTTTCACGCGGGGACGGGGGAAGTTCCACGCCGTCGAATTCATTCCGCCGAAAGAGTTGC
>Ga0315294_10008297_pt1 | contig 11422 bp, 12 predicted proteins | sample YL17G13_40_MG_FD_203626 | JGI IMG/M metagenome (GOLD analysis project Ga0315294, IMG submission 203626) | Sediment microbial communities from Yellowstone Lake, YNP, Wyoming, USA - YL17G13_40 | ecosystem: Environmental > Aquatic > Freshwater > Lake > Sediment | place: USA: Wyoming | collected... | reverse complement strand
TCCACCAGCGATCCGCCGACGCCGCCGTCGGCCTCGGGCACCGACATGCCCAGCACGCCGAGTTCGGCGCCCAGCCGTCGCCAGACCGCCGGGTCGAATCGCCTTTGCGACTCCATCAGCCGGCGGATCGTCGCCTCGTCGAGACGCTCCGCACAGAACCTGCGCACCGCGGTTCGCAACTGTTGTTGCTCGGCGGTGAAGGTGAACCTTCCCACCTGATGAACGACATCCGTGCTAGCCACGGGGAACCTCCTTCCAGGGCATGCCGGCGTCGGCACGCAGGTCACCGGGCAGGCCCAGCACCCGCTCGCCGAGGATGTTGCGCATGACCTCCGAGGTGCCGCCCTCGATGGTGTTGGCGCGGCTGCGCAGGTAGCGCTGCTGGATCGGGCCGCGCCAGTCGCCGGTACCGGCATTGGCGCCGTACATGGTGTAGCTGTGGTACAGAATCCCTTCCGGCCCAAGCAGATCCATACAGAACTCGTAGATCTTCTGGTTCAACTCGGCGCCGACCATTTTGCCGATCGACCCTTCCGGGCCTGGGCCGCCGGCGGTGGCCGATGCGCGCGAGCGCTCCGAGGTGAGGCGCTGCGCCTCCGAGCGCAGCCACAGCTGGGCCAGCCGGTCACGCAGCACCGGGGTGTGCCGATCCGGGCGCGCCACCCACAACTGCACGGCGTCGGAAATGGCGCCGCCCCCGCGGCGGCTGCCGCTGGCGCCCAGGGCGCTCCGCTCGTTCATCAGCGTGGTCATCGCCACCCGCCAGCCGTCGCCGACTCCGCCGAGGCGGTGAGCATCGGGGATGCGGGCGTCGGTGATGTACACCTCGTTGAATTCGGCCTGCCCGGTCATCTGGCGCAACGGGCGGGTCTCGACGCCGGGGGTGTGCATGTCCAGGACGAAGTAGGTCAGGCCCTTGTGCTTGGGCGCGTCGGGATCGGTGCGGGCCAGCAGCAGGCCCCAGCGGGCCTTGTGCGCCAGGCTCGTCCACACCTTCTGCCCGTTGACAACCCACTCCGCGCCGTCGGGCACCGCCGAGGTGGCCAGCCCGGCGAGGTCCGAGCCCGCACCCGGCTCGGAGAAGAGCTGGCACCAGATGTCCTCGGTGGTGGCAAGCGGCCGCAGGAAGGACTTCTTGATGTCCTCGCTGCGGGCGTGCTCGCGCACCGTCGGGGCGGCCATGCCGTAGCCCATCGGGTTCAACCCCAGCGGCACCGGACCGCCGGCGCCCTGCAGGATCGTGTCGGCGACAGCCTGCAGACCGCGGGAGACCCCCAGCCCGCCCGAGCCCACCGGGAAGTGCACCCAGGACAGGCCGGCGTCGTAGCAGGCGCCGAGGAATTCGGTCACCGGGACCTGTTTGGGGTCATGCCCGGCCACCACCTGGTGGGCCAGATCGGCGACCCGGTCAGCGTCGAGGGTGCTCATCCCGCCACGATATCTCCCGCCGAACCTCGACTTGATGGCGCTCCGGTGACCACCTCACCGCAACGAGACCGTGTTAGGTTCACCAACGCCTGCGGCCGCTCTCGCCGCGGCGGGTCTGGTGAGGAGGCCTTCAGATGAGCAAGGGCCGCGCGCTCGCCCTGGTCACACTCGCCTACATCGTCGCGATCGCAGTGGCCGCGGCCTGGCTCCTCTGGGGCCCGAGCATCGGCCGGCTCTGGCTGGACACCCTCATCGCCGACGTTCTGGCCACCCTTGTGGTCTTCGGGTTCAGCCGCGCGCACCGCAACTCCAGTTTCTACGACGCCTACTGGAGCGTGATCCCCCCACTGCTGCTGCTGTATTGGTGGTGGCAGGGTCCGATCGGCGTGACCGGCCCCGGGTCACTGCGCTGCTGGCTGTTGGCGGTGGTGGTCGGCTACTGGGCGGTGCGGCTGACGGCCAATTGGACCTATGGCTTTCCCGGCCTGCACCACGAGGACTGGCGCTACCCGATTCTGCGTGCGGGTGCCGGCCGTTTTGAGTTCCTGGCCGACCTGTTCGGCATCCACCTGTTCCCCACGCTGCAGGTCTTCGTGGGCATGCTGGGGGCCTATGTCGCCGTCACCCGTCCCGGCGACGGGGTGGTCTGGCTGGCCTGGCTGGCCTTCGCCGTGGGAATCGCGGCGGTCACCTTCGAACTCGCGGCCGATACCCAGATGAGACGCTTCGTCGCCGGCGACCGCCGGGCCGGGGCGGTGATGGACCGGGGGCTGTGGGGCTGGTCGCGCCACCCCAACTACTTCGGCGAGGTCTCGTTCTGGTTCTCGGTGGCGTTGTTCGGCATTGCCGCCGCCCCGGGCGAGGCGTGGTGGCTGTTCGTCGGGGTGGCGGTGATGGTGGCGATGTTCCTCGGCGCCAGCATTCCGCTGATGGAGAAGCGCAGCCTGGAGCGCCGCCCGCAGTACCAGGACGTCATCGACCGGGTGCCGCGGCTGGTGCCGCGCCCGCCCCGACAGGCGCCGAAGTGAGCCGTCCTCGGGTGGTCATCGCCGGCCTCGGCGACAGCGGGCTGCTGACCGCGATCCGGCTGGCGCGCTCCGCCGACGTGGTGGGCATCTCGGCCAAGCCCGGGCTGGTCAGCGGTCAGGAGCTCGGGGTTCGGCTGACCCGCCCGGCGGACTGGGCCCGGGATTACTGGGTGCCGTTCGACCGCTACCGGGCACTCGACCGCGTCCAGACCCTCCAGGCCGAACTGACCGGGGTGAACCTGGCCGAGCGCATCGTTCGCGCCCGGCGTCCGGACGGTACGGAGGTCGCTGAACCTTTTGACGCCCTTGTTGTTTCGACCGGCGTGAGCAACGGCTTCTGGCGCCGCGCCGGCCTGCAGTCCCCGGCCGAGGTTCGCGCCGAGATCACCGCCGCCCACGACCGGCTCGCGCAGGCACGGTCGGTGATGGTGATCGGCGGCGGGGCGGCGGCGGTCAGCGCGGCCGCCAACGTGGCGGCGCGCTGGCCTGGTACCAGGGTCGACCTCTACTTCCCGCATGAGCGTCCGCTTCGGGAACATCACCCGCGGACCTGGGAACACCTGCAGCGCAGACTCATCAGGCTCGGGGTGGGACTGCATCCGGGCCACCGCGCGCAGGTGCCGGACGGATTCCGCTGTGACGAGATCACCGCCGGCGAGGTGCAATGGAGCACCGGGCAGCCGGCCGCCCGGGCCGACGCCGTGCTGTGGGCTATCGGGCGGGTACGGCCGAACACCGACTGGCTGCCGCCGGACCTGCTCGACGCCGACGGCTTCGTCGCGGTGAACCCGGATCTCCGGGTTCCCGGCCACCGGGGGGTGTTCGCCATCGGCGACGTCGCCGCGACCGACCCACTGCGCTCCTCGGCGCGTAACCGCGCCGATTCCATCCTGGCGCACAATGTTCTGGCCGAGGCGCAAGGCCGTCCGATGCGCTCCTACCGGCCGCCACGCCGGCGCTGGGGTTCGGTGATCGGAATCCAGGACGACGGGGTCGAGGTGTTCGCCCCCGGCGGCCGCCCGTTCCGGGTACCGGCGTGGCCGGTGCGACATGTCCTGATGCCGTGGATCGTGGGTAGGGGCATCTACCGCGGGGTGCGCGCGAACCAGCCTCTGGGGTAGTTCCGCACGGTCTCCGAGGACCCGGCCGGCCGCCTGCAGTCCAGGGCCCGATCAGCGGGCTGAGGAGACCTACGGCGGGAGCGGCGGGATGTCACCCGGCGGCGGTGGGGGCGGAATGAACTCCGGTGCCGGGGGCGGTGGCGGGGGCGGTGGCGGAATGAACTCCGGGGCGGGTGGAGGTGGAATGAACTCCGGGCCCGGCGGCGGTGGCGGAGCCAGCATCGGCAACGTGATCGGCGGCAGCCCGGGGATTTCGATGATGTTCACGTTGGGCGGCGGCGGTGGCGCGTCGACCGGCGGCGGGGGAGGCGGTGGCGCGTCGTTGTAGTCGTCGTAGTTGTTGTATCCCGGGTCGTAGACCGGGGTGGGCGGACGGTAGACCGGGGGCGCAGGCGCGACGCCGTTGCTGGTGTTGATCGTGACGATCGAGCCGGGCAGGATCGGGCCGGCCGGGGTGGTGCCGATCACCGAATACTTGGCCGCGGCGCTGTTCAGCGGTGTCGGCACGTCCGCGACCAGGAACCCGGCATCCTTGATGCGCTGCTTGGCCGCGTCGAGGTTGAGACCCACCACGTTGGGGACCGGGACGCCCGGGGCGCCGTTGACGTAGCGGGGATCGGTCGGCGGCAGCACGACCGGGCCGAAGTTGGTGGCGATCGGGTTCATCGCCAGGAACCACGTCTGAGCGGGCGAGGTTCCCCCGTAAAGGTTCCCGCTGCCGCCGCACTTGCGCAGCGGGAAGGCGCACAGCGCCGCCGGCTTGGGCGAGTCGTCGAAGATGTAACTCGCCGCCGCGAGTTGGTTGGTGTAGCCGAGGAAGGCCGAGGAGCGGTGCGACTCGGTGGTGCCGGTCTTGCCGGCCATCGGCAGTCCCCAGCCGACCGAACCCGCCGCAGCCGCACCGGTACCCATCGTGGTGTCCTTGGACAGGGCGTTGGTGAGTGTGTTGGCCAGGCCTTCGGGGACCACCTGCTCGCACCTGGCGGTCGGAATCACGACTTCGTTGCCGCGTCGGTCGAGCACCTTGTCGATGGGACTCGGCGGGCACCACATGCCGCCGGAGGCCAGCGTGGCGGCGACGTTGGACAACTCGAGGGCGTTGACTTCGAACGGTCCCAGGGTGAACGAGCCGATGTTCTCCCGCTTGATGTAGTCGGCGAGGCTCTCCTCGCTCTTGGGCACGTAATCGCGAGCGGTGCCCGGTTCGGCGTACGAGCGCAGACCGAGTCGGACCGCCATATCGACCGTGCGCCCCACCCCGACCTGCTGGATCAGCTTGGCGAAAGCGGTGTTGGGTGAGAGCGCCAGGGCGTCGGTCATGCTCAGCGGGCTGCGATAACCGGCGGCGTTCTTCACGCACCACGTCTTGGCTGGGCACCCCGGAGTGTTGCTGTCGCCCAGCCGGTTTCCCTGGAAGAACGGCGGGACCTCGAGCATCGCGTTGATCCCCATACCCATGTCCAGGGCGGCGGCGCTGGTGAAGATCTTGAAGACCGACCCGGCACCGTCGCCGACGAGGGTGTAGGGCTGGGGCTGGACGGTCTGGCCGGCCTCCAACTTCAGGCCGTAGCTGCGGTTGTCCCCGATCGCCACGACGCGGTGCGCGTCCTTGCCGGGGCGGATGACGCTCATGACGCTGGCGACGCTGTCCAAGTTGGGGCTGGCGACCGTGTTGATCGCATCTTTGACGCTGCTCTGCACCTTCGGGTCCAGATTGGTCTTGATGAGGTAGCCGTTGTGGGCGACATCCTCCTTGCTGATGCCCGCCCGGGCCAGGTATTCCAGCGCGTAGTCGCAGTAGAAGGCGCGGTCACCCGCGGCGATGCAGCCCTGCGGCAGCGAATTGGGTTGGGGCAGAACGCCCAACGGCTGCTCCTTGGCAGCCCCGAGCTCACCGGCCAGTTCCGGCAGGTTCGTGATCATGGTGTCCAGCACCAGATTGCGCCGGTCCAGTGCACCCTGCGGATTGGTGTACGGGTTCAGTGCGGTGGTGGACTTCACCATGCCGGCCAGCAGCGCCGACTGCTGCCAGTTCAGTTGTGCGGCATCGATTCCGAAGTAGGTGCGCGCCGCATCCTGAACCCCGTAGGCACCGTTGCCGAACGGGACCAGGTTCAGATAGCGGGCCAGGATCTCCGGCTTGCTCAGCGACTTGTCCAGAGCCAGCGCCATGCGGATCTCCCGCAACTTGCGCGCCGGGGTGGTCTCCACCGCCGCCTGTCGTTCCGCCTCGGTGTCGGCGTTGACCAGGAGGTTGAAATTCTTGACGTACTGCTGCTCGATGGTCGACCCGCCGCGGGTGTCGCCGCCCCCGCCGTTGAGGAATCCCGCCAGGCCGGTCAGCGTGCCCGGCAGGTCGACGCCGTTGTGGTTGGCGAATCGCTTGTCCTCGATCGAGACGATCGCCAGTTTCATGGTGTCGGCGATCTTCTCGGTGGGCACGTCCCAGCGCCGCTGCACATACAGCCACGCGATCGGGGCGCCTGCCGCGTCGACCATCGTCGACACCGTCGGAACCTGGCCCCCGTCGACGATGTCGGCCGAGCCCTGGGTGACCAGATCCGAGGCGTGATTGCTCGCCATACCGAGGCCGCCCACCACCGGGAACAGCAGTCCGGCGATGAGCACACCGGCGAGCACGCAGAACAGTGCCAATCTGCGCACCGTGGGCCTGGTCGGAGGGTACTGGTCCGACATGCCGCTCACCCTAAGCCGAACCGCATCGATGGACCAATGCGTGTCGCGAGGCAGCCCGGAGGACGGTTCATGTGTTGCTGACCGGGACTTCAGTCCGGCGCCATGACGACGATCCCGTCGTCATCGCTGAAGGCAAGGTCGCCAGGACGGAAGTCGACGCCGCCAAGGCTGACCACGACGCCGCGTTCGCCCGCGCCGGTCTTGGTGCTCTTGCGCGGGTTGGTGCCCAGCGCCTTGATGCCGATGCCGAGGGTCCGCAGCGTGGCGGCGTCGCGGACCGCCCCGTTGACGATCAGGCCCGCCCATCCGTTGGAACGCCCCAACTCGGCGATGACGTCACCCACCAATGCCGTGTGCAGGGAGCCGGCGCCGTCGATCACCAGGACTCCGCCGCCGCCGGGTTCAGACAGCACCGACTTCAGCAGCGCGTTGTCTTCGAAGCAGCGCACCGTGCTGATCTTCCCGGCGAACTCGGCCAGGCCACCGAACTGCCGCAATTGCAGATCGCAGCTTCGGACGCCCGCGCCGATGTCGTCGACGAGATCAGCGGTCGGCCGGAAGGCGGCACCCATGGGCGATGCGCCTCAGCCGCGCCGGAATCGGCTCAGGACAACTGCCATCAGGCCGGCGGCCGCCAGTCCGATCGACACCGGGACGCGCAGGCCACCCTCGCGTCTGGGCTGGAGGGTCACCGGGCGGGCGGCTTCGTGCACCGACGGCTTGACGTCCGCGGCGGCGTCGCGTGCGCCGTTGCGACCGGCGGCAAGCGCGGGCGGCGGCCACGCCGGTTCCAGGTTGGGTGAATCGGCGCGGGGAGCCGCCTTCTTCGCCGGTGCCTTCTTGGCCGGTGCCTTCTTGGCAGGGAGCTTCTTCGCCGGTGCTTTCTTGGCCGGTGTCTTCTTCGCCGGTGTCTTCTTCGCCGGTGTCTTCTTGGCTGGGGCCTTCTTCGCGGCTGCCTTGGCGGGAGGCGTGGGGGGAATCGCGTCGGCGCCCTCGTCAGGCCGGTCCTGCGGGTCTGCCATCACGCGCTCCTTGCTGTGCTGCGCAGCACCTCGCCGCGCGCCGTCGCTGCCAATCATGCCAGGACCGGATTACCGGTATCACTGCCCGTGGCTGCGCCCCGGCTCACTTCTCCGGCGGCGCAGTCCCCACAGGGCCCCCGTGCCGATCAGGACCGCCGCTCCAACGATGAATGGCCACAACGCAATCCGGCTCTGCTCCGCGGCGCCCTGCACGGCCGGACCCGGCGAACCCGTGCTGGGGACCGTCACGCTGAACGACCACGAACCGGACACCACGTGCCCGTCGTCGGACGTGACCCGGTAGTTGACGGTGTAGCGCCCGGACGGGCCCAGCGGGCGGACTGCGACGCTGGCCTTCTTCCCGCTGACCTCGGCGTCACCCGAGGACCACAGATTGCCGTCGGGACCGACGACGGTCATGGCGGCGAAGGTGGGCTGAAGGTCCTCGTTGAACGTCGCGGTGACCCGGCTTGGGCCGGCGTCGAGCGCCGTGTCTGCCCCCGGGTCGGTCGCCGTCAGAAACGTGTGTGCCGTCGCCGCGGGGGTGCCCACGGCCATGCCGGAAACAAACAGCGCCGCGATCAGGAAGCGCAGGGGTGCGACCACCAACTCAGAGCACCCCCAGACGGGCCATGATGTCGGACTCGATCCCGTCGAGTTGATCGCTCATCGAGGTCTGCGCGGCGCGCCGCCGTGGGCCGGGCATGTTCTCCGCGGCCGGCACCGCCGCCGACAACGCGGCCAGCCGCTCGGTGATCGCCGCGACGAACTGCCTGGTCTCGGCGTCATCGGGCTTGCGATCGGCAACCAGGCGCAGCGAGGTTTCGGCCCCCGAGATCCGCGCCGAGATCCGTCCGCCCACGCCGGAAAACTGGCCCAGCTGGGTCAGCGGAACACCGAGGCGGTCAGCCCGGCGCTCGTCGATCAGACCCCGGGCCGCGATCGCCGCCCGGTAGGCGACCGGCACAACGACGGGAGCCAGCAGCCGCGACGCGGTCAGAGTGCGCCGGACCCTGGCGGGCGCCAGCAACTTCCCCTCCCGCGCTGCCCGCAACTTCGTATCAGCCACCTTCACCGCCGCGCGATCGCTGTCGCGCTGGGCCTTCAACTGCGCCTTGACGGTCTTGTTCTCCGCCCGCTGAGCCGCCTTGATGCGCTTGCCGTCATTCTTGGCGGCGAGTCTGGCCTCCAGCTTGGCCTTGGCCTTGAGCGCGCGGGCTTCGGCGCGCCTGGTCGCACGGCTCTTCCGCTTGGTGAACAGGCCCATCGCGGCCACCTCTCGGTTCGGGGTGCGGGCGGTCGGCCTGGTCACTGCCGACTGGTCGGTTAAACCCTATCCCGCGGGACAAGACGCGATTTCGCGACCTGCGGATATGCCACAATTAGGTAACTTCACAAACCCCGCGCCGATGAGGCGCCCGCTTTCAGTCGAGGAATACTCGTGATCCGGTCGCGACGGCGCACCACGGTGGTCAGTGGGATGATCGCCGCCGGTGTCCTCTCCGGCGGGGTGGGCATGGTTGCCACGGCGCCGGCCGCGGCGGATCCGGCCGGATCGGGATCCGCGCACGCCACAGACGGCAGTACTACCGGGGAGCGCGGCGACGGGAACATCAGACGGCAGCGGCGGCCCGCCGAGACCGCGCCGGCCACGTCACCGGACCGCGGATCAGCGGGCCGGGTCCCGATTCCCGCCGGCAGCGCGGAGGTCCCGCATGTGAGATGGCCGTGCCCGTGGCCGTGGCCGTGGCCGATCATCCGGCCGGTCGTCCCCCCGGAACCCGGGAGCGGGCGCGGCAACAGCGGCTTCATCGCAATCCCTCCTGCCGCTGCGGCACCGCAGGTGCCGGTTCCCATGCCGATTCCCACGGTCTCCGTTGGCGTCGAGCCCGAATTGCCCGATGGGGACCTGGTTCCGGCGGAATCGCCCGTTGCCGCGCCACTGGGAGTCGCCGTCCCCCCGCGACCCCCCGCTCCGGCCCCGTTCGTTCCCGGCCTCCGCGCCGCCGCACCGCCGTCCGCCCGGTCGGCGCCTGTCCCGGCGACCCCGTTTTCCGCGACCGTGCTCCCGGCCCGCGTCGCACCCGATCCGCTGCCGCGCCCGGGCCCGGTTTCGGAGCCCCCCGAGTCGGTGCGCCTCGGATACCCCGCGGAGTTACGCGACGCCGACTTCGCGAAAGTGGCCGCGCTGGCGCTGCCCGGCCTGGCGGCGATCATCGGCATGACGGCGTTCGGTGGAGTCGTAGGCTACCGGCAGGCGAAGGCCGGCTATCTGGTGCGGGCCGCCGGGGCAGGCCGGTTCCTGCAGTGACCACCGGTGAGTCCGGGCATGTCCGCTGATCGCCTGGTGGCGCGGGCAGTAAACGATGTCATCGCGCTGGCGCCCCGGCGGGGCGAGGTGTCGCTCGCCGGTCTGGTGGCCGCCGTCGGTACAGATCGGGGGCGGCCCATCGAGGTCAGCGCGTCCGAACTTCCCCCGGGTGTGTCCGGGCAGTGGCGGCAGTACGCGGACCACGACGAGTTCCAGATCCAGGACGGACTTCCCACAGTGGATCGCACGTTGGCACATGAACTGGGGCATCTGGTGCTCGGCCACGGCGGCATCCCGGTTGTCGAAATGGCAAGGGAATCGACCGAGTTCGCCAGCGATGATCTGATCAGCTACATGCTCAACCAGCGCACCGGGTGCATGGGCCCGGGCGGGGAGGACGTCGAGCAGCAGGCCGAAGACTTCGCCGCTCTGTTGTTGCACCGGCTGGGCAGGCTTCGCAGCGACCGCTCCTCTATCGTGCAGGTCCGGCTCGGAGAGGCGTTTGGTTGATCGTCTGGGTCATCGCCTGTCTGCTGGGGATGGCCACCGGGCTGCGGATCGGCTGGGCGCTGGTCCATCAGCAATCGGTGGTCAGCAGCGCGATGATCGTGGCCCTGGGCAGCCTTGCGGTGGTGGCCGCCCTGAGTTGGCCGCCGCTGACGCTGTTGGTGGACACCGCACTTGGCTGGCCGAACATCTCGGTCGGTCTGAGTCAGGTGGCACTCATCGCCTCCGCGGCCGGGAGTTGCGTGATGATCACCTCCGTGGCCTCCACCCGGTCCGCCGCGGGCACGCGGCGCGCGGCCGTCATCCAATACTGCGCAGCGGGGCTGATCGCGGCGATCACGCTGGCACTGTTTCTTGTTGACGGACGCCAGACCGAGGTGGCGCCCAAGGAGTACCTCGCCCGAAATCTCGGTCTGGCCGGCCAGGTGTTGGACTGGCTGATTCCCCTGCTCTATATCCTGCTGGCGCTGACGACGGTGTCGTGGATGGGCATACGGCTGTCCAACGCCAGTCGCCGCGGGCGGGCCCTGCTGGTCTTCACCGCCGGAATCGTGCTGCTCGCCGCCGCCAGTGCGTTTTTCGTGAGCCGCGCCCTCGGCCGTGCCGAGTTGGAGGGTATCGGCACCGCCGTGACACTGCTGTTGTGTGCGATGGCCGTCGTCGCGGCGGGTGCATTGCTTCCCGCGATCGAGGATTGGATCGGCGCGCGCCGGGAATTGCGCCTGATCGAGCCACTGCGACGGGAGTTGCAGCGCCGCCACCCCGACATCGGCATCGGGGTGCGCCCGCGTGGGCCGCTGGCGTTCCGGGTCGCCGAGCGCTTGTCGCTGATCTCCGACGCCCTCTACATGGAAGGCGCGCTGGCGCAGCAGACCAGTGGCCGCGCCGCCGACGGCACGGCGGTTCCGGTCGATGTGACCCAGGCCGCACAGGCGCGGGCCGTCGCGCAGTGGATCAAGGCCGGCCGCGACCGGGACGATGGTGCGGCGGGCGTCCTGCCCGGCCGAAGCTGGTTGCGCCAGCCGCCGGACTGTTCTGATCGCGACTGGATCCTGGAGATCGCGCGCCAATACCGGACGTCCAACGGCGGCCCTTCTGGCCGTTGACGACCTGGAATCAGTCGAGGAAACCATCGCGGTGCGGGGAATCCGGTTGCTGGCCTCACGCGAAGGGGTTGACACGCTGAGACAGCACAACCCAGCTAGGCGTCGAGGCGCTCCCGGCGGCGAAGTTCGTCGACCTTCTCGACGACGTCCTGCTGGGCCTCCGGAGAGAGTCCCACCGTCCGGGAAGCGATCCGGCGGACAC
>Ga0315294_10008295_pt1 | contig 11426 bp, 12 predicted proteins | sample YL17G13_40_MG_FD_203626 | JGI IMG/M metagenome (GOLD analysis project Ga0315294, IMG submission 203626) | Sediment microbial communities from Yellowstone Lake, YNP, Wyoming, USA - YL17G13_40 | ecosystem: Environmental > Aquatic > Freshwater > Lake > Sediment | place: USA: Wyoming | collected... | reverse complement strand
TGTTTACAATGTTTTTTGAGCGGTCATGAATCGGTACTATTTGCACGGAGCCGGGAAGTTCCGCACGGATTACCGGAAGAAGGTCTTTTACCGATTGAGCGACCTCCACCGCGTTCGACCCCGCCTGCCGGAATACCGCAAGCACTACTGTTGCCGACGGCACACTCTGTCCGCGCACCCAGAACCGCGTCTTCATTCGTTCATCCACCAGCGAGTCATACACCTTCGCCACGTCTTTAAGGTAGAGCGGCGCACCGTTGGGCGTTGCTACGATAAGGTTCTCGTAGTCCCTCACGCTGTCGAGCTGTCCCTGCGGCTGAAGCAGGAACGTATGGTGCTCGCCGTCAAACTGACCGGCCCCCTGGTAGCTCGTGTTATTTTGGATGGCCCTGTTCAAATCGTCTATCGTAAGCCCCCGCACCGCTGCCGCCGATGGGTCCGCTTTTATTCGGACCGCAGACTGCGCCCCGAACACGCCCACCTGGCTCACCCCCGGCAGAATATTTATCCGCTGACCTACCTGCGTCTTTGCGTAGTCATACAACTGGCCGGATGTCACCGAGTCGCTCGTCAGGCCTATATAAATGATGGGTTGGTCATTCGGGTTTACTTTGACGAAGGTCGGCGGGCTCGGCAGGTCCAGAGGCAGTTGTCTCGTCGCCCGCGTAATCGCCGCCTGAACGTCCGTTGCCGCTGCGTCAACGCTTTTCGAAAGGTCGAACTGCAGAACAAGATTCGCAAATCCCTGGCTGCTCGACGATGTTACTAACGACAGACCCGGAATCTGCATAAATTGTCTTTCCAGGGGTGTCGCTACATTGTTGGCCATCGTCTCAGGTGTTGCCCCGGGATAGCCCACCTGCACCTGGATGACAGGATAATCCACTCCCGGCAGGTCATTTACCGGCAGCTCCCTGTATGTAAGCACCCCGAATAAAGCGGCCGAGACCACCAGCAGCACTGTCATCACAGGCTGACGTATGAATGGCTCGGATACGTTCATCGATTATTGTCTCCCGGCTCCCGGCTCTTCTGCGGATACCCCTGTCCCTCTCCGCCTTGCTGCTCCGCCTCCCGCACCAGCACTTTGCCCCCCGGTCTTATCGTAAGATGACCGCTCGTTACCACCTTTTCGCCGGCCTTTAATCCCTCGGTAATTACCACCAGTTCGCCTTGTCGCTGCCCCGGCTTGACTAAGCGAAACTCCGCCGTCGAGTCAGGCCTCACCACGTATACGTAGGACCCTTGCTGGCTTATCTGCACCGCCTCAGACGGTACCAGCACCGCTTCCTTCCTGGTTTCCAGGACCAGCTTCACGCGGACAAACTGCCCCGGCCAGAAATAATAGTCCCCGTTCGCCAGCGTCGCACGAAGTTTCACCGTCCCGCTCTCCTCCTGCACCGCGTTGTCTAAAAACGTCAGGTCCCCTTCGCGAATATCGCCCTCCGGCCCGTTGGGTATCTGCACCTGCGCCTTTAATGTCCCCTTTGCCATTGCGCCGCGGACCACCGGCAGCTCACGCTCCGTTATGGTAAAATCCGCGTATATCGGGTCCATCCGCTGAATCACCAGCAGCACAGGCCCGCTGCCGGCATTGCTGTTCGCTGTCACCACGTTCCCGGTGTCAATTAGCGCCTTGCCGGCCCTGCCGTCTATCGGTGAATGAATATGACAGTAGCCGACGTTCACCTGCGCCGCTTCTATCGCTGCCTTGCTCGCCTGCACCTGCGCCTCGCTCACCGCCACAGCGTTCTCTTTCGTATCGTAATCTTCTTTCGAAATTGCCCTCGCCGGCAGAAGCTCCTTCGCTCGCTCGAATTCCAATTTCGCCAGCGCAAGTGACGCACTGCTTTGCGCCAGGCTCGCCTTCGCCTGCGACAGCGCCGCCTCGTAAGACCGTGCATCAATCGTGAACAGCAGGTCGCCTTTCTTCAGGTTCGCTCCGTCTGCAAAATGTGTCCCCATTATCTGTCCCGAAACCTGGGGACGGATTGACACCACCTCCATCGCAACACACGTCCCTATTTCGTCGATGTATACCGGAACATCACTCGAAACAGCATCGGCTGCCGTGACCGGCGGCACAGGCTGCTCCATCGCGCCGCCCTTTTTCTTGCAGCCGTAAAACACCGACAAAAATAACAACAGCGCTACCGCTGTCGTATAGCGACAAAACCTCGTTCCTTCCTTCGTTTTGTATTCACCGCTCATCCTGTTTGTGTCCGAAAAACACATCCCCCTGTTTTTGAGCATAACCTGTAGTCCTGAAACATTATAATATACCTTAAATCCACCCTTTTTGCAAGCGTTAAATGGCTAAAAACCCGCATACCTCACGGTCTCGCCTTTAGTTACATCCCTAAAACCTTTGACACAAACCCGCATTTGACGCACAATGCCGTTTGTTGCTTAAAACTTAAAATACTTCGGTATTTGGCTATGCAGTCTTCACAATCCCGTATGGATATTTACAGGCTCTTTGACCGAATCGCCCCTCGCTGCGATGCCTTCAACCGCGTTTCTTCGCTCGGCCTCGATACCGTCTGGCGCCGCCGTTTGGCCCGCCTGCTCAAAGGTCAGAACAGCCTCAGAGTTCTTGATATAGCGACCGGCACAGGCGATTTGTTGCTGTCCTTGTTTAATGCAGGATGCCCCATCTTTTCCGCCGTCGGCCTTGACCTGTCCCCGCGTATGCTCGAAATAGCCGGCAAAAAGCTTACTCACCGCAATCTTGCCCCCAAAGTCGTCTTAAAACAGGCCGATGCTTTCAGCCTGCCCTTTCCCGATGCCTCCTTCGACGTCGTAACCTGCGTATATCGGCACACCCACCTACTTATCTATCAGCCGCATTACCGATACCCGCATTCTCTAAAAGCCCTTATTTCAATCGACATTTATGTGCCGTAGGCATCATTCGACAATCTTTTCAATCATCATTCATCAATAATCAATTATCAATTCTCTCCCCCTCCCTGTCAAGTAACACCCTTGCGCCTTTTTACCCCTGCACCGCAGGCCACTTTTTCTCAATCCCTTCCGCCGACTTGTCCACCATCCTGTCCGCCGTAGCTCGAAGAGCGTAGGTGGAAACTCTGGCGAAGGCAGAGGCGAATAATCTCCAATTCCCCCTCATTCTTTGAGACAGTTATGTTTAAACTATTGACTAACGTTGAAACCTCTATACCATATACAGCGTAATAAAAAAAAGGAGTTCTCTTGAGAATGGAATCACGTGTAATTCAATTAACATCCGCCGCTCACAAGCACGGTAACCTTAATATAAGTTTATGTGGAAAAGATTTCTTTCCGCCGGATGTCTACGGTGGTTCATCGCGATCTGATAAAATAGGAGTTCCAGTCAAAATTAAAACCGCAGGTCTAAACCGAATCGTTGAGACGGATATCCCTGTTGATAGAAAAACAAAGCGACCTCGCGGTATGTTTCGTGAACGCTCATGGGTAAAGGAATTTGTCAGGGCCAATGGCCTTATTCCAGGTGACACTCTTACTATTCGCCACATAACCAACCGGACCTACGAACTTATTCCCCATAAACGCCAACTGACATTCATTGACCTTTTCGCCGGAATTGGCGGTACCCGTTTGGCTTTTGAAAAGGCCGGCTGCAAGTGTGTGTTCTCATCGGAGTGGGACAGATTTGCTCAGCAGACTTACGAAACCAACTTCGACGAAACCTCCAATGGCTATGTCCGCTAAGAACCAACTCCACTCTGTTCTTCTATGGTTCGTATTATCTTTCCGTAAGATTCTGCGATATTCATAGCTTCCTTCGAGTCTGAACATTCCTCAATGACGTATGGTTCACGAATTATTCCAGTATCGAGATACTCTGCGGTGTACTCCCACTGTTCTTTCCGTTCATAAAGGGCATCCAGGACTTGCCCAACATCAATTCTTGGTAATTTCAAAACCGCCATTTTGCCCATAATTACACTCCATGTCCCTCAACATATTCAATTCTTTTTCTCATTGACTCCTCGTCAAAACAGTAACGTTTATCATATCCGCTTGTCCACACTCTCCCGCAGAAACCATTCTTTTTTAAGGCTGCCGTCGCAGCATTCTTATACGCTTGCACCACATTAGAAATCGGACATCCATCAGATTCAAGAACTATATGTATATGATTCGACCACACACTAATCGCACAAACCTTTTGTTTTCGTTCTCTCGCCTTTCCAAGTATTGCCTCGCGTACTAAATCTCGCTCCCTCTTTGTCAGTCTGGCCGTAGGATGCTGCATGTTTTTCCTGTTTGCTTCTTCTATACTGCGATTTACTTGGTATGTATTTCCATCTTTGACCCATCCTCGCGTATCCCCTTGCAGCCATGTCCCGTATGTGGTGAATGTCACCATATACCCAAGTGTTTTCGCCATACCCGCATCCTGTACCCAAACCGCTGGCCTTGCCGGCGGTATATTTAGCCCCCGAAGTTCTTGACTTCGGGGGTTTCTGACCTATCTTGAACCGACCGCCTTCTCAATTACCGAAATCGCCTCCTCATATAATTTCATCATACTGCGTGCCTTCTTTACGCTCGTACAATCCGCAACTACACAAGGTGCCACAAAATTCCCGTTCGCGATGTACTCCGCCGTATCCCTCCACACTTCCACCCCATCCCGCAAATGATTCAAAATCTCACTCACTACCGTCACTGGTAACGTCAATGTCATCATTTTTCTCATTTTAAAAATCCCCTTTATTCAAAAATTCGTAGTGCTGGTTTTAACACGCCAAATCTTTTATTCACGCTGGAAATACCTACTGGATAATTCGAATTTCTCAGAGTTAATATTTACATATTATTTTTCTGATGTATCAGTCTGCTTCTCAATGCAACTAATAATTTCCTCATAATACTCAGCGATATTCCGAGCCTCATCGGCACTTGAACATTCTTCAATGAGACAACCCTCTTCTACATAGCCCGTTTCCATATATTTCTCAGTATATCTCCAAACTTGTGACCTTTCGCTCAAACCGTCTAAAATCTGGCCAACCATTTGCCTTGGCAATTTTAACGTAATTTCTTTGTCCATTCTTGTTCTCCGATTACTGCAAAAACACTTTTTCTCTATGATAAGCAAGAGCGGCCATATCCGGCCTGAATCTATCAGGAAGTTTGATTTCTTGACCTTCGACTTCCAATAGACCGACTCTATGTAATTTTGGGGGTTTTATTATTTTTGCCTCTTTAGATACAACAATCTTAAAATCTCCGTCAATAGTTATAAGCCCTCTGTCGAAAGCCCTGTCATGAAATACGCAAAGCGATAAACCGTTACTTGGATCCGCTCTTCGACTTTTATCGACCGACCAAGGAATAATATGACTGGCATTAAGCATTATGTGTAAATTAAGCTTACAAATTGCGCAAGAAAAATCGTAACTGGACAATACCGTATCCCGGAAAAATTTTTGAACCAGCCTAACACGTATAGTTCTTTGGGCTTCGGTAGGTACATCGGACTCAAGAAAGGATATTTTGCCGGCATATTCATCCTCAGTTTTCCCAATCAACTTTTCTAATGCCTTCTGACTTTCAAATGCAAGGCTCTCCCAATTCCTGTGAAATTCTTCCCATATTTTTGCATCTTCCCTACTACCGTGCTGTAGCCCCTTCACATTTCTTTTCTGATGAATCGGATCCAAGCTGGCAAAGTTCACCATTTTCATTGCTACCGCACTTGGAGTTCTCCCTATACTTTTCGCCACCTGAATAATCTGCGGATTTGACCAGTGAATCCGGCCAAATGGTGTCCTGCAGTACAGATTAAACGCGATTATCAACTCGTCTCTGTTCCAATTTTCTCTTTTGTTTCTCATCTTCTATAACTCCAAATCAAGTTTAGACAAACCTTCTCTTTCATTCCGATTATGGTATTTTCACCTGGATTTTTGTAGATTACAAGGGTTTTCTAAATTTACTAACCGTGTCCCGCATACGCGGAAAGAACACCCAGCCGGAAATGATTGTCCGTTCCTTGGTTCACCAAATGGACTGCCGTTTCAGTCTTCACAAAAAAAACTGCCTGGCCGCCCGGATATCATTCTGGTTAGATTCAAAAAGATAATCTTTGTTCACGGCTGTTTCTGGCATATGCACAAATGCCGCTATGGGAAAGTCATTCCCAAAACCCGTAAAAAATTCTGGTAGACAAAACGGCAAGGTAACGTCGAAAGAGACAAAAAAACATTAGAGAACTGAAAAAGTCCGGCTGGAAAGTTTTAGTAATCTGGGAATGTCAGACCCGCGACCTCAAACAATTATCCGCCAAACTTGCAAAATTCTTATAATCGTAAATCCCATCAACCCAATCCACCAATACACTACCCGCTATCTTTAAATTCAATCATTTGCGAGACTACCTTTCTAAAAAATCCCAAAATCGCCCGCTTTCCAAAAAATAAATCACAATTTTTCTCCAACAATAAATCATAGTAAATCCCCATTTTCGGCCAGCCGCAAACTTGTACGCCTATGGCGTAGCCATTTGCGGGTCATCGTAAGATGACCGGTGGACGCAGGCAGGGCTTTCGCAGATGTTTACATCGAGAAAAGACCTGCCGAAGTACACCCTCCTGGCCGAAACAAAACCGTGTTAATCCTGTGTAAATCCGTGTCTAAAAAAACCGTGTAAATCAGTGTCTTATGTGGCCAAATTTCAATCAAAAACGCATTAAGCTTCGCCCCTAAATAGAATTCCTGCAAAAAATTTTCAAATCCCCTTACTCCTTATCCCATAACAACTTATCTCTTTTTTGCCTGCCCTTCGTAGCCCGCAGGGCGAAGTAGGGTCAACCAAAATGCGCATCTCCGCCCAATTATAGGGAAACTCTACATCCCCATATTTGGAGCAAAGTGTTTTATGGTAACGTTGTTTTGGTCATTAACTTTTCGGTCATTTGAGTTTGTTTCGGATTTCGTGCTTCGAATTTCGAAATTTTGTTTTGAATCCGCAGCCCGATTACATTTAAGTCCTTGTTATGACAATACTTAATCAAAAACACTGGTGTTTTCTGATGCATTCTGACGTATCTCTGATGTATTTTGGAGTGCTTCTGATTCACTTTGGATGCGTTCTGATTACATCTGGATACCTTCTGATTACAACTGATGACAACTGATAACATCTGATAACAGTTAGCACGCACCAAACCCCGCCCATCTTAACAAAAAAGCCGTAAGCTTCATATTACGAAGGCTTACGGCTGAAAGGGAAAAACATGAATAATCCACTCAAAAATCAACTAACAGACCAGCCAGCCTGAAATCAACTTCAACTATTGCCAAAGCTGCCCGCATTCAAACTTTACGACTTGCTTCCTACTTCATCAACCCTCGTCTCCTAATTTGGATTACGAATCCTGTTCTCTATATGTTCGGCTAAATTTTTATACGACTTTACACATAAAAAAACTGCTGGCCTTGAACAAAAGTATCTGATGGCCGTAATTCCAAATAGAATAAATCAAGCGGTTCGGGGCGGAACGTCTGAAAAAAGGTTGGGAATCCAGTTCGGCTTATGGGTGCGAGAGTCTCCGCAAGAAGCGGAGGAACTTTTGCCGCCGAACTGTTTTTTTTTCGCACCACCAGAGCAGTCGAAGAAAAACCCGGCAGCTTCGCCTAAGAGTGAAGGAATCAAAACCCCCGAATAAAATAGGTCCCGCATCCGTGCGGGACCTTTGGTTTTTGTAACGCTTTTACCAGAATTAAGCTGGTGTTACATTGGTTGCGCACGGCCCTTTTTTGCCCTGGCCAACCTCAAACTTGACTTTCTGCCCCTCATCGAGAGTTGCATAGCCTTTGGTCTTGATTTCTGAGTGATGGACAAACAAATCCTGGCCGCCCTCATCAGGTGTAATAAACCCAAAACCTTTACTTGCGTTAAACCATTTTACTGTACCTGTACTCACTGAATTCTCCTTTGCCCATTAAAGAGCAATTAACTGTATCTCTTCTTTTGATTTACCGGGACCTACTCTCGAGAGATGAAAGAATATTTCCCACGTTGCGATACTCTAACAGGACAACCCCCGTAGTGCAACAAAATAATTGTTCAAACTGACCGGTTTTTATTTTTTGCCGCAAATACGCTGTTTTTGGAGATTTTGGCTCCTGCCGCTGCGGGAGCGATAAATTATGTTATCTCCTTTTAATCAAGGCAGTTATATCATTTTGCCAGGGGCGGCTGGTTTGGGTTAAACGGCAATTGCGAGAAATAACAACAGGGTGGCCAGCGCAATGGCGGCAAAGGTGAATCTCGACCAGAATAAATACCTTGCATAGGCGGGGTGTTGCTCCTCAAATTCGTAATAGTAATCGTCCAAATCAGAATCGTCTCTCGGACGAAGGCGGATTCTTACGTAGATATGAGCGGCAACGGATATTAAAAGCAGAGGGCCAGCAATCAAACAAAGAATTTTGTTCATAAAAAAGTTACTTGCCGAGCTGTTTTTCAATCTCGGCCTTGATTGTCTGCCTGGCAGTTTCGAGCGGCGGGGGCAGGTGCGTGCCGGCAGCCATTTTGTGGCCGCCGCCGCCAAACTTCTCGGCGATTTTGCGAACATCTACCCTGCCGGTGCTTCGCATCGAGCATTTGATTCGCCCATCCTGCAATTCCACAAACAGAGCAGCGGCCTCGACAGTGTTTATCCGCCGACACTCGTCAATAAAATTTTCGGTGTCTCTGTAAGAAGCGCCTGTTTGCGAAAAATCCCGCTGAAGTAAATGCTGTTCCGCATATCGGCCATTAAAGTGCAATTCGAGGGTGCTGAGCATTGCAGCCATCAATTTGAACCGCTGCGGTGAAAAATTATGATACAGGGCGTGGTAAATCTGGGTCGGCTTTGCACCGGCGTCAACCAGCTCGGCACAGCTTCGATAGACCCTGCTGTCGGTGTTACTGAACTGAAACCAGCCTGTGTCGGCGGCAATCGCCACAAAAAGCGCCTGTGCGATTTTTTTGGTTATCGGCCACTTCGCGTATTTGAGAAAATCAAAGACAATCAGGCCGCCGGCCGCTGCGGTAACATCAACAAGCTCGACATCGCCGAGGCCGTCAGTAGTTCGGTGATGGTCGATTACCAGAACGGGCTTTTGGTTTTGTTTGAGGAACTTCTCAATCTCCGGCAACTGGCTGTAACTATTCACGTCGACAAGAATAATAAGGTCGATGCCGCCCAACTCCTCGGCTGTAATGTCCCTGCCGAACACGGCGGGTTTTTTATCGAACAAAAACGCATACCACTCCGGCAGTTCGCCCGCCAGCAAAGCCAACGCCTTTTTGCGAAGCGATTTGAGCGTATGACATACTGCCGCCACGCACCCGCAGGCATCGCCGTCCGGCTTGGTGTGCGTGGTTACCAGGATATTTTCGGATTTCTTTATCAGCCCGACTGCTTTTTTGAGGTTGCTGCTATTGACCATATTTGTTCCTATTGATTGTCAACTGCTATCCTGCTCTGCCTTTTGAGTTATACTGCTGTTAAGCCTTGGTTGAGTGTGCCAACTCGGCCTCTATTCTTTCGGTCAGAAACATTTTCAGCAGCGATTGATAAGGCACATCCATTTTGTTGGCCAAAACCTTCAGTGTGGCCAACATACTCTCAGGCAGACGAATGGATATGGACCTTACAGTCGGCTTGAGATTCGGAAGCGCCGTTTTCCTGGGGTTGTCTGTGTTGAAATAGTCGAGGGCTGAATGGGTGGCCCAGAATCGGCGTTCCTGGTCCTCGTTTTTAAACTTCGGTATACGTTTATTGGTTTTCTTCATAAAATTTCCTCTCTTTCTGATTCATATCCCTTGCAGAAATAACCCTGATAAGTCTGTCTCTGCGAGTGAATACAACCGCAAGAAATCTGCCGGCATCTGTTTTTCCAAAAGCCGCATACCTTTCCTCTGAAACCGAATGCTCCGGGTCATCGAGGACAACTAAAGGCTCATTATAGCACATTCTTATCATTGACAATAATGTTAATATAGCATATCCTGCCGTTTTCGCGTAATTTCCTGAGTTAATGAGGTTTTGTAATGGTAGTAACACGGTTTGCGCCGTCGCCAACAGGTTATTTGCATGTCGGCGGGGCAAGAACAGCCCTGTTTAACTGGCTCTTTGCAAGAAAGACCGGCGGCAGATTCATACTGCGAATCGAGGATACCGACCTGAAACGCAACACGGCCACCGCTACGCAGCAGGTTATAAGCGACCTGCACTGGCTGGGTATAGAATGGGATGAAGGCCCCGAGGTCGGCGGGCCGAACGGGCCTTACTTCCAGTCACAGCGGCGGGACATCTACGACAAATACCTCAACAAACTTATCGAGGAGCAAAAGGCATACTACTGTTTCGACACGACCGAAGAGCTTGAAGTCGTGCGGCAGCAGGCCGAGTCGCAAAAAAAGACCTTCATATACCCCCGCCCGAAGAATTTCCCCGATGCCAAAGCCGTCAAAAAAGCCCGCAGCGAAGGCCGGTCTGTAACTGTGCGTTTTGCCGTGCCGCAAGCCGGGACTGTTGTGGTTCACGATGCGGTTCGCGGCGAAGTTACCTTCGCAGCAGGCGAAATAAGCGATTTTATCATTCAAAAAAGCGATGGTTTCCCGCCGTATAATTTTGCCTGTGTCGTCGACGATGAATTGATGGGGATAACGCACGTCATTCGCGGGCAGGAACACCTTATGAATACGCCGGTGCAGCAGCTTTTGCAGCAGGCGCTTGGGTTTCGCACGCCGATATATGCACATATGTCCGTAACCGTCAGTGACAGCGGCGGAAAACTTTCAAAACGTGAGAGGCCGGAAACACTGCGTAAGGCCGTAAAAAACATACCGGATGTCGATGTGAAAAAACTCGCCGCTGCCGGCGGCATAACGGCTGAGGAAGTAACTGCATTTATCGAAGGCCAAACTATGCCGGATATGCCCGCTATCGATGCCATAGCTGAGTATCTTGGCGTGCAGCTCCCGGAGATTAACATCATCGACTTTTTCAGGAGCGGCTATCTGCCAGAGACGATGGTCAACTTCCTGGCGCTGCTGGGCTGGAATCCCGGCGATGCACGCGAAATTATGCCGGTTGATGAGCTAATCAGCAGTTTCGACATTTCCCGGCTGACAAAAAGTAACAGCCTGTTTGACCGCAAAAAACTCATTGCATTTAACACCGAGCATATCAGAATGACGCCGAGAGAAAAACTTGTCGGCCATTTCAGGAGTTATCTTAAGGCTGTCGAGTCGCCGGTTGCTGCTGCGGATGACAAAATGCTTGGTAGATTTATAGAAGTAAGCGCCGGCGCACGCACGCTGGCCGACATCGAGCGCAAATGCAGATTTCTCTTCATTGCCAACGACCGGATTGAGTATGATGATAAGGCTGTACGGACGGTTTTGCTGAAAG
>Ga0315294_10008292_pt1 | contig 11428 bp, 14 predicted proteins | sample YL17G13_40_MG_FD_203626 | JGI IMG/M metagenome (GOLD analysis project Ga0315294, IMG submission 203626) | Sediment microbial communities from Yellowstone Lake, YNP, Wyoming, USA - YL17G13_40 | ecosystem: Environmental > Aquatic > Freshwater > Lake > Sediment | place: USA: Wyoming | collected... | reverse complement strand
GTCGATTAAGGCTTTGAGTGAGGGCAGTATGGCCGACGGCGGCTATTTAATCCCAATTGAATTCGCGCAAGAGATTCTTATGGGACTTGAAGCTTACGGTATTGCGCGTCAGTATTCGACGATCCACACTATGAAGACTAACGAAAAGAGACTAAACTCTCTTGCAAGTTCGGTTGTTGCATACTGGACCGATGAAGCGACCGATATTAACGAATCTGCGCCGGTGTTTGGTGAACCGAAGTTAACCTGCCATAAATTGGCTGGTTTGACTGTTTGGACCTCTGAACTTTTTGAGGATGCCGAAGTTGGAATCCTTGATACGCTCGCCAAGTTATTTGTCGAGGCATTCGGTTATCAGGAAGATGACCAGTGGTTCAACGGTAACACTAACCCGTTTGTCGGGTTGTACAAAGTAAGCGGATGTCAGGATACGACGCTTGATACGACAGACTTTACGGGTCTAACGTATGATAAAGTTCTTGACGCCATAGCAAGTCTGAGTCCTGGTGCACTTGCTGGTGCAACGCCGAAATGGTTTATGCATCGTACGGTTCTGGCTAAATTCAGAGGCATAAAGGATGACAACAATATGCCGATTATGGTCGATCCGCGCGGAGCATTACCTGGAACGATTCTCGGCTACGAGGTCGTACTAAGTGAACGGTCACTTGCTGCATCATCGATTGCCGCAGCGACGAAATTCTGCGGATTCGGGAATCCGAAACCTTGGGTTCATTTCGGTGATCGAAAACAGATCACGACCAAAATCTTGACTGAGGCGACGATTGGATCGGTGAAGCTCGCGCAGTCGGACCAGGAAGCAATACGCTTAATTGAGCGCGTTGCAACAACATGGGCGCTACCTGCAAAGATGGCGCGCATGGTAACGGCAGCAGCATAACAACAGAAGGAGACTAAAAATGAAAAGAACCATGATGATGCTTCTTCTGTTGCTGGTTGTAATCTTTACCGTTACGATGGCAACGGACTGGACTGTTCGTACGGCGAAAACTTACGCGAACAGTGTAATCGACACGTCCAATAGTTACAATTGGTGGGGTACTAAGAGAGCACTTACTCTCTGGTATTACTATCGCGATAGCGTAAAAGCAGACATACACGTTGACTACAGTTATAACGGAACGACATGGACAAATGATGTGTATACTGACTCATTGATTGGAACTGGCGCAGCCGGTTGGAAAGAAATCGTTGTTCGAAGTACCATACTTGATCGAGCACCTGGCTACAAATACCACAGAATAAGGTTTGCAGCCCGAAGCGCGGACAACGGAGTTACCTCTGCTACGTACGATCTTACGATTAAATATAATTAGACGTACGTAACGTAAAACGTAATATAAGCGGCCGGAACGTTCTGGCCGCTTTATTTTATCGGAGAACGAAATGAGATTGAATGCGAATGCGATAATTACACTATCGGAAGCAAATACTTATTTGGGCATTGATGACGGTGAGGGTACGAATGACGATTTCTTGAAGACGTTAATAAATAACGTTTCGTCAGAAATTGAAACCTTCATTCGTGGTCCGGTCGTGGTTCAGTCTTTTACTGAAACATATGACGGTAATGGTCGATCGCTTTTGTATTTACGACAGAAGCCGGTTATTTCGCTTGCTACGCCGGACAAAAGCGATATTCAACACCGAATTAATCCGTTGTCAGGTTGGATAGACCTTGTACCGGCCGTTACGAATGTTCTCGTTTCGGAGTCAGAGCCGTTCGGTTTCTCTCTTTACTGTTACGGATTTCCGTACGGATGTCAAAATATACAAATTAAGTACAAGGCCGGTTATGTTGTAGTTCCAGGCGAAATTAAGACCGTTTGTACGGAGAAGGTTGCAGAAAATTTTAAACGATCGGGTAAAGGCGGAGGGAGACTGGGTTTAACTACAATTAGTTCTACTACCGGCGTAGGCGGTACTGGCAATACCGGTTATTATAGTTTGAGCAAGGAACATATGTCGCGCTTACTTGCTTTTGTAATGCCTGTGGAATGATCATGAGCGGGATTAAACATACTACGTTACGTTTTAAGAAATTGACGGAAGAAGCACTTACGGAGCTTCCGAGTGTCTTAACTGCGGCAATGTATAAAGCATTAAATTTGCTTGGCGATATCGCTGCAAGTGAATTTATGATTTCCGGTACGGGTGATTATTCGGAATTTGTTGAAGCGTTTTATTATGTTCATCCTACTAAACTGCAATGGCGAAGTGGTCGGTTAGGCAAAGCGTTAATAGGTGGCGGTAAACTGGCTGGTGATTCACAATACCCAGAACGAGTTACTACCGTGTCTATGGAAGGTTGGCGTTTTGTTGGTGGATTAACAATAAACGTACCGTACGCAATACGTCATGAGTTTGGCGGTACGTATTCAATTACGTCGAGACAGACGTCGATGTTCTATGCTCGCTGGAAATCCGGTGCGCCACCGAGTGAAAGTCTATGGAAAGCGTTGTTTTTTAAGGGCAGAGCCGGTGGTTCTATTACTACGCCGCCGCGTCCGTTTTTAAATCCAGCGCTTATGAGCGACATGATGTTAACAGGAACAAAGAACATATTTGTACACGATATTAGTATGTTGATGGATAAAATTGCTAAAAAGATGAATGAGGCGCGGTCATGATGAATATGCCCGTCACGGATTCGAAGCGACTCAAAATACAAAATTATCTTGTGGAGTTGTTAAAAAGTATAAAACGTTCTAACGGATACAACAATTCTGTCGTTAAGGTAACTAAACGTTTGAAGACGTTATCTAACATAAGCGAATTTCCAGAATTGTCAGTACTTGCTGGCAATCAGACGTTAATACCGGATGATGAAAGTTTAGAATTATTTACCGCAAATGCAAGATTTGGTGTAGTTGGTTACGTGCGTATTGATCAGAAGTCACAAGATGACGCGACGTTGAACGACATGTGCGATGGCTTGATAGCGGACATAAAGCATTGTTTGCTTTCCGATACCGGAATTTATACCTATACGGATGCAACGTCTCTTTTAATTATTGGTGATGAACCGCTTATTGACTATGAAACGAATGAAAGTGTAATATACGTTATAATAACTGTTAGTTATAAACATGATTCTACTGTATAAGGAGCAACAGATATGAGTAAATTAAGGTCCAAAATAGGTATAAAGGGTGGCGGAATACTTTATATCCGTGAATTGGTAAACGGCAGTTCAAGTACAACGTGGACTGATCTCGGATATATAAAGCAGACTCCGATTAGTCAGGAGGCCGCGATGCTTGAAAGTACCGATGAGACCGGCGCGATGATAACTATTAATGTCGGTAACAAGAGCGCAAAGCTGACACCGACATTGATGCAGGCCGAAAAAGCGAATATCGATATAATACGGAATGCCGAAGGCAAGTATTATGAGTTTTATTACATCGCACCTTTGGGCGGCGGCGCGTTCTGGCAGGAATGGAACGGCTTCGGCGTCATTGTTCCGAAGTTTGCGTTGACGCATGCGGCAAATACGGAACGCGGATTACCGCTTGAGTTAATTGTGTTGAAACCGAAAGCGTCCTATGTCCGGACTCCGACGGATTATAACAATACGACTGGCGATTATTTCGTTCTTATTGAAAATGCTACAGCCAAAGGTGCACCAACCGATACGGTTGATGCAGCGTATGACGCAATGGTTGAATAACGTAAAGGAGATATCGTGTCTAAAAAAAGAACAAGAATATTTATCAGGGGATTGGGTAACCTTGAAATAATGGAAGTGTATCCGGCATCTCCAAGTGACTTTACTTCCGTCGGTTACTTAAAAAATACGCAAGTACAAATAGACCCTGAAATGCTCAACGTCGTACAGGAAACCGGTGATCTTGTGACACAGGTGGTATCAGCAAAATCGGTGTCCGTTCTTTCAAATTTGTTGCAAGCTGAAAAGACGAATATTGATTTGATACGCGATTCGGAAGACAAGATTTTTACTGTACGTTATCACGGTCGTGCGCATCATTCCGGAATATATCAATATTACTGTTTCGAGAGAGCTAAGATAACGCCAAAAATGGGCTTAACTTTCGGCAATGCAGAGCGACTACTTCCGCTTTTGATAACGTCGATATATCAGGAAGACTATGCAGGAGCTTATAACGTTCCGCTTGTATACTTGTGGGAAGGTGAATATGACGTAGACCCGTCATACTGTAAACTGTGGCTTGATGCAAAATTAGGGTTGAATACGGATACGTTATATGCACTTGATATCTCTGGTTTTGCAAGACACGGAATATTGAACATAGCCGGACTTTGGCAGACCGGTACGCCGTCAAGGTTTTGGCGGTTTGACGGTACTGACGATAACATTAATCTCGGTGACGTGTTTGATGATGACGGTACAAGCGATAAACTGGTTGCGGTCTGGGTGCGTATTCAGGGTGCTAATGCAAGTACGCAAGAAATTTTTGGAAAGAAAGCATCACTCGGAAATGCGGCTGGTTTTGCGGTGTATCGTTATACCGATAATACCGTGCGTTTTCAGATCGGTGACGGTGATTCAAACGCTGAGGTAGTTACTGTCGCGACGCTTTTGCAGAACGTTTGGTCACTTATTGCCGTGACAATCGATCGTAACGGCAATATGCAGATGTATAAAGATGGCGCTGTGACTGGAGCGGCTGTTTCTGTGGCCAGTCAAACTACTGGAACTAATGCAGCCAATTTTTTACTCGGTGCTGTTGGTGCTGCGTTCGGACAAGTAGATATCAGCGGCATTCATTGTAAAGATTACGGTGCTGGCGGTTTACCCTCTAATGCTGCAACTATCATAGCAAATATGTATACTGCAGAGAAAACGGCTCACGGATTAACATGATAAAACTACTCGAATTTCTGGTTAATCTTGGTAAGCGCGATAAGAGTACGCATAAGCGTATCTATTGTATACGTGGTGTGTATTGGTATCAGACCGGTCTTGAATATCTTGAAATGCTGCGCGTCTTTAAAGTAGCAAAGAAGTATTATTCTAATATAGTACTTGATAAGCAGAGTCTTGAACGGTTGTTTGAAGTAATGTTCAATGAAGGTGCGCTGCAGGAATTGTTTGATTTAATCGTTAAACCGTATGAACCTAATTTTTGGTTTAAGTTGCATAATAATAGGATCGCTAAACGTAAGCATATTGACCGGTCTCATCCAATATTCTCGATGCGGACGACTGAAATTGCGAGGATACACGGTGATTTTTTTATATTCTACAGTCGCTGGACGGATGGTTTAATGAGTTTCAACGCCGGCTTGAGTTCATTCCAACTGCAGACGTTGACGAACCAGAATTAGAGCCAGAAGAAACTTTAATGAAATTATGTAGCGGCGATATAAAACTTGCGATGACTGTGGCAAGGATGCCGGCGAAAGAAGTGCTGTTATGCGGTATAGCATACGCTTCATACGTACAAAAAACTAAACCTATAGATGACGATATCGAAAGTGAACAATAAATGGCCGAAGGCGATAAATCAGTAGGTGGCTTGACCGTTCAAGTTGTGTTTGAAGGCGGACAAGAAGCTGCCAAAGGGCTTGCTAATATAGGTCAAGCGGCTGGTAGCGCGGCTGTTCAGTTAGATAGAGCCGGATTTGCTACCGTTAATCTTGAACACGGTCTTGGTAAGATGAATATTTCAGCCGGAAATGCGAGATTAACGCTTTTAAGCATGGGGCAAGTTATACAAGACGCTCCGTACGGTATACGCGGTGTCGCTAATAACGTCGAATTTCTTACACAGAATTTTGCGTTATTAGCCGGTCAAGCCGGCGGTATAGGTGGAGCGTTTAAAGTTTTATTGCATACGATGACCGGAGCAACCGGTATTTTATTTGGCGTTTCTGTTCTTACTTCCGCATTGGTTTTTTTGTCGCTGCATACGGGAAAAAGTAAAGAAGCTACGAAGGAAGCGACGGATGCGTGGAAAGATTATAAGAAAGCATTGGAGGACATACCAAAAGATTTGGTTAAAGTGCTTCCGGAGACCGAAGCGGCGATGAGGGAAGCTAACAAACAAATGTTGGATATGAAACAAGCTCGTCTTGACATATATAGAGATATGCTTAAGCAAGTTGAAAAAGCGGAAAAAGAAGCGAGAGTAAGTGGACGTGATCCGATATACAGTTTTGTTTTTCCGGATGAAACATTGAAAAGAGCTGGTATGTCCGGTGCTGGTGACTGGATGTATATTACTACGGATAAAATACGTGAAGCTATAAAAACTTTAATGGCAGATACGGATATACTCGCTAAGAAGCTGGCAGCTATACTTATTACTGCCAAAGGTCCGGAGACTCCGGCGGAACGTGAGCGGCGGCTTGAGAAGGAAAAGAAAGACGCTGAACGTGCGCTTGCAGATGAAGAGAAGCTTGAAACGAAGCGTTATGATATACGCGAAAAGTATACAGAAACGAAATTAAAGGAGCAACAAAAAGCGGCGACGTTTCTCCTTGATAAAGAACAAGAAATGGTTGTACAAAGAATCGCCGACAAATTTGACCGCGAAAAAGCGGGAGAAGATGCTCGTTATCAAAAAGAACTTGCTGACATAGATGATGCAATAACGACGACTATGGATTGGGAAGCAAAAAAGAGACTGTACCAACTTGCAGAAGAAGAACATGGACGTCGTATGGTCGATATTGAAAAACAAAGAGCGGAATTTCAAAAGAGACAAGCGGAAGAAATAATAAGAAACGAATTACGTGCTCTAATGCTTTTGGAACGACAATTTAGCGTTATGTCAACTGCGCTTGGAAGTTTGTTTGATCAGGTCGGAGATAATTTTATTAAAAAAATGTTAAAAGCGCTCGATGCTGTAATGGCTATAATCAGAGCGTTACAAGTTGCAAAATCAATGGAATTGGCTGGAGAAGGGGGTTTCTTATCTACAGTCGGTACTTGGGGTAGCGTTGCCGCAGGAGTATTGAAAATTGCTGCGCTTTTTGGCAAAACTACTCCTGGTAATGCTAATGAAGGTGGTCTAAGTCGTGCGGCGTTTACTCCGCAAGGAATGGGCGAATCACGACCGTTATACGTAATCGGTAGTGTGGATATAAGTAACGGTAAGCTATTTTTACGTTCAGGTGCTTCCGAGTTACAAAAATATATGCGCAATAAAGGTTTATCATAATGGTTATTTTTCTTAAAAGACACGGTGACGCAACAGAATACGACATAACGAGTCGTCTCGATGATTCGTATGAAATGATCAATAACCAGGAGTCAGAGCGTGCTACGTTTCAACGTACGTGGTCCGACATAAATTTGAATATGAGTAATCGTAATGGTTTTTTTAGTGGTTTATTTGGTGTACATCCAAACGATACCAAATACCAAATCCGAATCGTCGGTAATACCGGTAAATGCATATTTCGCGGATTGATAGAAAACAGCACCATAGATTTTGCTACAAAACGTAAATGGGTAAATTTCGACGTATTTTCACTCAATAAGTTATTTTTTGAAATGACTGAAACTACGAAATTATATATTCCTTCTGGAATGTTGAGCGTTCCGGCCGGCTATACGTATGTAACTGTTGAATGGCTATTAAACTGGCACGGTGTGAAGAATCGTATGATTCAAACAACCGATTACTATCGCTTTTTTAATTCTATTGTTATAGATAGCGCATACCAAAATCGACAAGTACGGTTTTGGGCAGACTCGACTGACGTAAACGTAGGGAATAAAGGTCGGTATAGGGAATTGGCAAAGAGAACCACAGTTGGAGTTCTCCTACGTGCTTTTGCGCGTTATTACAACGCAGAATTTTATATCGATCCGGAAACTGAAAATCTACATATGCGTCAACGTAATTCTATTTTAAGTGATACGCAGCATAACATTGACAGCATTTTGTGTGACGGGGAAGAACCGCATGTTTTCCTTATAGACACGGAGAAATACAACTATGTACGCGTGCCGTTTAAAGTTCCAAAACCAGATAAAGCAGTACCGACAGGTTTTTCAGGCGTTACTCAAGGTACGGGTATTGGATGGGGGCATTATAAGTATAGGGTAACATATGTAGTTGAATCTGGAGCTATAACTGCGGAAGGAAACGGTGGCGATGAATCTGATGAAGTACGACCACCGGTTCTTGTCGATCCTGCCGGTAATCTTTTAGACTTGGTAATTAGTCTTAACATACCTATCGGACAGGCTGGCGTTATAGGTCGACGTTTATACAGAGCTTGTATCTCGCACACACCGAGTATATTAAAAAAACGTCTGTTTTATTATTTAATTGCTGAAATACGAAATAATACGCTTACCGCGTATGACGATATGGTTAGTAATACCATGCTCGGTCAGGAAATTCCGAATGACAATATTAGCGGTTCTATTTGGTTAAGCATAAACTCGGAAAATACGTCGTGGAACGCTCCGATATACGATAACGGAATTGACGATCCGCCGCTTGGTAAGATATTCGATTCAATACCGACGGATTTGGAATTTAATGAAGTGGGCAGTTCAACGGAAATAAGGGATTACAATATCCTTGATATATTATCATTTTTTGGTAGAGAATTTGATGTGGCTACGTTTCAGCAACAATGGTTAAAAATGCTGTTAAACGTGCGTCGGATGCTGGTAGCGGTAAAAGGGATAGATTTTAATATAGGTGAGACGTTCATTTCCGGTAAGAGATATTTACCTGCGGGTTTGGTAGACAGCGAATTGTTTTTAGGGCGGACGTTACAAAATAACTTAACAAGAAAAGAAACGAAATTGGAACTAATAGCATTATGACGTTACAACGACCTACAGTAAAAGTAGTAAACGGAGAAGGGAAACCGCGAATAACGGTAGTGAAAGCGACACCGTATTACATAACGAGTGTTGGTGTTACTGCGTATACAGGAACTACCGTAACCGAAGCAGAAGGTAGTCCGGTAACTATAACTACTTCAAGCGTTGCGAATCCAACAATAATAACGACAAGTGGTGCGCATGGAAGATCGATGGGTGACTGGATTCGAATTACCGGTCATTCGGGCAGTACTCCGGATTTGAACAGTCGTTATAAAGTATTGCGTATCGTTTCTTCGACTCAACTTGAAATAGGTGTAGCCGTGACGGTCGGCGGTACTGGCGGCACGCTGTGTTTAACTCCGGCTTTTATAAATCGCGGTATAGGCGTCGGCATGCGTATTGTTGACTACAACGAAACCAATAACCCGTTCTACGGTAAAATAACGAGCGTAGCTGATGAAACGTTAACTGTGGATGAGTGGTTTCCGTCTACGCCGTCTGCTGCTGTTGTATTTAAAGTTAACGGTTATGTTATCGATTTGCCGTACTGCGGCAGAAATAAACTTAGAGAAACGTTTACGCCTGACGTATTGGTGCATAATTTGTATCGTAATAGACTTGAGAGTGAACAATACGGCTATTTGTACAATGCCGTTCTTGATTATTCTGAATTTATTACCGGTGACGTCATTATAGACCTTGCTCCGATACTAAACATGAGTGAAAACGACTATCTCGTTTTAACGCCACGCGTAGATAAGAAGGGTTATCAATACAAGGTTGTGTCTGTCGGAGCGATAGATTTGAGTATGATCGGTAGAGGCAAAGGACACGCAGGTTTTAAACTAACTTTTAACGGTGCAGAACCAGTCGGTATCTTTCCTGGTACTGAGGGCGGTTACGGCACTAATTACGGAACTGATTATGGAGATTGTTTATGAGCAGAGTAGGAACAACATACCTAAACTTAGGAACGTATGAACAAAACGAGCATCCAGGTGCGGGTTCGCAATCCGTAGATAACGATAACCTGAATGGAAACTGGAAAAAAATTGATACAGCTATCGGAGCAGCGCATAATGCCGATGGTTCGCATAAGGCTGCTGTAATTCATAGCGATGACCTCAATTCTGATGTGGCGGATGGTTCGACGCTTGAGCAAGATTCGAGTACAAAGAAACTTAAAATCAAAGCAGATGGAATCACCGGCGCACAAATCGGCGATGACATTATCGGAAAAGAACATATAAAGTCGGATGTAGCGGGTACAGGACTCGATCAAGATTCAGACGGCAGCTTAAAGGTTCATGTCGATGCGGCTACAATTGACATTGAGACTGACGCTCTTGTGGTGCAGAAAGACGCGTTGCCCTTCGATATTCAAATATTCTCAAGTGCTTGTTATGCAGGAACAGCAACAGCAAATACGCCAACCGATTTAACGTGGAAACAGAGTGATAACGTATATACACAAAAAATAAAATGCTATTTTTCACACAAGACTCACATGGCTTATGTGAAATTAAAAGCCGCCGTAAAAACATCGAACGCCTCTTACAATTGGTACGTAAAGTTGCTTTTATATGAAGGCATAAGTTTGGTGGGTTCAAGCACGGACAATGGCGCAAATACAACTTATGGCGATAACGGTGTCCCAGAATGTGAGATATCAGTTGCCGTCCCCGTACCAGGAAGTGTAGGTGCAACATTAACAGCCATCGTAGAATTGATGGCAAACAAATCAACGGGCGTAGATGCAGAAATGCAGAACGCAGTATTAACAGTAACGAGTACGTAATGAACGATATAATTAACACTTGTAAGCGTATTGCAATAGCTATGACAATTATAGTCATCGTCGTTCTAATTGGTTTGACAATAACGTGGTTTACGGGCTGTGCTGTTGATACGGTTGAGCCGCAAATAATTGAGGACGAAATAAATTATGTTTGTCCTATTGACTGGCAACATAAGGAGTTTCCGTGGCGTTGTATTTCCTGCGATTCTCTTAATATGCATTGGCAAAAGATATATATTGACACTTTGAAATAAACTATGAAAATTCTTTTTCCAGACGGACTTGACGATTTTAACTTGATACTTTCGAGGGCTGATCACAACGCGGCAACCGATGAGAGAAGTAGAGAAGCGGGAGATGTTTGGTATCTTCTCGATGAAATTGAGAGAAAACTTGGGATGCCAAATTCCGATGATCCGTATAGTGACGATTATCGCATCGGTCAACTTGAAACGATTGCGGCAGCACCGCGTACGTTTACCCAGCTTTCTGACGTTCCTTCATTGTATTCTGGTTATGGCGGATATGCCGTAAAAGTTAAAGTGGATGAGTCAGGGTTGGAGTTTGGTGTAGGTGGTTCGAGTGTAAGTAGCGGAATTTTACTTGCAACGACTTATAATGTAAGTGCAATAGATGGCATTCTATTATGCACACAGTATAGTTTGACTTAAAGGTGTATTAAATGTTATCACGATTACAATTACCATATCTAACCACGGCACAAAGGACAGCCCTTACTCCGATTGATAAAGACATACTTTACGATACCGATTTACATAAAATATTTATCGGTGATGGTTCGACAGTAGGAGGGCTGGATATAAGTA
>Ga0315294_10008290_pt1 | contig 11429 bp, 9 predicted proteins | sample YL17G13_40_MG_FD_203626 | JGI IMG/M metagenome (GOLD analysis project Ga0315294, IMG submission 203626) | Sediment microbial communities from Yellowstone Lake, YNP, Wyoming, USA - YL17G13_40 | ecosystem: Environmental > Aquatic > Freshwater > Lake > Sediment | place: USA: Wyoming | collected... | reverse complement strand
TCCGGCCCGAGGATGACGGCCTGAAGGCCGCCGACCTCGGCAGCCGCGACGCCGCCTACCTGACGGGCGCGGGACCCATCACGATGACCGACGCCGACCGCGACGCCCTGAAGGCCTACCTCGCCAGGGGCGGGTTTCTGTGGGCCGAGGCCGCCGGCGGATCGCCCGCCTTCGAGCAGGCGATGCAGAAACTGGCCGGCGAGGCGGGCTGGGAACTGAAGCTCCTCGCCCCCGACCATCCGCTGATGACGGGCAAGTTCAAAACCGGCGCCGGGTACAACCTGGCGGCCGGGGTCCAGTTCCGCCAGGCGCTGCGGGTGCGGCGCGCCACACGCCCCTTCGCCGACCTCCTCGGCCTCTACCAGGGCGGCAAGCTCGTGGGCGTCTACAGCCCCTTCGACGTCCTCTTCTCGGCCACCGGCTACGAGGCCTACAACTGCCTCGGCTACCTCCAGCCCGACGCGATCGCTGTAGCAACGAACATTGCTATCTACCTTACCGACCGCGCCGGCGGGGAGTAGCATGGCCGAACGCCGCCAGAACAAGGCGAAGCGCGCCGAGGCGGGGAACCTGCCTTTCCGCGTCCTCCTGGGCCGCGTGGGGCGATTGCTCGCGCTGCCCGTCGTCTCGGCGCTCGCGCTGACGCTGGCCTTTCCCCCGGTGGACTGGTCGCCCCTGGCCTACGTCGCCCTCGTGCCGCTCGTCGTGGGGGCGCTGCGCGCGAAGTCCGACCGCGACGCCTTCGGGGCGGCGCTGGTCGGCGGCCTGGTCTTCTACGGCATCAACCTGTACTGGATCCAGCCGATCACGACGGTCGGGTACCTCGCGCTCCTGCCCTACCTGGCGCTCTACTGGGCCATGTTCGGGTGGGGCGTGCGGCGGATCGGCCGGGCGACGCGCGTGCCGCTGACGCTCCTGGCGCCCGTCCTCTGGGTGGCGCTGGAGTACATCCGCGGGTGGATGCTCTCGGGCCTGCCGTGGATCTACGTCGGCCACACGCAGTACGCGAACCTGACGCTCATCCAGACGGCCGACGCCGTCGGCGCGTACGGCGCGAGTTTCCTGTGCCTCATGACCTCGGGCCTGATGGCGGACCTCCTGGTGTGGCCGCTCTTCATTGTCGCCGCGGCGACCGCGGCAGGTGAAGTCTCCGGCGCGGGCGGCAGCCCCGCACGCCTGAGCCGCACGATGGTCCTGATGGTGGTCGTCACGCTCGCCGCCTGGGCCGGCACGATCGGCTACGGCGTGTGGCGGCTCGGCCAGCCGGCAACGCGCGACGGGCCGGTCGTTGCGTCGGTCCAGACGTGCGTCCCGCAGGAAGTCAAGCAGGAGGCCCGCCTCAAGCAGATCGAGCAACTCGAGGAGGAGATGCTGGCCGGCCAGATCGTCCTGACGGAGCAGGCCGTGGCCGAGGCGAAGGCCGCCGGCCTCAAGGTCGACTTGGCGGTCTGGCCCGAGACGATGGTCCCCGGCATCATGGGCCAGGACTTCCTCGAGGCCGACCTCTCGAAGCGCCTGAGCGACGCCGGGATACTCGGCACCTTCAAGTATCTCCAGCAGCGCTCGCGGCTCTACTGGTCGCTCATCCAGCAGGAATCCCGCCAGATCCAGGCGCCGATCCTCTTCGGGGCCCGCAAGGTCCAACTGGAAAGCGCCTACCGGCTGCCTGGCGGCGGGTTCATGCCGCGCGGGCCGACGTTCAACACCGCCTTTCTCGTCTCCCCCGACTCGAAGCCCTTCGTCATAGACCACGAGTACTCGAAGGTCCACCTGGTGCCCTTCGGCGAGTACGTCCCCTTCACGCGGTCCTGGCCCTGGCTCTACACGCAACTTCGGTCCTTTACACCCTATGAATATGATTACAGCCTTACGCCCGGCGACGAGGCCCAGGCGCCGTTCGTGCTGCGGTACGACGGCCGCGAGGCCCGCTTCCAGGTCGCCATCTGCTATGAGGACGCGATGGGCTACCGCATCCGCGACATGACCCGCTCGGCCGACCCGTCGCGCCCGAAGGCCATCGACTTCGTCGTCAACATCTCCAACGACGGATGGTTCCACGGCTCGATCGAGCTCGACCAGCACCTGAACCTGTGCGTCTTCCGGGCGATTGAGAACCGCGTGGCGGTCGTGCGGTCGGTCAACACCGGCATCAGCGCGCTCATAGCCCCGAGCGGGCGCATTGAAAAGGTCGTCGAAAAGGACGGCAACCGGCGGTACATTACCGGCGAGATCGCCGGCCGCCTGACGCTCGACGACCGCCTGGCGCCCTACACGCGCGTCGGCGACGCGTTTGCCCTGACGTGGGTAGGCACGGCGGCGGCCCTGGCGGCGGTTGCGGTCATTCTCGCACGACGCCAGGCGCCCGCCTGACATGGGCCATGTGCCACGGGTTGCTTGTCAACCCGTGGTTGCCGGTAGCTGTATTTCCTTGTTGCTTGCTGTTGCGTGCCGCGGGGTGCTCGTGAGCCCGTGGCGCGAGACAGTTCTTGTCTCACTGCGTAACGCTGTTTGGAACAACGGACATGATGATCACGGGTTGACAAGTCGAAGAACCGCCGTGGCGGGCAACCCGTGGCACATAAACGACAGCGGCGGCGAGTTCGAAAGGAGTCCACGGCATGAAAGGATGGCTGATCGCGGCAGCGGCGGTAGCGGCTCTGGCCGCAGGATGCCAGGGACTCGGCGCGCGCGGCCCGACGCGCGCCGGCGGGGGGCCTGCCAAGGATGTGCCCTACGCCCTCCTCGTCGAGGCGCTTCAGTCCGGCCAGCCCGCGCTTGCCGCGTCGGCGGCCGAGACGTTCCTGGAGGCCGACCGCCCGCCCCCGCTGGAATTCGTCGAGCCGCTGGCCGACGCCGGAGACGTCCGCGTCCGCACCACCGCCGTCGCGCTGCTGGCCACGACGCGCCGGGCCGAGCTGGCCACGCTCTTTCGCCGCAAGGCCCAGGACCCCATGCCCCCGGTGCGCCTGGCGGCCGCCTTCGGCCAGACGATGACGGGCGACCCGACGCAGGCGACGGCCCTGCGCGACGCCCTGGCCTCGCCCGACGTGACGCTGCGCCGCACCGCCGCGTGGCTGTTGGGGCTGATGGGGAATCGGTCGGCCGTCGGCATGCTGCGTCTCAAACTCGACGACCCCGACGCCGTGGTGGTCCTCCGCGCCGCCGAGGCGCTGCATCACCTCGGCGCCAAGGAGGGCCTTGAGGAGGTGCGGACGCTGACGCAGCACGATCTGCACCAGATCCGCTACTACGCCACGCGCCTCCTGGGGCGTCTGGGAACGATGGCCGACATCCCGCGCCTGGAGCGGCTGGCCCAGAGCCGGTACCTCGACGTGAAATTCGCCGCGATCGCCTCGCTGGCCCAGTTGGGGGACCTCAAGCGGATCGGCATGCTGCTGGAACTCTTGGACTCGAGCGACACCGAGGTGCACGTGCTGGCGGCCCGGCAGCTTGGCGACACGGCCTACACGCCGGCTATCGAGCGGCTCGAGAAGCTGCTCAAGAGCCGGGACCCGACGGTGCGGACGAGTGCCGCCGAGGCGATCATCCGCATCCGGTCGGCCCAGACGCCGTGGCGCAGCCGCATCCTGGCGGATCAGCCGCCGATCCCGGCCGCCCCGGCGCCGGCGACGACGATCCCCGGCACGAACATCCCGGTGAGGCCCGCGCCGTAGCACCATTCAGCCGTCCGCCGCGGCGGACGGCTAAATGGCGCGATGAGGCCAACCTGCGCATTTGACAAACGGCGGCGCTGGGCGACCCCGCCTGCGAGCAAAACGCGGCCATGAATGCATACCCCTTCGGCGGCGGCCGAATGCTCGTAATTCCTTTTGCGCACTGAATTTTGCTTGACGGTCCCCAGGGGGCAACTAGAATCGCAGGCTGTAGTTAGCACTAGGACGCTGCCGGTGTGGGGAGGGAGTATGCGGTGACCCCGCCCTCGAGGAACCGCAGCAGTCCGCGATAACCTGCTGGCGGGCGGCCGGCGGCTTCCGTGAAAGGAGGAGACCTTGAGTACGCTGGGCAAAATTCTCACGGTTCTGGTGGTACTGGTGTCCGTCGCCGTGGCCGTCCTCGTGACGACCCAGGTCTTCCTCAGCCAGAACTGGAAAGACCGCTACGAGAAAGGGGTCGGCCTCTTCAACACGGCCCTTCAGCAGCGCGACAGCGCGTTCCAGCAGCGCGACAAGACGCGCGGCGAATGGGACGCCGACAAGGCCGCCAAGGAACAGGTCATCAACACCTTGACCGCCGAACTGAACGTCCGCAAGGGCGCCATCGCCACGCTCACCACCGACAAGGAAAACCAGGAGAAGCGCCTGGCGGAGCTCACCGAGATCGCCAAGGGCCTCGACACCTCCTACAAGACGCTTCTGGCCGAGAAGGACGCCTGGCGCAAAGAGCGCGACGGCGCGATGAAGAAGGCCGACGACCTCCTGACGATGAACACCGAACTGGACCAGAAGTTGCGCGTTGCCAACTCCGACCTCGCCAACCTCAGGGAGACCCTCCGCCAGACCGCCGAGGAGAAGGCCGCCATCGAGAGCCGCCTCGCCTGGGTCAAGCAGACCTATCCCGACGTGAAGTTCCCGCAGCAGGTTCCCGCGGTGCCGACCGAGAAGATGAAAGGCATCGTCACCGCCGCGGACAATGAAGCCAAGACCGCCACCATCAACCTCGGCGCCGACGACGGGGTCGTTAAGGGCATGAAGTTCCTCGTCTACAACGCGGCCGAAGACAAGTACCTGGCCGAGCTGACCGTCGGCATGGTGTCGAAGAACAGCGCGGCGGGCGACCTGGGCATCATTCGAGGCTCCGTGAAGGTGAACGACAATGTCACGAATCGGTTCGAGTAGCGGCGTCCGCGTCGCGGCCACGCCCCTGAGCAACGTCTACACGGTCCTGCTCTTGATCGGGACGCTGGTCCTCGTTCTGACGCTCGCGGGCATCTGGGTCATCGGCGACCGCACCTACGGCGTCGTCTGGGGCATCACCGACTCCGGCAAGGCGAACCTCAAGGCCCTCGACACTGCCAGGGCCAACCAGGAGGCCGCCGAGAAGGAACTGAACCAGCAGTGGGAAGAGCTGAAGCAATGGCCGGCCGGCATGGTGCCGCCTGCCCCCGGCGTAACGACGCCCGCGCCTGAGGGCACAGCGCCGCCGGCGGCACCCGCGGCGCCGGCGACGCCGCCTGCCGCTCCGGCCACGCCTCCGGCAGCCCCGGCTGAAAAGCCCGCGGAGAAGCCAGCGGACAAGTAATTCGCGGGCCGGTAGCCCGGCCGGCCCGACCCGGTAACCGTCGGCCGTCTCGGTCGCCGCGGCGACCGCGATTGTCACCTCGAGGACTGGCATGATCTTCGACCGTTTCATCGGCCTCTTTTCGGCCGACATGGGCATCGACCTCGGCACCGCCAACACCCTGGTTTACGTGCGAGGCCAGGGTATCGTTCTGTCCGAGCCTTCCGTCGTTGCCATCGACAAAGACACCGGCCGCGTCCTCATGGACGGCATGGCCGTCGGCGCGATGGCCAAGAAGATGATCGGCAAATGCCCGGAGTCGATCCGGGCGGTCCGGCCCATGCGGACGGGGGTCATCGCCGACTTCGACATCACCGAGGCGATGCTGTACTACTTCATCCGCCGCGTCCACGGCCGCGCCCGATTCATCCGCCCGCGCGTCGTCATCGCCATCCCGTCGGGCATCACGGCGGTCGAGAAACGGGCCGTGCTCTCCAGCGCCCACCGCGCCGGCGCCCGCAAGGTCCACCTGATCTCGGAGCCCATGGCGGCCGCCATCGGCGCGGGCCTCCCCATCGACGAGCCGACCGCCAGCCTGATCGTCGACGTCGGCGGCGGCACCACGGAAGTCGCCGTCATCAGCCTGGCCGACATCGCCTGCTCGCAGTCCATCCGCGTCGCCGGCGACAACATCGACCAGGCCATCGTCGAGTACATGAAACGGACGTACAGCCTCCTGATCGGCGAGCTGACGTCCGAGCGCATCAAGATCGAGATCGGCAGCGCCTGCCCCATGGACGAGGAACTGGAGATGGAGGTCGGCGGGCGAGACCTCATTGCCGGCCTGCCCCGCACCACCACCATCACCAGCCAGGAGATCCGCGAGGCCCTCGCCGAGCCGGTCCAGGCCATGATCGAGACCGTCAAGCGGACCCTCGAGAAGACCGAGCCGGAGCTCTCGGCCGACCTCGTGCACAACGGCATCCTGATGTGCGGCGGCGGGTCCCTCCTCAAGGGCCTGCCCACCGTCGTGGCCCAGGCCACCGGGCTGAAGGTCCGCGTCGCCGATGACCCGATGACCTGCGTGGCCCGCGGCACGGGCGTCTTCCTCGACCATCTGGATCAGTGGGGCGGCACCATCGACATGACGGACGAGGAAGCGTAGTCCTCCGCGCCAGGCGGGTTTTCCGAGCGCGCCGATGCCCGTCCTGCTATAAAGTAAGGGGTGCCGCGAGGCCGTGTGCCCCGCGCGCCGTTGGCGCCCGAAACGAGCCCTTTCCCGTCCGGTCTTCCCGGACGGTTGTTGCGTTGTTGGAGACGTTATGGCACGGAGGTCGCGCAGGTCACACCGGGGCGACACTGCTCAGCGGGCTTCGCGGGTGGCCGTCATGCTCGCCCTGCCCGTGATCGCGCTGGCGCTGGTGTTCCTGCCGCCGTCGGTCACCAGCCGGGTCCGCGTCTGGGCCGGTCCGCTTTTCGCGCCGCTCCAGACTCTCACGGAAGGGGGATCGCTGGACCTTGCAGAGCGCCTCCGTTACGGCGACGCCTCGGCCCCCGACGCCGAGGTCCGGATTCAGGACCGGGTGACGTCGCTCGAGAACGCCCTGGCGCAGGCGGCCGCCGTCCTCGGCGAGTACGACCGCCAGGTCCGCGACCTCGCCAAAATCCGCGACGGGCTCGACGGCCTGCCGTGCCGGCTTATCCCGGGGCGGTTGCTCGCGCCCGAGGTCCCCGGCGGGCACACCGGGGCACGCCTGGCCGAAGGGGCCGACAAGGGCGTCCGCAAGCACAGTGCCGTCGTCGCCTGCCAGATCGACCGCGGCGGACGCGAGGCCCTCCAGCGCGGCGAGCCGATCCTGACCGCCGCGGGACTCGTCGGCCTCATCGACGAAGTCGGGCCGTTCGCGAGCACGGTCCGCCTCGTCACCGATCCCCGGGCCGCCCTGATGGTCCAGGTCATCACGCACCGAAACGGGCAGTGGCGCGCTGGCCCCGAGGGGGTGGCGGGCGGCACACCGGACGGGACGGCCGTGCGGGTCAAGGGCATTCCGCGCGCCAGCGACGTGGCCCCCGGCGACTTCGTCGTGACCAGCCCCTCGCCGGAGTCCAACCTGCCGCCCTACCTGATCGTCGGCCGCGTCGTCCGGTGCGACCTGAAACCGGCCGCCGTGTTCTACGAACTTCTCGTTGAACCGCGCGTGCCGCTGAGCCAGGCCCGGCAGGTGTACGTGCTCTCGCCGGACTTCCAGGTCGCCCCCCGCAAGTAGCGCCGCGCGAGGCACGTGCCATGCCCGTTTAGCCGTCGCCGGTGTACATGTTTAGCTTATCCGCCCTTCATGTGCCACGGGTTGCCCGCCACGGCGGTTCTTCGACTTGCCAACCCGTGGTCACTGTAGTCTTCTTACCCTATGGTGTTACAGCATTGGGAAGAAAACCATGATAACGACGGGTTGACAAGTCGAAGAACCGCCGTGGCGGGCAACCCGTGGCACCTGTAAAGAAACGGCGCAAAACACATACTCGCCGGTACGGCGACGGGGATGCCGCGAACAACCGTCGCCGCTGCGGCGACGGCTGAACGCGGCGATGGCCAAGCCCGAGGTGCGGCAACCGTGCGCTGGCTCCTGGTTGCGATTCTCGCGTACGCCTGCCTGGTCCTCCAGACGGCCGCCTTCCGGCCGGGAGGCCTGGCCGTGCCCGTCGACGGCCACTGGGCGCGGCCGGACCTGGTGCTGCTGCTGGGCCTCTTCCTCGCCCTGTACCTGGAGCCGTACGAGGTCTTCGTCATCGGCTGGTGCCTGGGCCTCGCGTCGGACGTCGTGAGCGTCTCGGGCCGGCTGGGCGTCCAGGCGCTCCTGGTGTCGCTGGTGCTGGCGGTCCTGAGCCACGGGCGCGGCGCCTTCCGCCGCACGCGCGTGCTCACGCAGTTCCTTCTCGCGTTCGGCGTGGTGGCGGCAACGCACCTCCTGTGGTACCTCGCGACGCGGTACCTCGAGGACGCGCCGCTGGCGATCGGCCGGTCGATCGAGCAGGCGCTGCTGGACGCGCTGTACGCGGCGGTCCTCGCGCCGTACCTGTTCTGGGTTCTCGAGCGCCTGCGCGGACCCCTGGGCGTGACCGGCGAATCGCGCGAAGGCTGACCCGTCCTCACCGGCGCGACGCCGCATGAGAGGTATTCTCACAAGCGTCCTGCCAACCGCGCCCCGCGTTTCGAGCCGGAGCGCCGCGGAGACCCGCCGCTGTCGGGCTGGCCACGCCCGCGCTGTCTGCATACCGCGTCCTTACGAGATGCGGATGTCGCCCTTAAAGATGACCAGAACCAATACGACGTCCACGATGCCCTGGAGGCTCATGAAGAGGCCGCGCGCCAGCCCCGGCCAGACGTGGTCGACCCACACCATGCCGGCCAGAGCGCCCACCCAGAAGCCAATGAGGATCAGGATCCACTTGGGGCCGAGTTCGCCCCGGCCCAGGAAGAGCAGGATCCAGAAAAGGACGAAGGGTATTAGGTTGTAGGAGCAGGGCCTCATCCGAGAGTCCCCTTTCCCTTCGGCCCGCGACTGTCGTGGGCTGTTGGGCAGCGATTCTACCTCGCTTGAAGGTTTTGGCAACCCTGTTGGTCAGGCCGCAGACTCTCGTCAAGGGCCGGCTCGGCGTCCGGCTGGAACTCGCGAGATCGCATGCCGCCAAGACGTGGTCGAAGCAGCCGTCAACGGGGGCCTTGATCAGGTTGCCTGCGGCATCGTACGCCGGTCGGGCTGAGCACGTTGCCGAGGCTATCATGGACCACGTGGTTCAGCAAGGTCCCGTCGGCATCGAGCACGTCGCGGATCGTGCCCAGGTGGCCGGCCAGGGGCCAGTGACCCTCGCCCGATGCATCGGCCTCCGCCAGGGGGTGGGGCCTCCTTGATTTCAGGTCGCCGCCGCCGTACCATGCCCTTTGCCCTGCGACCGTGTGACCCTCTATGTATGCGACGCGACTGAAAGCGGTGGCCGCCGTCCTCGGCATCGGCGTGCTCCTGGTCCTCGGGTGCCTCCTGGAGATCCAGATCCTCCAGGGCGCCCGTTACCGCGACGAGGCCGAGCAGCGCCTCCGGCGCCCGCCGGGTTTCTACCCGACCATCCGCGGCACGATCTTCGACCGCCACGGCGTCGCCCTCGCGCAGGACACCGGCGCCTACGACGTGGCCGTGTACTTCCCGTTCATCGAGATGAGCGATGACTTTGTCTCGCAGATGGCCAAGCGCTGGCAGGTCTCGCCCGCCAAGGTCCGCGAGCGCGTCGTGCACATGTGGCAGGAGCTCTCGCGCCTGGCGCTCATCCCGCTCGACGAGCTCCAGCGCCGCGCCGACACCATCACCGAGCGGGTCGACGTCATTCGCGCCAGCGTCTTCGAGCTTCACGGGCGACGCATCCGCGTCCGCGAGGAGACCTACGGCGAGCGGACCAGCGTCGCCCACCCGATCATCCACGACGTGGACCTCCGGGCCGTCGGCGTCATCAACAGCCGGCCCGAGGACTTCCCGGGCCTCGCGGTCGAGCCCACGCGGCGCCGCGAGTACCCGTACGGCAACGTCGCGCCGCACGTCGTCGGCTACCTCGGCGAGGTGACGCGCGAGGACCTCGACGGCCGCGCGGGCGCCGCCTATCCCCCCGGCCACCTCAAGCGCTACTGGCCCGGCGACGTGGTGGGCCGCGCGGGCGTCGAGGCCGCCTGCGAGGACCTGCTGCGGGGGTCGCGCGGCCTGTTCCAGAAAGGGATCGAGGGGAACTTTCTGGAGGACATCGAGCCGGTGCCGGGCCGCGACGTGAACCTGACGCTCGACATCGCCCTCCAGGCCGACGCCGAGGAGATCCTCGACCGCGCCACCACCGGCCGCGGCGCCGCCGTGGTCCTCGACTGCCGCACGGGCGAGGTGCTCGTCCTGGCCTCCTCGCCGCGCTACGACGTGCGGAGTTTCCAGGCCGACTTCCCCGAGCTCCTCAAGGATGCCGGCCGTCCGCTCGTGAACCGCGCGATCTCGGGCCTGTACCCGATGGGGTCCACCTTCAAGGCCGTCACCGCCACGGCGGGGCTCCACGAAGGCGTGCTGACGCCCCGCACGTTCCTGACGTGCGAGGGCATCCTGAACGCGGAGCACGCGGACCGCTTCCGCTGCCACATCTACCCGAGCGGCCACGGCGCGATCCCGCTGCGGACCGCCATCCAGAAATCCTGCAACGTGTTCTTCTACCACGTGGCCGAACTGCTTGGGGGCGGTTCCGGGAAGGACCAATTGGGGCGGGGGGCGTCGCGGCTCCAGGCGTGGGCCGAGCAGTTCGGCCTCGGACAGACCAGCGGCATGGGCCTGCGGGGCGAGGCCGCCGGACGCATCGACGTCGGCGACCCGCGGAACATGGCCGTCGGCCAGGGGGTGCTCCAGGTGACGCCCCTCCAGGCCGCCCAGGTCTACGGGCTGGTGGCCACGAGCGGGAGGATGCCGCCGCTGCGGCTCATCCGCGACGTCGGTCTCAGAGAGGAGCGGCGCGAGCTGCGCCTGAACCCGCAACTGATGAGCGCCCTGCGCGACGCCTTCGCCGCCGCCGTCAACGAGCCGGGGGGCACCGGCTACGGCTACGCCAACCTGCCCGACATCGCCATCGCCGGCAAGACCGGCACCGCCCAGGCCGGCAAGGGCGAAGACCACGCGTGGTTCGACGGCTTCGCCCCGGCTGAGAACCCGCGCATCGCCTTCGCGGTCATCGTCGAGCACGGCGGGCACGGCGGAACGACCGCGGCCCCCATCGCACGCGACCTCGTCAAGGCCTGCCAGGCCCACGGCTACCTCGGCGACCGGCCCCCCGACTCGCCGAACGGCAAGCACGGCAACGGCAGGCCGCCCAACGGAGTCCTCGCGCCCGAGCCGCCGGCGAAGCCTCACTCGCGCCCGCTGGGATAGCACTACAGCGCCCCTTGACGCCGTGCGCGGTGGGTCTCCTGACCCACCGCGCAGAAAGCGCGTCGCAGGGGCATGGGTACGCACGCACGCGGCGGGTCAGGAGACCCGCCGCGCTAAGTGGATTCGAGGCCGGCCGGTCTCGCCCGGCCGTGGTGCATCCCCTATGCCTTCGCCTCCTCCGCGAGCACCTGCCGCAGGCCGCGCGCAATCAGGGCCGCGCGGCGAACGCCCAGTTTCCTCGCCAGCGCGTCG
>Ga0315294_10008289_pt1 | contig 11430 bp, 8 predicted proteins | sample YL17G13_40_MG_FD_203626 | JGI IMG/M metagenome (GOLD analysis project Ga0315294, IMG submission 203626) | Sediment microbial communities from Yellowstone Lake, YNP, Wyoming, USA - YL17G13_40 | ecosystem: Environmental > Aquatic > Freshwater > Lake > Sediment | place: USA: Wyoming | collected... | reverse complement strand
AGCTGGGCATGAGAGTTCTGGTCGCTGTGACCAGAAGAGACCGGATCGGCTGGATGCCCTGCAACCCGTCCATCGGAGGACCCGCCAAGGGCCACATCACGCGCGAAATCGACGCTCTCGGCGGCATGCAGGCAATCGTCACCGACAAAACCAGCCTTCACGTCCGCAGGCTCAACACGAAGAAAGGCCCCGCGGTCCAGGCGCTGCGAGCTCAGTGCGACAAAATCCTCTTCGCCTCGACCTACCGGCAGCTTCTCGACAGCAACGAGCGGATAACCGTTCGCGAGGGAATCGTCACCGATCTTCTCATCGACGACGCGAGCCTGTCGAATGGGCCCCGCATCGCCGGCGTGAAATTCCAGGACGGCGAAATCATCCGCGCCCGCCTGGTAATCCTCGCGACCGGCACTTTCCTGGGAGGCGTCATCTTCCGCGGAGAGGAGCGAATCGCCGGGGGTCGCGAGGGAGAGCAGCCCGCCACCGCCCTGTCCGATTCGCTCAGGCGACTCGGCCTCCCTCTGGGACGTCTCAAGACAGGAACCGTCCCGAGAGTTCTGAAGGACTCCATCGACTTTTCCTCTATGGAGATGCAGCCGCCCGACCCGACCCATCCGGGATTCAGTTTCCTTGATCTTCCTCCGAATGATCTTCCCCGCCTCCCCTGCTACATCACTCATACAACCGGCAAAACCAGGGAGATCATCCAGTCCAATCTCCATCGAGCGGCCCTTTTCTCCGGCGACATCACCGGCGTCGGACCGAGATACTGCCCCAGCATCGAGGACAAGTACCGCAAATTTCCCGACAAGGCAACGCATCCCGTTTTCCTGGAGCCGGAATCCTCTACCGGTCCCCTGTCCGAGGAAATCTACCTGCAGGGGCTGTCGACCAGCCTTCCCGCCGACGTTCAGGACCTGTACGTTCAATCGATCCCGGGGCTGGAGAATGCGAAGATAGTCCGCTATGGGTACGCCATCGAGTACGATTTCGTCGATCCGCTCGCGGTCACCGTTTGGGGCGCATCCAGGCAATATCCCAACCTGTTCCTTGCCGGACAGGTTCTCGGCACGACCGGCTATGAGGAAGCGGCCGGGTTGGGATTATTGTGCGGGATCAACGCTGCGAGGTTCCTCGGAGGCGAGGAGCCGATCGTGCTGCGACGCGATCAGGCGTATCTAGGCGTGATGACCGACGACCTTGCGACCAAAGGCATCACCGATCCGTACAGGATGCTCACCGGACGGGCCGAGTGGCGTCTGCTCCTGAGGTTCGATGACGCAGACCGAAGGCTGACGCCGCTCGGGCGAGAGATCGGGCTTGTCGATGACGAGCGGTGGACCCATTACATGGATCGCGAGAAATCCATCGAGGAACTCACACATTTCCTCAGCGAAACCCGCGTTCGCGCCGACCTGATCCACGCGCCTGTCGAGGGGGGACCGCAAGTGCGGTCTCTCACCGACTGGCTCAAAGTGCCGGGGGTGAGTCTTGAGGACCTCCAGAGAAACGGTCTCATCCCCCGGGAATTCACGACCAACACCATCATGACCGTGGAGGCTCAAACAAAGTACTCGGGCTACCTGGGTCGCCAGCTCGGGCAGGTAAAACGTCTCGCGCGTGCCGAGCAAGTGCGCATTCCCCCGGATTTCCCCTACTCCGATATCCTCACGATAAGCCGCGAGTCGAGGGAGAAGCTCACGCGCATCCGTCCGCTCACACTCGGCCAGGCCGCCAGGATATCCGGTGTCAAGCCCAGCGACATCGCCGTCCTCGACATTCTGCTGTCGCGAGGAGTGAAATAGAAAACGGTGTGCATGACCCCTCGCCTGGACTTTGATTCTGTTTGTGAAAGTTTTCTCATACTCGACCTCCCCTCTCGTTTTCGCACCCCCGGACTTCCCCGACCGCTAGTCCGGCAGCGCGCCCCCATCCTGCCCGATCAGACCCCTCTCTGTGCGCAATCCAGCACCAAATCTGAGCTCCACATGCCGCCGCCTCCGGAATCATCCACCCGGCGCGCGCTTCTCCACTCGAAACGCGGACTTGTGACGGATTTCACTAAAGCCCTTTACAAAACTTTTCCCTCCGGTTAGACTTCGTTGTCCGGATTTTTGGTGCAACATTAAATAGTCCGGTCAGGGCACAAACCGAGAGGTCGCGAAATGACGGGTTCCTTTCTTTTAGGGTTCCTTATTTTGTTTCCGTTCGTAGCCGCTTTCATTGCCTGGGCCATACCCTCTCACGGCCTTAGAGGCGCCTGGGTCTGGATAACCGCCGCGGCGATGGCGATCGCCTCGATTGTTTTCCTCCTGGTGACAAAGGGCGCCTACGCTCCCGACCTCCCGAACTCAGAATCCGCCGGGATTCTGATAGGTATCCTGGACCTTCTTCTCCTTCTCTTTTTCCTCTACGTCGGCATCAGGGCCAAGAGCTGGGTCATCACGATCCTCACACTCGTCCAGCTTTTCCCGTTTGTCTGGCTTGAATGGATGTCCGGGCGGCATCCGGCCGTAAGCCCGACCTTCATCGCCGATCCCCTCGCCATCATCATGGTGCTTGTCATCTCCATCGTCGGATCGGTCATCTGCATCTACGCCACCCGGTACATGGTCGAGCACGAGGAGCACCTTCATCTCGGAAAATCCAGGCAGCGCAGGTTCATGTTCTACATGATCCTCTTCCTGGGCGCGATGAACGGCCTCGTGCTGTCAAATAACCTCCTTTGGATCTACTTCTTCTGGGAAGTCACGACGTTTGTCTGCTATCAACTGATCCTGCACGATCTGACCCCGATTGCCGTGACGAATGCGCAACGCGCGCTGTGGATGAACCTCATCGGCGGCGTCGCGTTCGTGGCGGCGCTGATCATCGCCGACGTGAGCTTCGAGACTCTGTCTCTGAGGACCATTGCGACCGAGCATCCACGCGAGCTTGCCATCCTGTTCCCTGTGTTCCTGCTTGCGCTGGCGGGATTCGCGAAGGCCGCGCAGGTCCCGTTCCACGGATGGCTTCTGGGCGCGATGGTCGCTCCGACGCCTGTCAGCGCGTTGCTGCATTCATCGACCATGGTCAAAGCCGGCGCTTACCTGGTTCTGAGACTCGCACCGGCGTTCCATGCTACGCCGTTCAGCATTGTGGTCGCCGTCTTTGGAGGCTTTGTCCTCCTCATGACCGCTGTCATGGCCCTGGGACAGTCCAACGCGAAGAAGGTCCTGGCCTACTCCACGATAGGAAATCTGGGCCTTATCATACTGTGCGCCGGGATAAACACGCCCCTGGCGATATCGGCCGGGATCATTCTGGTGATTTTCCACGCCATCTCCAAGGCCATCCTCTTTATGACCGTCGGCGCGATTGAGAATCGCATCGGGTCGCGCGATATCGAGGACATGGAGGGGCTGTGCAACGTCGCCCCGATGCTCACGGGCGTGCTCGTGATCGGGGTTCTCAGCATGATCGCGCCGCCGTTCGGAGTCCTCATAGGCAAGTGGGCCGCCCTCGAGGCCGGCACGGGAGTCATGAGCCGCTGGTCGTTCGTCGTGATTCTCCTTCTTGCTTTGGGCAGCTCGGTCACTGTTGTCTTCTGGCTGAAATGGCTGGCCCGTGTCCTTTGCGCCGTCCCCGAGACCGAGACGTGCAAACCCACACCCCTTCCCGCCGCTTACAACGTTAGTCTGTGGGGAATGGTATTCCTGCTTTGCATTCTCTCGGCGGTAGCGGCTCCGCTGGTCACAGGCCTTGTCGTTCCGGCGGTGGACTCCTGGTACAACGCGAAGACATCGATCGGCATGACGACAAACTGGGGTCTCACACTGGACAACGGATTCGTGCCGATCCTCTATTTCGTCGTCATCGGACTTGTGTTTCTTGTCGCCCCGGCCCTGACGATCAGGGTTCAGCGCGAGCGGGTGAAACCCGTATACATGTGCGGCGAGAATATCGAGTACAAGACGTCCTGGCACGGACTTGCCGACGGCACGTTCGATCTCGCCGTCGGCGGCTCCTACTTCTCCCGGGACATCGGCGAGGAAAAACTGAATATGTGGGCGATCTACCTGGGCCTTGGGGCGCTGGTTTTCGCCCTTGCCATGACTCTTATGATGTTCCAGATTTGAGCGCTCGTATTGTGTCACCGACTTTCCGCCTGGTGGACGTGAGACTATGGGAATTGGAATGACGATGGCCGTAGCGGTGGCGACATTGGTCCTGGCGCCGATCGTCGCAGGCGTCCTGAACGGCATCGACCGGCGCTTCACCGCCCGCCTTCAAGGGCGAGTCGGGCCGCCGCTGGCGCAGCCGTTCTACGATGTCATCAAGCTCCTGGGAAAAGAGCTGATCGTGGTCAATCGCCTCCAGTTGATCTGGGCCTGGGGCTTCTTCGGATTCGCTGCGGCGAGCCTGGTGCTGCTCATTCTCGGGGGAGATCTCCTCGTTGTCGTTTTCTCCGTGGGCTTCGCGGCGGTCTGCCTGGCCCTCGGCGCACTCAGCGTCAAGTCTCCCTACAGCTACCTCGGCGGCATCCGCGAGCTCTGGCAGATGCTCAGCTACGAGCCGATCCTTCTCGCGAGCGTAGTGGGAATCTACCTTGCGAAGGGCTCGTTCCTTGTCGACGTAATTCTGAAGGATTCATGGCCCCTTATCGCGCAGCTTCCCCTTGTCTTCATCGCGCTTCTTCTCGTGCTGACCATCAAGATGCGCAAGAGCCCATTCGACATCTCAACGAGCCATCATGCTCACCAGGAGATCGTCAAGGGCGTCACCACCGAGTATTCCGGACCATATCTCGCGCTCATCGAGCTCGGACACTGGTACGAGCTGATGTTCATGCTCACCCTGATCGCGTTGTTCTGGGCCAACCCGATATGGATCGGCATACTGATCGCGCTGATCTGTTTCCTGCTGGAGATGATAGTGGATGTGACATGGGCGAGGATGACATGGCGCTGGATGCTCCGGGTCAGCCTGGCGGTCGGACTTGCGCTCGTCGGCGTCAACCTTGCCATCCTCACTTTCTTCAACGGGTAAGGAGCGTTTTTCATGTCGATATTACGGACATCAAGAATCAAATCGCCGTGGCTGCTCCATTTCGACTCCGGGAGCTGCAACGGCTGCGATATCGAGGTCCTCGCGTGCCTTACACCGCTGTACGATATCGAGCGCTTCGGGATTGTGAACCAGGGGAATCCGAAACACGCCGACATTCTGCTTGTGACCGGCTCGGGCAACCCTCGGAACGCCCGCGTTCTGAAAAATCTCTACAACCAGATGCCGGACCCGAAAGTGGTGGTGGCGATCGGGGCCTGCGGTTGCTCGGGCGGAATTTTCAGGGACGCTTTCAACACTCTGGGCGGGATCGACAACATCATTCCGGTCGACGTGTATGTTCCGGGATGCGCGTCGCGACCCGAGGCCATCATTGACGGCGTCGTGAAGGCCCTCGGTAAGCTGGCCGAAAAAGGCGCCGCCATGGACCGCAAGAAAGTCCCCCAGGAGGCGAAGGTATGACCGCCACCGCAGTTGACACAGGTTCTCTCATACCGGCAGTGCAGCAGATGGCGGGCGCCGGCGCGCGTTTCGTAACCGCGACCTGTGTCGATCGGGGCGATAGCTTCGAAATTATCTACTCCTTCGACACCGGCAACCTGCACCTCGAAAACGTCAGGCTGATCGTCCCCAAGGGTCGGACGGTTCCCAGTATCAGCGCCATATTCCCCCCGGCTTTTTTAGTCGAAAACGAAATCCAGGATTGCTTCGGCATAGACTTCACGGGCATCGCTATCAACGCCGGACGGCATCTCATTCTCGAACAGCACGCGATGAAAGAGCCGCTCGTCAAGCCCGAAGTGCCGGAGGAGCCTGCGTTTACCAGAAGGCTTCCCCCGTGCCGCGAGGCCTGTCCGGCCGGGGTCGACGTGCCCCGCTACGTGAGGCTGATCTCGCAGGGCAAAGAGAAAGAAGCTCTCAAAACCGTGCTCGAGCAGAATCCCCTCCCCGCCATCTGCGGACGCGTCTGCTTCGCACCGTGCGAAACCGCCTGCCGCCGGAATATCGACAGCACCCCTGTCGCAATCAGGTTTCTGAAAAAATACATCTCCGACAAAGTGGGGATATCGAACTACCCCACCCCGAAGCCCGGACCCGATAGCGGCAAGAAAATCGCGATCGTCGGAAGCGGTCCTGCAGGCTTGTCTGCGGCGTTTTACCTGCGCTCGTGGGGCCATAGGGTGACCGTTTTCGAGAGAGAGAAGGTCCCCGGAGGCATGATGCGCACCGGCATCCCCGACTATCGCCTCCCGCCGGATGTACTCAACGCCGAGGTCAGGCGAATCACGGACATGGGCGTCGAGCTGAAGCTCGGCACGGAAGTGAAATCGGTCGACGAGCTTTTGCAGCAGGGCTTCGATGCTGTCTTTGTCGCGACCGGCGCTCACCAGAACAAGGCGCTTCGATGCGAGGGCGAGGACCTTCCGGGTGTGCTGAACTGCGTGACTTTCCTGAAAGAGGTAAACCTCGGGAGCAATGCGAGCCTCGGCAAGAAAATCGCGGTCATCGGCGGCGGGAATTCGGCCATCGATGCAGCCAGGGTTGCACAGCGGGCAGGGGCTGGAGAGGTACATATCCTGTATCGCCGCACGCGCAAGGAAATGCCTGCGACTGAGGCGGAGATTGTCATGGCCGAGGAAGAGGGCGTCAAGATCACTTATCTCGTCGCTCCGGTCAAGGTGAAGAAAGCGTCGAGCGGACGGCTGGCGCTCGAGCTCATCAGGATGGAGCTCGGCCCGCCGGACGAATCGGGTCGGCGACGCCCCGTCAACATCGAGGGCAGCGAGTTCATCGAGGAGTTCGACAACATAATCACCGCGATCGGACAGGATTCCTCGGTGCCGTCTGGTTTCGGCATCCCTGTGCATCCCAAGTGGGGATCGGTCATGGCGGACAAAGAGGGCGTCACTGAACGTAAGGGCGTCTTCTCCGGCGGCGATGTCGTCAGGGGTCCGGCCTCGGTGATCGAGTCCATCACGGATGGGAAACACGCGGCGACATCGATCGATCATTATCTCGGCTTCAATCATCTGCCTCCCTCGGAGGCGCTTCAGAAATCCGAGCTCGTGCACCGGTCCACACATGAAGAGCGCGAGAAAGCGGGGACCTCGCGAGTTCCGATTCCCGAGCTGGAGGCTCAGAAGCGTAAGTCCAACTTCAGCGAAGTGGAGCTTGAATACACATCGGAGCAGGCTGCGCGCGAGGCGTCGCGCTGCTGGAAATGCGACTGGAACGAATGACGGGTTTCATGGGTCTGTTTCGGGCGGATGGAGGATTTAGATGGCGAAAGTAGTAGTACCGTTCGGACCCCAGCACCCGGTTCTCCCGGAGCCGGTTCATCTTACGTTGGTGCTGGAGGACGATGTCGTGCTGCAGGCGATACCCGCCATCGGCTACTGCCATCGCGGTATCGAGAAGCTGGCCGAGAAGAAGCCGTTTCAGCAGGTGCCGTTTCTTGTCGAGCGCATCTGCGGAATCTGCAACTTCATGCACGCTATGGCGTTCTGCCAGGCTGTCGAGAAACTGGTCGGTGTAGAGGTGCCGCCGAGGGCGAAATTCCTCAGGGTCATCTGGGCCGAGCTGAACCGAGTCCGCTCGCACCTTCTCTGGCTCGGACTGCTGGCGGACGCCATCGGGTTCGAGAGCATTTTCATGCAGTTCTGGAAAATCCGCGAGAGCGTTATCGACCTCATCGAGGAATCGACCGGAGCGCGGATCATCTTTTCCACCAACATTGTGGGGGGACTGCGCAGGGATATCTCGGGGGAGCTTCTGACGAAAATCGACAGGGTGCTGAAACAGATTCGGCCTGAGATCGAGGAGCTGGGGCACGTCCTTCTGAACGACTACTCGATCAAGCAGCGCGCGGTCGGCAAGGGGGTCCTGTCGAAAGAGGATGCGCACAAGCTGGGAGCAGTCGGTCCGACCGCTCGCGGGAGCGGTTTGAATGTCGATGTCCGCACGACCGGCTACGCGGCATATGATGAGGTCGCCTTCGAACCAACGGTCGAGACCGCGGGCGACTGCTACGCCCGCACGCTCGTTCGGTACCGCGAGACGCTGCAGTCGATGGACATGATCCACGAGGCCATCGTCAAAATCCCGAGCGGAGAAATCGCCGGCGTATTCGAAAAATGGCCCGAGGGCGAAGCGTTTGAGCTTGTCGAGCAGCCGCGCGGCGAGGTCTTCTATTATGTGAAAGGAAACGGGACCATCAACCTTGAGCGCCTAAGAGTCCGCACGCCCACGTTCAGCAACATTCCCCCTCTGCTCCACATGCTGGTCGGATGCCACATGGAGGATGTCCCGATAATCACGCTGTCCATAGACCCGTGCATTTCGTGTACTGAGAGGTAAGCCATGCCCTGGATGTTTCCGACCGTCATGAAGAACCTGTTCAGGGGGCCCGCCACGCGGAGGTACCCCTACAAGAAGAGAGAGCCGTTCGAAGAAGCGCGCGGGAAGGTCTCATGGGACATGGTCAAGTGCGACCTGTGCCATGACTGCGAGCGGATATGCCCTGTCGGCGCGATTGTCGTGGATGAGGAGATGAAAACCGTCACGTACGATCCCTTCCTCTGCGTCTATTGCAGCAAATGCGCCGAGAGCTGCTTCCACGGCTGCATCATAGTGAGTCTCAACTACTGCGAGCCCGCCTACGAGAAGAGCGTGGACGTTTTCGAGAAAAAAGAAGTGCCCGTGGAGATAACTTGAGTCAGCTTCCTTGATCGTATACAGATTTAGCGAAACGCGCCCTCGCGGGCGCGTGTTTTTTCTCGAAATCCCCGTTGTTTCGCGGGCTGGACGCACTATTGCGGAACGGCGATGACCGAGCTGACCTCCGGGATCTTTTCCTTCAGGATCTGCTCCACGCCCATCTTCAGCGTCATCTGCGCGTGCGGGCACGTCGCGCAGACCCCGCAAAGCGTAACCTGCACCTCCCCGCTGTCGTTCACATCGATCAGCTTCAGGTCCCCGCCGTCCATCTGGAGCCCGGGACGAATCTGCTCGATGACCTCCGCCACGCGACTTCGGAATTTCTCGATATCGCCGACCTTGCGGCTCTCATTTTTGTCGCTTCCACAGCAATGACACATGGCTTCTCAAGCCTCCCAATTGCGTTTCAACTCAGTATAGCCCGTCTCCCGACCGATAACAACAGCCGGTAGCCGCTATCCTTGCCGCGAGCGCAGCGAGCGGTAAGGTAGCTGCTACCGGCGACGACCCGCGACTCACCGCGCGACGACCCGCCACCCTTGCCGCGACCATCGCTCTAAAGTAGAATGACCCCACACCTTTCCATGCTGAAGGAGTCCTTCCATGTTCAATCCCGAATTGTTCGCCGACCGTCGCGCCCGATTCATCAAACTGATACGGCCGAATTCGGTTGCCATAATCCCCACCGCCCCGTCCGCGATATATTCCCTCGACACCGAGTATCGCTACAGGCCCGACAGCGATTTCTACTTCCTCACCGGCTTTCGCGAGCCTGAGGCGGTCGCGATAATCTCGACCAGACCCGCCGACAAGCTCTTCACGCTTTTCGTCCGGCCCCGCGACCCCGAAAGAGAGACCTGGACCGGTCGGCGCGCAGGCGTCGAAGGCGCCACGGAAAAATATCTTGCCGACGAGGCCTTTGAGATCGGCGCGTTCGACGAGAAGTTGACGTCATACCTGGAGAACATCGAAGCGATATACCATTTTGCCGGGAAGAACAAGAAATACGATCGCAAACTCCTCAAGGCGTGGCAGGCCGTTCGCCTGAAATGGCGGACGGGAATCGATCCTCCGTACGAGCTGATTGATCTCGGTCGCATCATGCACGAGATGCGCCTTGTCAAGACACCGGAGGACCTCGAGATTCTGCGGCAGGCGTGCAGGATCAGCGTAGAAGCCCACCAGCTCGCGATGCGCGCCATCAAGCCGGGAATGAACGAGCGGGAGCTCGAGGCCCTCATCGATCATTACTTCCGGGCCTCCGGCGGATTCGGGGCGGCCTTCCCCACGATTGTCGCGTCGGGCATCAACTCATGCATCCTCCATTACACCGAAAATGAAAGGGACATCGGGAAGACAGACCTGGTGCTCGTCGACGCGGGCTGCGAATACGAAATGTTCAACGGGGACATCAGCCGAACCTACCCCGCATCCGGCAGGTTCACGCCCGAGCAGAGGGCGATCTACGACATCGTGCTGAAGGCGCAGCTCGAGGCCATCGAGCTTTGCACATCCGACAAGACCCCCGACGATGTGCACGATCATGCCGTGCGGGTCCTTACGCAGGGTCTGATCGATCTGAAGATCCTGGAGGGCCCATTAGATCAGGCGGTCGAAAAGGAAACCTACAAGAAATTCTACATGCACCGCACCGGGCATTGGCTGGGGGTGGACGTGCACGACGTTGGGAGCTTCCGGAAGGACGGCAAAACGCGACGTTTCGAGCCGGGAATGGTCACCACCGTCGAACCCGGACTCTACATACCCGAGGACGAGTCAGTCCCTGAAGCGTTCCGCGGAATCGGTGTCCGCATCGAGGACAACATACACATCACGCCGAAGGGTCCGGAGAATCTCACATTCGGGTGCCCCAAGGAACCGACCGAGCTTGAGGGGTTGATAAGCGCCCGGTAGCGCCCTGGACCCCGGTAGCTGCTACCTTTTCGTCTTCGAAAAGTAGCTGCTACCGGATTCGACGTTCTACCCGAAAATCAGCCGGAAGAACAGATATGTCGCGGGGAGCGCAAACAGGAACCCGTCGATCCTGTCCAGCAGACCTCCATGGGCCCCCATGAGCTTTCCGGTATCCTTCATGCCGGCTTCCCGCTTTATCGCGCTCACGGCAAGGTCCCCAAGCTGACTGAACGCTCCGGCGAGCGCCCCGAACGCGATCATCTCAGAAACCTGCACCTGCCCGATCAGCCCGATTATCCACGCATACAGCGTCACACCCGTAGCGCTTCCGATCATCCCGCCCACAAGCCCTACGACCGTCTTGTTCGGAGATATTGTCGGCGCGAGCTTTCCCTTCCCGAAATGTTTCCCCGAGAAAAACGCCGCCGTGTCGCAGCACCAGCCCGCCAGAACGGGGAAGAGCGTGAAGTGGATCATGTTCGGGTCATGAAAGAAACCGTGGGTGAATGTCACCGCGCCGATGTCCTCCAGATGGATCTGCAGGTTTCTCAGCTTGAGAATGAGGCTGAGAAATCCCCCGATGTAGAGCACGCCAAGGGCGACCACCGCGACCTCCCTGGTGAAGCCTGCCGCTCCCCTCGCTCTCGCCATGAGCTGGAAGACAAAAAAGATCGGCAGAAGGAGCGCAACCAGGACATCCAGCGACCCGATGGGGTAGACCCATTCCGAGATCAGCAGGATCGCCGTGGCGATCTC
>Ga0315294_10008287_pt1 | contig 11432 bp, 9 predicted proteins | sample YL17G13_40_MG_FD_203626 | JGI IMG/M metagenome (GOLD analysis project Ga0315294, IMG submission 203626) | Sediment microbial communities from Yellowstone Lake, YNP, Wyoming, USA - YL17G13_40 | ecosystem: Environmental > Aquatic > Freshwater > Lake > Sediment | place: USA: Wyoming | collected... | reverse complement strand
CATTGGAGATGATGCTGTGCTTGGATACATCCAGAAGGTCCTCGTTGACGCCCAGGACGATCGTAATGTCCTCGCCCTTCGCAGGAGCGGTAATCAGGACTTTCTTGGCGCCAGCGGTTATGTGTCCGCGAGCCTTGTCGGCGTCTGTAAAGACTCCAGTCGATTCGATGACGATATCGACAGCCAATTTGCCCCACGGCAGAGCGGAAGGATCTTTCTCGCAGAAGATCTTGACTTCGCGGTCACCGATGACGATTGCGCCTTCCTTGCCCTCGATGTCGATGTCCCAGGTACCGTAGTTCGAATCATATTTCAGGAGGTGCGCCAGTGTCTTCTCGTCCGTGATGTCATTGGCGGCAACAATCTCGAGTTCTGGATAACGCGTGATGAGATGCTTCAATACCTGGCGACCGACTCTGCCAAGTCCGTTGATTGCAATCTTTGCCATAGTCTACCTCCGTGAGGAATTGGCCGCACCGGTTGAACCGGAACGGTAACATATGTATATGATACGCAAGTGCTGGCAAAAAGAAAACAGAAGGTTATTAATTGTTCCTGAAGTATCGAGCAGGGATTCCAAGTGAAAGACGGTACTTGGCAACTGTTCGTCGACTGATGTGGATGCCCTGGCTCGCAAGGTGCTCCGCTATCTCCCGGTCGCTCATCGCTTTCGCATCCCTGCCGGACTGGAGCAGAAGTGCCACTGCCTCCTTGGCCGGGGCTGCTGCGGTCTGCCACCGGTCCATCACCATCGAACGGAGTCTGAAGGTGCCACGCGGGGACTTCACATACTTACGACGAAGTGCGCGGACCATAACCGTTCTCGACATCCCGGTTGCCTGCATCAGGCGTTCCACTGGGACGCGCGATGGGTGGTCCGACTGGTTCGCAAGGTACGGAGTAAGCGAAGCGATGAGAGCATTGCCCAGTTGGGCAAGTATCGCCGTGCGTTCCGCGATGGCATCGTCGATCCACCGGATTCTGGTAACCTCTGTGAAAACCTGCTTTCTCGCTTCAGGGTCCTTGCGGGCCGATGACACCACCACAGGGTCGATTGCGAGCCTCCAGGCAGGCCCGGGGACTGAGCACACAAGGGCTCCAGTCAGCGAATCCTGCTCGATGATGATATCAGGCGCAACGATACGTGTCTGTCCAGACGTCATGTGTTTAGCGGGTTCAGGGTCCAGCACGGTGAGGATGCGCTGCAACGTGGCCGGATCACACTCCATCCCAAGTTTCCTGAGGCAAGCGCGAATGACGCCTGGAGACACTGAGCGCTGACGTGCGCGTAGGAACTGCGCACAGGCAGCCACCGGAAGTTCAGGGAGCACACGCGACATTTGCAGGGCAAAGGCATGGGCGACGTCTGTGGCGCCGAGTCCCGCCGGCTCGAGGGTCCGAATGGCGGCCAATACCCATCGAACCTCGGTAGTGGCGAAATCGATCGAGAAGGCGTACCGCGAAATCTGTCTCGTGAAGAAGCCGCGTTCGTCCAGATCCGAGGCGACGAATCGTGCGCACTCGACCTGAGAATCGTCAATGAGATCCCTGTCCAGGAGCTCGTCGACTATCAATTCTGCAGGAGTAGACTCTTCGGCGTCTGCGAAGCTGTCGAGGTCGCCGTTCCATGTGTCACCGGATGTATCGGTCCGGGCATGCTTCTCAGCAACGATGCTGCCGGCAGCGAACCGATCCATGAGAGTTCCGAAATCGCTCAGGGGCTGCTCGAGAACCAGACCGCGCGTGGCCAGATAGGATTTCTGGCGAAGGCTCAGTTGTTGTCGCTGTTTCTGGCTACCGCGCATTTCGAAGAACCTTGTCGATGTGGTAGTGGATGGTGCTCTTGGAGACACATCCGGGTATCTTGTCGGCGAGCTGTGACAGCGCGAGGCCGGAGTACCTCAGTCGTGCCTGGACGACCTCAATCGTGCGGGACGACAGACAGGTACGGTCAGTCCGATCGAAGGCCGCCCGCAATACGTCGACAGCCATCGTCTCGCGCTGCAGATTCCCCAGCTCCGCATTGACCGACCGGTTGACCTGATTGTCGATGTCTCTCTCCAGCTGTAGTTCTTCCAGGGACACCAGCGAGTTTGATGCTCCCCAGGCTGCGAGGAGCGACATGATGTCCTGGCGGGATTTGAGATAGGTGATTTCTGAGATGCGGCGGATCTGGGAGCCATGCGTCACACGGAGAGAAGTCAGCGAGCGTTCGACGAGCCGACGCCCCACGGGCAGGGAGCAGCTGAACTCCAGATGTGTCCCTTGCACAGCGGCATACCCGGAGATGAGGAAGAAGCCCCTTGTGAATGCGGCTGCCGCGCGTTTTCCCCGTAGACGCCGCTCAAGCTGGGTGGGCTCCAGGGGACTGAGTCCTGAGAACAGTTGCTGCGCCTGAACGGGGGTAAGGTCGACGCTGAAACTCAGCTTGTGTCCAGCTCTTGAGAGAACTGCCTGCCTCGGTTGCCAACTGGCGAGAGCGTGGGAGGAGAGAGAAAGCACGTAGCGCATGATGAAGGGACTCTTTGACGTGAAGGAAATCGACAACGCTCCCCCATGGCGCAGGACCAGAGAGCTTCCACCATAGAGGGCTCCGGACAGTTCAAGCAGGGGATCGGTCGAAGGCAGCCCTGCCAGTTCCTGTTTCAAGAACTCGATCGTCGCCATTCGCGTCTACAGCCCGAGGAGCGACCTCAGTACGATGCGAAGCTTACCTGGGTCGTGGCGAATGAGACCATCGGCAGTTGAGCAGATATCGGCCTCGACGACCCGTGGATACTGACTCCTGGGGAGATCATTGGAGACGGGATTGACCCCGGCAGAAGCGTACCGCCCCAGCGTCTCCGCAGGGACAGGGGTGCTACTCAGCAGTATCATGTCGATACATGACCGTCCAAGGACTTCTTCGACCTTGTGAAGGTGCATTCCTACGGTGTAGCCCTCCGTTTCCCCTCGCTCGGTCATCGCGTTCACGACCAGCACCCTCGTGGCTGAAGAGCGTACGATCGTGTCGGCGGTCGCCTCGATGGATAGCGGTGGTAGCAGGCTTGTGAAGAGAGAACCAGGGCCGATGATGATGTAGTCCGCCTGAGACAGTGCTTCGAGTGCAGGGACAAAGGGCTTGGCATGATGCGGCAGTACTTCGATGGTGTCGATTGTCTTGCCCTGAAGGGGGACCTGGTCTTCGCCATCGATCGTCGTACCATCGGTGAAGTGTGCGCGCAACGAGATGTTGACCAGAGACATCGGCAGAACCCGGCCGGGCAACTGCATGAGTTCCGAGAGTTCCTGCACTGCATCGCCGAAATTCCCCTTGATGTCGCTCAGAGCGGCGATCATGAGATTCCCGACGTTGTGACCGCCGATTCCTTCGAGCTGCTCCGGGAAACGATAGGCGAGGAGGCGGGCACTACGTGTCGACTCACCTGCCGTGGCGATGAGAGCGTTCCGGAAATCGCCCGGAGGCAGCATTCCAGTGGTCTCACGCAGGCGTCCAGTACTTCCCCCACTATCTGCCATCGTGACAATAGTCGTGAGCTTGACGTTCTCCGTTCGGAGTGACTCGATGATTGGCTTGATGCCGGTTCCCCCACCGATAACGACGACACGGGGAAGAGACTCGGCTTTGCGATAGCGGTAGATCGTCCGCGCGACAGATTCCCGGGCAACGGACCCAGTGATTGCAGCCAGCAGAGAACGGGCCAGAAGGGCCGCCGCCAGAACCATGAGGCAAGCGGACACCATCACCGCGATGCCGCACAGGACCCCGAAAACTGCAGGGACTGCTCCGGAAGGGAGAAAACGGCGAAGCACGTGCTCAACGGATGGCCGCAGGTTTAGCAGCCATGACGTGCCCGGCGTCTGAAGCAGTCCGTCGATGGCGAGAACAAGAAGCGCTGTCCCCGCAGCAAACAACAAGAGGTATCTCTTGACGCGAATGCCGGGAACGAGCCAGTACCAGAGTGTCTGTCTGTGTCCCTTCACTTCTGGAGGTCCCGATGGAATACGTGTACCGCTTTCGCCCGTGGCTTTAGGTGGTGGTAGAGCATGTTCGCGATCACAACAGAGCGGTGTCTGCCACCTGTGCATCCGATGCCGACCGTAAGGTAGCTCTTTCCCTCTTCCTGGTAGCGTGGGAGCACAAAATCGACGAAGTCGGCCAGGCGAGTGAAGAACTGTCGGGCGTAGGGCTCGCGAAGGACATAGAGAATGACCCCTTTGTCGAAGCCTGTGCGATGCACGAGGTGTTCGTCGTAGTATGGGTTGGGCAGGAAGCGAACGTCGAAGAGAAGATCCAGGTCGATCGGTAGGCCGTTCTTGTAGCCGAAGGAGACGATGTTGATGGTGAGAGCCTGCGATTGCCGCGATCCGAGAATCGCCTCGCGCACGCGATCCTTCAGTTCTCCCACGGTGAGATCAGTGGTGTCGATGATGACGCTCGACAGTTCACGCACCTCTGCAAGCAGTTCCCTCTCGTTCCCGATACTCTCTGAGACAGTGCTTCCAGGAAGTGGATGGCGCCTGCGTGTCTCGGAGAAGCGGTTTACCAGAACTCGGGATGACGCTTCCAGGAAGATGACACGAGGATGGATATCGCGCGCTCCGAGTCGTTGGAGCATAGAATGAAACTGGGTCTTGAACCCTGAGCTCCGCACATCGAGGGCCACCGCTATCTTGCTTATTCTGCCATCGGTTTGTGAGGCGAGGTCCAGAAACTGGCTCATGAGAGAAATCGGAAGATTGTCCATGGCGTAGTACCCAAGGTCCTCTAGGTATCCCATGGTCTTCGTTTTCCCAGCACCACTCAGGCCGGTCACAATGACAAGGTCCAGACTAGAGACTACTCCCACGCACGCCTCCCGTTTGTACTGTCGGTATGCCCGACAGGTCACTTCTGGGCAGATACAGTGGCGGAGGGGAGAGGGTTTGAACCTCCGAAGGCGTTAACCTTGCCGCATTTCAAGTGCGGTGCCATCAACCGCTCGGCCACCCCTCCACGCTCTGAAACAAGTCTACAAAACAATCCCCGGTTGTCAAAACGAGCCAGAAGGCTCGCTAACCGGGGATTTCGTACTTGCCTGGTTCTCGTCAGCGGATAACGTCTGTTCCCATGTATGGAATCAGCACGTCCGGCACGTGCACGCTGCCGTCTTCCTGCTGGTAGTTCTCCAGAATCGCAGCCATCGTTCTGCCCACAGCGAGCCCCGAGCCGTTGAGGGTGTGAACGAATGCGATCTTGCCATCTTTGGTACGGTACCGGATGTTTGCCCTGCGCGCCTGAAAGTCTTCGAAGTTGCTGCAGGAGCTTATCTCGACATATCGATCCTGGCCGGGCATCCAGACCTCGGGGTCGAACTTCATTGCGGCCGCAAAGCCAAGGTCGCCGGTGCACATCTCGCTGCGACGATACGGAAGGTCCAGCTTCTTCAGAATGCCCTCGGCGTTCTCGATGAGCAGATCCAGCTCATGATATGAATCTTCCGGCTTGACGAACTTGACCATCTCGACTTTGTTGAACTGGTGGACGCGGATGATGCCTCGGGTGTCCTTGCCCGCCGCACCGGCCTCCTTTCGGAAGCACGCGGTGTAGGCGACATACTTGATGGGCAGGTCTTCTTCGCGGACGATTTCGTCCCTGAGCAAATTGGTCACTGGAACCTCGGCCGTCGGGTCGAGGAACAGGTCGTCGGTATCTGTGTGGTAAAGGTCGTCCGCGAACTTTGGCAGTTGTCCCGTCCCCGTCATCGACTCCCGATTGACCAGATAGGGAGGCAGGATCTCCGTATAGCCCTCTTCCTGGACGTGTACGTCGATCATCCATGAGATGAGAGATCTCTCGAGCTTGGCACCAAGTCCCTTGAGAACATAGAAGCGCGAGCCGGAAATCTTCGCGCCCGCAGCAGAATCGATGATGCCCAGAGATTCCCCGATCTCCCAGTGAGGCCTCGGAACAAATGTGAAGGTTGGCTTCTCATGCCACGTAAACACGACAGTGTTCTCTTTGTCGCTTTTGCCCACAGGGACCGACGATTGAGGCAGGTTTGGGATGTAGAGCAGCAAGGCTCGAAGGCGCGCATCGACCACCTTCACTCGGTCGTCCAAGTCTGCGATGTGCGAGCCGACGTCTTTCATCTCGGCGATGGCGGCTGAAGTGTCCAGTTTGGAGCACTTGAGTGTGGCGATCTGCTCACTGGCTTCGTTGCGGAGATGCTTGAGTTCGTCCACCTTCTGGAGCAGGTTTCGCCTCTCCCGGTCGACCTCAAGGATCTCGTCGACCATTTCCGGCCCTTCGTTCTTTGTTGCTATCCGGGCCTTCACGAGGTCAGGTTGCTGACGAATCAGTTCCAGACTCAGCATTGGCATCTCCTTCCAACGGCTTCAGTTTCCACGTTGAATTCTACTGTCTGGCGGCCAAAAAGCAACGCAGCGATGTGCAGGGGTGATTCATGACTGGCGCCGACGGTGTCCGAGGCACTGGAGGCGCCGCTCAAGATCAGAATCCCTCTGCAATCGCCTGCTCCACTGCATCGATACGCGGCGGTATGGTCATGCTGGACCCCTTCACTTTGAGCGCGTTCTGAACATCCTTCAACCCGTTCCCGGTGATGAGGACGGCGATGCGGTCCTCCTGGCGCAGGTCCCCGCTTTCGACAAGCTTGCGCAGTGCGGCCACGGAAGCGGCTGCGGCGGGTTCAGCGAAGATACCCTCGTTCCTGCCCAGGAACCCTATGGCGTCGATGATCTCGTCATCTGAGACGGTGACAGCCAGACCGCCACTGGACCTGATGTCGCGTAGCGCCATGAGATGGTTACGCGGAATGCCGGCGACGATGCTGTCAGCACACGATGCCGGGTTCTCCAGGTAGGTGACCGGTCGGCCGGAGATAACCGCGCGTGCGATCGGAGCGCAGCCTTCAGCCTGGACTGCTATGAGTTGGGGCATGTGGTCGATGAGTCCGAGGGCCAACAGGTCGCGGAATCCCTTTGCGACACCGGAGACGATACAGCCATCCCCAACCGAGACGATGACCTTGTCTGGTGCTTCGAAGCGCAGTTGCTCGGCGACCTCGAGGGCCACGGTCTTCTTGCCCTCAACCATGTACGGGTTGAAGGCCGTGTTTCTGTTGTACCAGCCAAATCGTTCCGTCGCGTCCATGCATAGGTCGAATGCCTGGTCGTAGTTGCCGTCGACGAGAAACAGATGGCTTCCGAATACTTGCAACTGTGCTATCTTTCCAGCAGGCGCGGATGCAGGCGCAAAGATGTATGCGGTGAATCCTGCATTCGCGGCAAGCCCGGCCAAGCTGGAACCTGCATTGCCCGTCGTAGCGGCTGTGATAACGCGCTCGCCAAGTTCAGCTGCCTTGGCGATCGCGATGGCGGAGGCCCTGTCTTTCAGCGAAGCTGTCGGATTGCGCCCGTCGTCTTTGAACCACACATGGTCCAGTCCGAGTTGAGGACCGACACGTTGGCTTGCATACAGCGGCGTCCATCCGATCTGGAGTGTCAGCGATGGAGGACGTTCCTCGACGGGCAAGAGTGCGAGATATCGCCACATCGAGCAATCGGGGTCCCTCTCCAACTGTTCCCTGGTGAAGACCGTTCGGACCCGATCGTAGTCGTACAGGACTTCGAGGATTCCGTCGTTGCCGCATGTGGGACAGACATAGCGGGTTGCGGAAAGGTCGTATTCGCGTCCGCACTTCATGCATTTCAGCCCTAGAACTGAAGACATTGTTCCTCCTTGACGGAAAGGCAGGCGAGGTTGCTGCCGGGTCGTCGGGATATTCCCGAGCATCAGCTCGTACCTACGGTTGGTCACCGCGTACCTGATTGAATACGAGGGGGATTAGCAGAGCGGACGGAGTTACATCAAGGCGGAGTCGCTTGCCAGGACCCAAGTGCTATTGACAGAAGCGGCATGACGATTCAGTGCTTCTGATGATTTCCGAACTGTCAAATTGCGAACAATACCCGACACGACCCCAATGTAGCTCTCTTAGATGAGCCATATTCTGTTGCCCTTAGAAAGAAGCAATGTGAACGCCTAGAAGAACTTCAAATTGGCCTGGATGACTCTATGGATGACTATAATTGCAGAAGGACAGATCAAGGACATGAACTAAAGGAAGATGGCTACAAGATACCGGGTCAAGCGCCTCTATCAAAGTGATACAGTAGGACGTGAAGATGTGAAGGTTCTGACATACCAATCCGTAAACACATCTTGAAGCCAGGACAGACTATTTCCATCCAGATGCCATTGTGAGGGCCATTATCGCCTTTTGGGCATGGAGCCTGTTTTCTGCAATATCGCAAATGATTGAACGAGGGCCACTTGCTACTTCATCATCCACTTCATTCCCTCTATCAACTGGCATAGGGTGAATAAAATAGGCCTTGTTCGTCAAACTATTAAGCTCTGAAGTGAACCTCCAATTCTTGTATTGAAGGGCGGATTTTTGGTCTTCTTCTTTGCCAATGACATATCGCTTCGGACTCATCCAGTGCCGTGCATAGACAACATCAGCACCTTTGACTGCTTCAAACCTGTCATGGGTTATTTCAAACGTTGCTCCAGCTTTCTCAGCATTTTTCTTTGCTGTCTCAATAACCTCCGGGTCAAGGTCAAAACCTTCAGGATATGCAAGAGTAACGTTCATTCCATATCTTGGAAGAAGGAGGATATCCTCCTGAACGGAGCTCCAGGAACGCACCATTGAGGAATAGCCCCACATCATAGTCATTTTTGCGCCCTTCACATCTCCCATATGTTCCTGCAACCCCATGAGGTCTGCAAGCCCCTGGCAGGGGTGATACTTATCATGAGCCATTGAAACAATAGGAATTGATGCATATTTTGCATAGTCTCTAAGCAATGCTTCGCCATCGCCATACTGCTCAATAGCATCTTCAAGAATCCTTATTCCAAGACCAACACCGTATCTCGACATTACACTTGCTGCATCCTCTATCGTTTCGCCTGCCTTTTCTTTTGACTTCAATCTCATCGCTTTTGGCTCGAGAAATTGAGCATGCCCTCCAAGTTCTGTGGCCGCCGCTTCAAAAGACTGCCTCGTCCTTACCGAAGGGTTATAAAAGAACATGAAGAAAGTCTTGTACCTAAGGACTTCAGTGTATGGCTTCTCATACCTATGCCTTTTCATGTCTTTTGCAAGGGCAAGAACTTCATCAAGCCATTCCTTTCCCCAGTCCTGCGTAGTAATTAGATCTTTACCACAAAGGTCCATTGCCACCCCCCCTGGACTATATTATTCTCTAACGATCGTCGTCCCAGCTTTTCCTTCAAGCGTTTCAAGGTATTTTGAAGTCAAGGAAATATAGGCCTTCTTGCCGCCACCTTCAAGGAATCTAATAGTTGCAAGAATCTTAGGTCCCATACTGCCAGCAGGGAAATGCCCTTCAGAATAGTACTTCTTTGCTTCTTCAAGAGTCAAATGTCTCAGGTCAACCTGATCAGGCTTCTGATAGTGAAGCTTGGCTCCATCTTCTCCTGTAAATATGGTTAGTGTGACATCAACATCTTCTCCCTTTTCCTTCGCTCTCTTTACAAGCATCGTACCAAGTAAAGCAGAAGCAAGATCCTTGTCTATCACTGCCTCAATCCCTCTGTAAACCTTCAAATCTTTACCACCTTCAAAAGTAAAGCCATAGTTACTATGATAAACACCATTTTCGTCAGGCTCTTCCAAAACAACAGGGATACCACCACCACCAACTGTTATCGGTACCATGCCTTTTTCAAGTGCTGCCTCAACGAGATCAATCTCAACTATATCAAGGGGTACAGGTGATGGGACAACCTTTCTCCAAATTTCGTTGCCTATTTCGTCTTTCTTGTATAGTTTAACGACCCACCCGTCCATCTGGGCTCTTTCCATTGCCTCTCGTTTTGTATAAGATGGGCCGATAAACTTTGTAGGGTTCTGGAAGCCAGGGTCATTTTTGCCAACGACAACCTGTGTTACGATGCTCACAACCTGTCTTTTGATGCCTTTTGTCTGTAGCTGGTTTGCAAGAATCTGTGCCAACATATACCCCATCGAGCCCTGAGTATCTGAACCGCAGACATCAAGGGGAAGAGGAGGAAGTATGGGCCTCGAATACTCTGAGCGAAGAAGGACATTGCCTACCTGGGGGCCATTACCGTGCGTCAGAATGTAATCATCTTCAGGAAAGGAATTTACAATGTTTGATATGTGCTCGCAGGTTTCTTTTGTTCTTTTCCATTGCATAGCAATATCGGGGATAATAGCTTTTCCGTTTTCATCAACTAAACCGACAGGGGCAACTTCATTGCCACCAAATGCAAAAATCCTGATTTGTCTTTTTCCCATAATGAACTCCCTTTTCTTAGTCCTTCTTCTATAGGATTATCTCATCATCAAGGACATAATTGCTTTTTGAACATGAAGCCTGTTCTCTGCCTCATCATTAACGATAGAAATCTTTGGGTCATCAATAAGGAGATCAGTAACTTCAAAATTCCTACGAGCAGGAAGACAATGCATATACACAGCATTCTTACTGGCGACCCTAAAATGCTCATGCGAAATACACCAATCATCCTTGTATCTCTTACCCACTTCAGCATGTCTATCGGGATTCCTAGCCCAGGATTTGGCGTAAATAACATCCGCGTCTTTTGACGCTTTCCAAATATCATTCTCAATCGTGAGAGAACCGCCACTTTCTGCCACTGCCTTCTTTGCAAATTCAACATATTCGCTGTCAAGGTCGTAAAGCCCTGGCTCGTCAGGATAGGCAAGAGTAATGTTTAGTCCAAGTGTAGAACCCGCAGCAATCATTGTCTGAGGTACTCCTGCTGACTTTGCTCTCTCATCATATGCCCATGACATAACGATCTTCTTGCTTCTTGCATATTCCAAACCACCGAACTTCTCCATCATCGTAAGAATATCGCCCATGATCTGGCAGGGGTGCTCCTTATCATCAAGCATATTCATTACGGGTATGTTCGCATAGTCAGCTATTCCTCTTAGAACCTTTCTAGCGTCTCCATATTCATATGTTTCCGCACCCATCTGGGTTTTGAGATTATAGAGACGAATTGCAAAACCGTCCAAAAACCTCGAAATCATTTCGGCAGTATCCTTCCATGATTCCTTGTGGGAAAGCTGCAATTCCTCAGGATTGTAGACCTGGGCAGACCCCCCAAGCTGAACTATGCCTGTTTGAAAAGAAAGTCGAGTTCTCGTTGAAGGCGATGCAAAAAGTAACCCCAAAACCTTTCCTTTGAGGATCTCCGTCTGTGACTCACCCACAGCATTTCTCATCTTAAGCCATTTAGCAACCTCAAGGATTGTTTCCAATTCCTCTCGGCTAAAGTCGAGTACGCTGATAAAGTCTCTACCTCTCATATCTGTTTTCATTTCTTACCTCCTTAAACC
>Ga0315294_10008284_pt1 | contig 11434 bp, 10 predicted proteins | sample YL17G13_40_MG_FD_203626 | JGI IMG/M metagenome (GOLD analysis project Ga0315294, IMG submission 203626) | Sediment microbial communities from Yellowstone Lake, YNP, Wyoming, USA - YL17G13_40 | ecosystem: Environmental > Aquatic > Freshwater > Lake > Sediment | place: USA: Wyoming | collected... | reverse complement strand
TGATTTACAGGGCACCCTCAAGGTCGAGGCGGAGTATTAGGATACAATAGAGTACGCACTCCCTCACGAAAAGAATCTGCTCCTCGGTGCCGCCGACCCGCGCAGCGCCAATGGCCTGGCAGCCGGTTTTTAATCCTTCCTCTGAGCAAAGGTCGGCTATCGATATGGCTGGAGACGATCCGCAAGGTTTACGAAGGCGATCCGCTCCCCTGACCGGCCTTCTTCGCGGCCATTTCCTGTTCTTGACATCGATCACCAGCCGGAGAAAAAAATTTTATGTGCGCGGGAGTATAGTCAGGGGAATCATAGGGGATAGAACTCAAGCATACGGAAAAAGCAAACTATCACCCCTATCACCCGTTGCCATGGGTTGTCCATCCATGCCAGATACGGACCGTTTTTCTCCTTCGTCTATGGAAACCAATAGGTAGCCGCCCAACGCAACGGTTCAGCGGCGACGCATCGCTGCATTAATATACGAAGAATGCATAAAGCCGTAAAAGGGGCGCTGCTACGAAAAGCAAACGACCGCCGGGCGACGTTCGCCGCAATCGATGGTTAGACCTCAGTGCGCGTAATCCTTCATCAGTTTCTCTGGCGAGAGAAGCTTCAAGTCAACGTCAGGGAGCATGGCCACTGAAGCACACACGTACTCAGCGAGATTGTTTAGTAATCCCACGAAGTAGTCCTCGAGATCCTGACCGTTCGGCATCGTAGGCCGCATCAGCTCGCCAAGACTAATGTGAGGTGCACTGTGATGCAGCGGCAGTTGCAAAGGCCGTATGTCGTCAAGGTCGGACCGGTGCGACAACTGATCCCGATACTTGACTGCCGTTGTTATCCAGGCGAGACTGTGTCGTAAGGTTAGGTCGGCCAGCCGCTGCGAGGACGAGCACTGCCCGTTGTTTCTCAGCGCGTTAACTAGACGCCCGCCGGACGCTTTCTGGCCGTCGATATTCGCCTTGCCAAAACTCCCTTCGAACGGCGGACTGACGAGCTTGCCAATGAGCTGGGCGTATAGATCTAGAAATGACTTCAATGCATTGAAACAGTTGTGCATCTCGGCGAGAAGGGCCATGCTATCATAGATCGCGACGGAGCTGAGGTCTGGCCTCCTCTTGACCGCCGTTTCCAGATAAGGAAGCTGACTTTCGATCGCGTTCTTGAAATCCGTAATGTCGCGTTCGAGCGCATGACGCAAATCGGAAGTGTTAAGCAGCAGGAGTGCGAAACGCGATCCACACGCTTCCACGACGGAGCGGAGCTTTGGCGGATACGCGTTGCCGTTGAAAACGGAAAACGCTTTCCAGCGATACGGTCCGACGATAACGATGCGAATGGCTCCGTTCATTGACTTCTCTGCGGAGGTCTAACGTCTGAGGTCAGCCACCGCTGACTCCCAGGCGGGCAGCGGTTGGCTGGACCGATTTGTTAGCCGATCCCTTTGTCTTCATCAATTATTCTGCAGCCTTCGGTCCAATCCGCATAGACCTGCCAAAGCCTGATCTTTCCATTCTCCACTACGACCTTCCAGGCGGCTGGCATTTCGATTCTGTTTTCCGGAACCAGCCCACGTTGGCGGTTATAAGTTCCGGAAGCTGATCCGAACACCGCCACAAGATCTCTGTCTTGGAGTATTTGATCGACCTGCAGTTCGTAGTCGGGAAACATGTGAAAGTATTCTTGCCATCCAACCATCATATTATCGCGCCCCGACTGGATTGTGCCAAGAGAGTCCACGAAGGTGTGGTCCTCCGCCATTAGGCGGGAGAGCTCAGAAAGGTCTTTTCGGTTGATGGCCGCGATGAAGGCCTTTACGACATTGATTTCGTTGTCTGCCATCTCGTTTCTTCCTTTGGGCTAGCGTTAGCGGTCACGCGCACGGTTTACCCCATCGCTATTGAACACTTTGTTCGACGATCATGTCGTGAAGCCTATCCATTCGTTTCTCAGATTGAAGCGGAGGAAATTTGTGTCACGAGCATGAATCCAGAATCCGATCCACTGGTTGTTGAGATCAAATATGTTCCAGAAATCCTCTCTAGCGCTGATGCCAATTGCTGAGAACTCGCAATCCGGAGTAAAAACCAGGAACACTCGGTCGTTTACGGGAATGGTAAAGCCTGCCGAGGCCAGGTTCAGATCGAATATATAGACCCCTGGTATACTGCTGGATATGTTTGGATTGATGGATAAGTTGACTCTTGGGTTGATCCTGGAACATACTGCTGGATTCAGGTTACTACTCACACGATAATTCAAACTGCTGCTGACATTCGGATTGATGCTCGATGACACGTTTGGATTCAGACTGGAACTGACGAAAGGGTTCTTGCTTGATGAAACGTTCGGGTTGAGGCTACTCGACACGTTTGGATTCAGGCCGTTGCTTACAAAAGGATTCTTGTTGGATGCGACTGCGGGATTCCGACTTGATGGTATGATCATTTCGTCTTCCTTTTCGTCGAATTATTAATATACAGCATGCTTTATCGATACTAGATTGCAATTGACAATCAATATTTGAAACGAAATAAAATTATCGGTGCTAAGTGTATACCCAACAATCCAGGAGGTAGTTGACCACCTTTTTTATTCAACTGTCAACCTAAGTCCGTCTTCCCACACAATAAATTATATTGTCTATTCAATTATTTTTAGTTTTTCCATTTCTTCAATTAATAATTCATAAACATAGCATCTGACAGGAGTATTTAGATCTAAACCCGAAGATCTGCCTCTCATCAAATTAGATATAAGAGTTGATCGAATAATGCTTGCTTTAATTGGACCTCTTTTAGAAGCTATGGTCATTGTTTCAATATCCATTCTCTGGAATCTATCTTGCGTCGCATTAACATATATTTCATAATCTTCTTTATCGGATTTAACAAACGAATGGTTAATTTCTCTGTCTGGATCTTTACTGCCCCATACATATCTTCGAGGGCGCGATATTTCTGCAAAATAGTGAATTGGAAAAGACTGATACAGGGGAAGTTGATTTTTGATTTTATCGAAATTTGTTTCTACTAATATCTGATATTCATTAAAAACGTTCCTGAAAAAAGATTCCACGTATTCTGTTATCCCACCATCAGTGTAATCTGCAACTTCTGATTTCAATTGGTATAGCGGTTTTTTAAGGTCACCGATAGGTAACAAAGGTTTGCCTATGAACTCGCGATCGCTTTTTATAACGTCAACGCTATTTCTTAATTCATAATATTCCTTGGGCAAAGGAACATTAAGATCAAGACAAGAACTTTTATTTTCAATCAAATCAAGGGCTATTTTTTGAATCTCACTTCTATCTTGTGGAGTAGGACTATAACTATAGGTGTTTATCGTGCCACGTTTTTCTTCTTTTAATTTCCCCTCTTTTCTCAATTGCTCTATATAACATATTTCAGCATAATTGTAAATTTTATAGTGCTCTAATTTTTCAATTATTTCGTCACACGATAGATTGGATATTTGTTTGATTGTATCTTGAGTTCTTTCTCCTAATCCAAACTCTGTTCCTTTTTGATAAATCATGTCATACGCTTTTTCTAGTGCAAACCCAATATTGTTTATTTCCTTTAATTTTTTTTTCTTCAATATATTTGATATTTGATTCTTAATAAATTTTCTGGCCGTTGATTGTGAATTAATTGTAATGCCATAATTGCTAACTATATGATTTACCTTATATTCAATAAATAATTTATTTGATATTTCGCTGCGCCCAAAAATGATTTCATTAAAGGGAATATCCAAAATAGCAACTTTTTCACGATGATTATCATCAGTTTCACGGAATCCGAACGCTTCGATTGATTTAATTTTATTGTTTACTAAGCAAATCATGCCAAGATTTTCTCTTCCATAAGGAAATAATATATCCTTAAGTGCTGGGAATTCATTTTGAATTATGAGTTCGTATTCATCTATACACTTTTCTAAACTCTCTATATTATGTTCTTGGAATGAGTCTAAATGAGATTGACTAGCTCCGCCTAAATAAAGCCCCAATAGACTTTGTCCAAAGGACTTCGAAAGGATTCCATTTAAATTTCCTTTAAATTGATTTTTATCTAATATATTCCAATCTTGTGAATAAAACACAATTATAAAATCTCTAATTTTCTCGAAATAATAGCATATGATTCTTTTTCCGACTATCTCTGATTTAGCTTCTAGTATGTTATGCGAGAATAAGGAACGATATTCTTCCGAGCCGATATATACGCCAAGCTTGTCGGATATTATTGATTCTTCAATTTCTGTTTTGTTTAACAAATACATCTCATTTCCAATTTTTCTAAGAATATCTTTTGCGGCATTAGAATTTATGATCTTTTTCAATTTCATATCAAGATATTTTTTCAATAATTCAACGGAATTTAGGTCTGGATCAATTTCTTTATTAGTTTTTTCGAATATTTCGGAAATCGCTCGAAGCATGAGAGGTAGCCTACTTTCCGTTAACGTGGCACCTCTTAATGGGCTTGAGAAGTTATATGCTTTTTTGTATTTTTCTATGGCTTCTTTTTGCTCGTTATCATTAAATCTATTTATTTTAATCCCCGGAAACCGAACTGTTTTATTTCCTTTTGCATCCGAAGGCGTGTACGTATTTTCAGCCAATTCGCTAGGCAACGCAGATATTTCCAAGAATCTCGGCCAATCTGAGTCTTTGCATGATATGATTAATCTAATTTTGTTATTTTTTATCCTCATAAGAAAATCGTTTAAATCTTTATTAACGTTAGGAATTGTCCATTCATCAATTGCATCTATTATGATAAACAGTGGTTTATTGTGATTCTTAACTATATCTTCTACTCGCTTTATGATTTGGATATGTGATTTTTCTATAGAAAAAGTCCAATTAAAATCTTCTGAGATAGCTTGAAATATTCCGTGTGCCAGCAAACTGCAATTGAAGAACATTACGGGGAATTCATTAACCAGCTTAGTTGCTAGGTTGCATAAATAATTTGTCTTTCCGATCCCTGACTCACCGATTAGTGCAAAAACAATCTTATTAGAATCAAGATACTTACGGAATTCTTCTTCAACTTCACGATTTGGAATATACAATTCAGGAATGTACTTTTTTGATAAATCCTTTAGGGAGCCTCTTAAAGAATTCATCCTTGCGCTTATTTGACATTTTGAAAACTCTATTAAATTTGGAAAGTTATGGCCAAATAGATCTTTTTGAGCTTCATATCTTAGCTCTTCGCTCAAGGAGATGGTGTATCCACCCTTTACAAATGATGACTCTTTTAGATCGGTTTCATTCAAACATTCTTTGGTAATCGTATCGTAAATCTTTGTATCTATTCCGTTGCTTACAATTGAAAAAGGGGCAATCATATCAAGCAAACGTGCATAAGAAATAGCTTGATCCCTATCTTTATCGGTTAATGAATGATCTGAACTTTTGGTCTCAACTACGAAAAGGGGCTGATTATCTTTCTTAAAAAGCAAATCTAAAAAGCCTCTTTTTCGCTCTTCTATAGTCTTTGATATTTTTTGTTTCGAAAGCCCCAAATTAATTTCGAATCCAATTTCGAAACCGATCTCTTCATCTATAAACCCAAGTTTTTGGAAGTAAGGAATAATAATTCTATTCTTAACTGTTTCTTCGTTTAGGACTATTTTATTCATTTAACATTCGATATTTTTATTACTAGAGAAGAAACATGAAGTCAATTAGACACCATTTTACACGCTAGCTAGGATCCGAGCTAAATTTCTTTGAGATAATTAAAGCGCTAAATATTTGTTCTTTCTTTAATTGATTCATCATTCCAAACAACAGGAATCCCCTTCTCTTCGAACAACCTTTCAACTAGATTTAATTTAGACTTACCCCTTGGCTTTTTGGGAAATATGATCCCAGGAGATATCTCTTTCCCGCGTGTGAGCTCGGAGTCAATATAATTCCAAACTTGATTAATTTGCCTTTTGACATTTCGTATAATCGATTGTTCTGTCATTCGATTCCAATCTGTATTCTTGACTTCGACGCAAGAGACTAATTTATTTTCTTCTTTAACCTCAACATGAATGTCCATCCTTCCTTTCTTGCCACTTGGTTTAATACATGGCTTCTCAGGTTTGACTTTTCCTTGCACTTCTTTGCCCCAACTTCTCTGAATTTTCTTATTAAGTCTTCTTCCTTTTCTAAGCCGACCTACCATATCCTCTTTCTCCATTATTAGTTTACGAAATCTTAATAGATTAAGTTTCTCAAATCATCCGTTGCGCCTTCGATACAGGCGTAACGTAATCAATTTCCCATCCCCATTTTTCTTGTATGCCATAGATTTGTCTCTCCATGCTTGCCCCGCACGCATCTTTGCGGAAGCTCGCTAGGCCTTCTTCTGGAGTTCCTTTCTGCCAAGCTGCCTCAATTGTACTTTCATTGAAAGCCCTGCCATTCATGCTTGTGCTATAGTTTCGCATTATTTCATCCTTCCCCTTTTCGTACGAAAAGAAGTCACTCAAATATTTTTATCTCGCTAATATACTTACCCATTCTTTGACAATCAAAGGCAATCGTGAGATGACCTCTCTCCCAACGAGCACCTCATCAACATATCCCATGTGAAGCATGTCAATGATTCTACAAAGATAGGACTTGCCGCAATCCCACCATGTATAACGAGCGTCGATTATTAGATAATGCAATACATTGATTTTTTCTGAATCGGCGAGTTCTTCTATCTCCATGCCATCAAGAAGGGTCTCATATACCCCATCCGCAACCCTACTGCCAAAAGTCGTTGTGTAATAATACTCTTTTACTTCCCAGACCGCGATTGGATTGATTGCCGAAGGAAATGCGCCATCCATACGACGAGCGAAGGTTCGAAGTGGAGAACCATTGCTTGTTACAGTTGTCAAAACACGAGGATCAAAATCACAGGGATGGCCACCTGCGTTCGCCTCGATTATCATATTCACGATACAGGTTAAATAAGCAGGCGCTTTCTTAGTGCCTTTTTGCTTGTTCATCGGTAGCGGACATGCAGCTTTTAGCTTCTTTCTCAACTTTAGATACTCATTTTTTGCTGCATTTGCTTTCATTAAGTTAGGCTCAACCTGTTTGTGGAGAATCTCAGACCGGTAAGTAAAATACTCGCATAGAACATCCCATGTTTTGCGGCCATCAGGCAAAATTGTATCAAGTCCATTTTTGCGTAATTTTAGAACATCGAGTACACTCTCCACCTGTTCCCTCTGTGGAATAAATACCTGTCCCTTTTTAGTATATCCACATCCTTGTCCAATTAAACGAATCCAAGCCCAAAACTGTTTTGGAAGATTGACGAATCTCTTGTCAGGTGTCATGATGAGGAAGATATTCCTTGAGCAATGAACTTGGATCTATTTGGAGAGCTCGACAGATGCTGACAATTTCTACAAATGTAAGAAGTCGTTCTCCAGATTCGTATTTACTTATGAAAGATTGGGGCACTCCCAGCAACTCGGCTAGCTCCTCCTGCCGTAGATTTTTGGCCAGGCGTTTTTTTCGAAGCAATCGCCGAAGATGCTCTTCATTAGAGGCGTATCTGTCTCTTTTCATTTATTCTAATATAGGATAAATTTGACAATTATCCCAAAATAGGATATTATAGATTAAGATGAAAGTGAAAGAAGATACGCTTGATCTGTTCTATGGGACAGAGTTCCGGCATGTCGCTCCTTTTAGAACTCAGCTCTTAAAATGGATTGGCAATAAGCAACGGTTTGCGCATGAAATAGCTTCGTTCTTTCCAATAGATATTCGCACATACTACGAACCCTTTTTAGGCAGCGGGGCAGTGCTTGCGGCCCTTCAACCTCCGTCTGCATTTGGGTCAGACATATTTGGTCCACTGATTGAGATATGGAGAACTCTGAGCAATAATCCAGAAATTCTAGTACAGTGGTATTCTCGACGTTTCGATGAGTATCACAAGTACGGCAAATCTGTTGGATATGAGCGAATCAAGGCTAGATACAATGCAAAACCAAATGCCGCTGACCTTCTTTTTCTTTGTCGCAGTTGCTATGGAGGTGTAGTGCGTTTTCGAAAAAGTGATGGATTTATTTCGACGCCTTGCGGGGTTCACGCGCCAATTAAGCCAGCTTCATTTGCATTGCGCGTCCAAACATGGCACCGACGTACGGCTGGAGCAAGATTTGAGCAGTTAGATTTTGAGGAATCAATGTTGTTAGCCAGGGAGCGCGATCTAGTTTATTGTGATCCGCCCTATGTATATAGCCAGTCGATCTTATACGGAGGGCAAAAGTTTTCATTGCGGCGACTAATGACTGCGATAGGAAACTGTAAAGAACGTGGCGCTCGTGTTGCTCTAAGCATTGATGGCACGAAGAAATCTGGGCGAATTGATTGTAATTTAAAATTTCCAGAAGGCCTATTTGAGCGTCAGGTGTTTGTCAACTGCGGTCGTAGCATGCTTCGTCGGTTCCAAAAATTGGGAGAATCACTGGAAGATGAAGTGGTTCATGATCGCCTTCTTCTTACATATTAATTTCAAATCCCTGTTAGAGACATTTCTAAAATGATAAAGATATTAAAATTCTTAGCGAGCTTTTACGAATCAACTCTGAAAATTCGAGAGCTGAGAGTTAAATTTTCAGAAAAAGATATTGAATATCGCGATTTTGTTATAAAATGGAACTTCTTATTATAAATCATCCGGCAAAATAATATTCGATTAGCAGTATTATCGGGAGCCGGAGGTTTGAAGAGGCATGGACTTCCCAGCTTTATCAACTGGACGCAGTTAGGGGCGGAAACGCGCTTCATAGGGGATAGCCGGCGCAAAAGAGCAAATTTTCTCTCAAGTAATATTTCGGAGAGCAACATGGAAAACAAAAAGCCCCGGATGTCAATTAAAAGTTCCCAAGTAACTGCTTTAGTTGATTTTTTTGGCGAGCTTAGGTCCGAGACAGATCGTGCAGCTGTTATTCTTGGTGCTTCCAAGCTGGACATACTTCTTTATCAAATTCTCCAAAAATATATGCTCCCATGCTCAACGTCAAATGATGAATTATTCGAGGGAGAAGGACCTCTTTCACCTTTAAGCGCAAAAATTAATCTTGTATATAGGCTCGGCATAATTGATGCCTCTTGTTCTCGAGCATTGCATTTGATAAGACGGATCAGAAATGATTTTGCACATGAAGCATCTGGAGGTAGTTTAAATTCAGGAGCGCATCTTGACCGGTTGAAAGTGCTCTTTTCTCCTTTTGTTAGTATGGATTCCTATAAGAAGCTCAGAGACGGCTTGCTAGCTGGGGGAAAAATTCTACCCAGCACAGAATTTCGCGTCGTTTTGGCGATGCTCGTCGTTTTTCTTGAGATAATATTTAATTCCATTGAGCCGTTAGTACCAACTACTTTTCCGCTAGGTATGCTGGTTAGAAACCTCGACCGCAAGGAAGGAGAAGAGTCAAAGGGCCAAACTTAGGTACCTACAGTAAGGGCCGGCGCGGGACGGGAGTCTCAGAAGCGGCGGGCTGGCTGATGCCGCAAGAGATATGATGAGAAAGGGAAATAAGATGCTCAAGGAGTAACTTGAGTTGACTCTATTGGAAGACACAAGGTCAAATTTCCTTAAAATAAATTGGAAAAATCTTCAACCTGGATAGCTTCGGCGGCGGCTACCTTCACTGGGCGATTGGCGAAGTTCATCTAGGACATTTTCCTTATCCGCAGCGGGCTTTTAAGGCTCTTTCGGAAGAGGAGCACCCCAGCGGCATGGCTGTTCTCCCCAGGATTCCGCTTCCCAGTTCCGGCTCAGGATGCAGGAGATATTTCTCTCTGCCCGCTCTCCCCATCGCGCCTTGACAAGGCGTGAAGCCGGGAGCTATAGTCCGTTCGTTCCGAATCGCAGAGGAGAATTCTTCATGCCGCGCTTGCCGATCCGGCCGTTCTTCCAATCCTTTCTCCGCGCCCGTCTTCTATCGACCCTTGCCTTCATGGTTTTCGTAGCCGGCCTGACGGCCTGTAAACCGGCTGCCTCCGGGCTCGACGAAGGTTTCCTCCATCCGCCCGATTCGGCCAAGCCCCGCGTTTATTGGTGGTGGCTGTTCAACCGCGTCGACAAAGCCGCGATCACCCGCGATCTCGAGGAGTTCAAGGCTAAGGGCATCAGCGGCGTCAATCTGATCTGTACGGGCGGATACGCAGGCCTGGCGCCTCTTCCTGGCGTGAAATTCCTGGGCCCGGAATGGCGCGAGCTCTTCCGCCACGCCGTCAAGGAAGCGGCCCGGCTGAAGATCGAGATGGGCTTTAACCTGGCCGGAGGCTGGGTCATGATCGGCCCCTGGGTCACCCCGGACAACGCCATGAAGAAAGTCGTGCAGTCCGAACTCAAAGTGCGCGGGCCGGGAAAATTCCACGGTGCTCTGCCCGCGCCCCCGGTAGTCGATGGCTACTACAAGGACGTCTGGGTCCAGGCTTTCCCGGAAGAACCTGACAAGGCAGTCGATCCCCGAACGATCGTCGACGTGTCCGACCGGATGAGTGCGGACGGCCGTTTTGACTGGGACGTCCCGGCCGGCGCTTGGATCATTTTACGGACCGGATATACGCTGACCGGAAGCCGCTGGGATCCTTACCCGAAGGGCGACACCTTCGCCGAAGGAGCCGGCTATCAAATTGATTACCTGAATCCCGCGGCGCTCAATGACCATTTCCGCCATCTCGGCCAGACGGTCCTAGACGAGGCCGCCAAGGCGGGAGGGCGGTTGGACTACCTCTGGTCGGACAGCTGGGAATGCGGCAAGCTGACCTGGACCCGGGATTTTCCGGCCCAATTCCTCCGTTTCCGCGGCTATGACCTGAAACCGTATCTGCCGGCGCTTGCCGGCCGCATCGTGGTCGACGCCGAATTCACGGCGCGGTTCAAGGAGGATTTCGACCGCACTATAGAGGATTGTCTGGCCGAAAATTTCTATGGCCATTTCTCCGAGCTCTGCCACCAGCGGGGAATCCGCATGGGCAGCGAGGCAGCCGGCCCGGGCAATATCCCGCCCATGGATTCGCTGAAAAACGAGGGCCGCTGCGATTTGCCGGCCGGCGAATTCTGGGTCAACGGCCATTTCAATTTCCCCGGCGGTTATAACGCGGATCCTTATATGCGGCTCAATCTCAAGCAGACCGCTTCGGCCGCCCATATTTACGGCAAGCCCCAGGCCATGGCCGAGTCGTTCACCCAGCAGGAGCGCGATCGAACGCACTGGTCGCTGGCGCCGGCCGACCTCAAGCCCTACGTCGACGCCGCCTTCGGCGAGGGGATCAACTCCATCATGCTGCACCAGGCCACCTGCCAGCCGCCCTCGGACGGCAAGCCCGGCTATGAATTCTGCGCCGGCCAGCATTGGAACGCCAACAGCACTTGGTGGGAGCAATCGCCGGCCT
>Ga0315294_10008282_pt1 | contig 11435 bp, 11 predicted proteins | sample YL17G13_40_MG_FD_203626 | JGI IMG/M metagenome (GOLD analysis project Ga0315294, IMG submission 203626) | Sediment microbial communities from Yellowstone Lake, YNP, Wyoming, USA - YL17G13_40 | ecosystem: Environmental > Aquatic > Freshwater > Lake > Sediment | place: USA: Wyoming | collected... | reverse complement strand
ACTCAGAAAGAAATCAGTATTTCAAGAGGTATCCCAAAAGAGCAGGAAAGAAGATATGGGGAGATGAACTCGTTTTAGCAAAATTCAATGAGAGCAACAATTGCAAGCCTTTGCACATTTGAGCAAAGTTATCTTCTGCGGATTACGAGAGTTTTTGGTTCTTTAGGTGGTCGCAATTTGCGACTACCTCTTGCTTCTTTCGGTTTTGTTCGGCGGGGCAACCCGCCTGCGGCGGATAAAGCCCCGCCCTACGACTTGATATCGCAAATAGCGACATCAAGTGTGTTAAATCAGTTCCTTCCTGTTCATTTTGTATTCCACGAGTTTGCTGCGTTTTTCTCTTGCTGCCTCGAGCAGCTTTTCAATCCTTTTCCTATCGCCTGAACGAATGGCCTTTTTAAGTTTTACAAGTTCAGCGGCCAATCGGTCAATTCCGCGAACGGTATTTTGAGCGTTGGTCATCAGCACATCCGCCCAGATATTGGCCGGGCCTGAGGCGATTCGCGAGCAATCCATAAAACCCTTGCCCGCAAATTTCAATTCTTCGGCGTTACTGGCGTTGACTAATGCGGCAGCGGTTATATGCGGCAAATGACTGACGTCGGCGAAGATGTGGTCGTGTCGGGCGGGCGTCATTATTTTAACGAAACATCCCAGCGCAGACCAGAATTCTTTTAGAATTTGCAGCGAACGGGCGTTCGTGGTCTTTGCCTGTCCCGAGCGAAGTCGAGGGGTGGTTGTGAGAATGCACAGCGATTTGTCAAACAGGTCGTCTCTGCAGAACTCGACGCCTCTTTGTTCTGAGCCGGCTATCGGGTGCGAGCCGACGTAACGGATATTTTTTGGCAGGCATTTGTCGGCCCAGCGGTGAGGCATTATCTTGGTGGAACCGACATCTGTAACGATGCAGCCGACGGGGAGCGCATCGGCGATTTGGCGAAACGTCTCCTCGAAATTGCCTATCGGCGTCGCGAGTATGACGATATCCGCATCTGCGACGCTCGCCTTAATATCGTCGAAAACCTCATCGACCACCTTAAGCCGGCGTGCCTTTGTGCGGGTGCTTGCCCTGTGGGAAAACCCCGCCGTCTTTACCCCGCTTAATGCCCGCGATACTGCCAAGCCCACGGAACCGCCCAATAAACCCAATCCAATGACCGTTATTTTTCTTAAGTGCTGCATAATCAAGACCTTATAGAAAATAGACGCGATACCAATCGCTGTTAAAAGTTATAGCAAGCGAGAAGCAATGTCAATTTTTTTCTTTAATTTAGGCCGGGTTAATGCTAATATGATTATCCGTTCGATAGATACCAGTTGATAAACAAGGGCGCTATTTGTATGTCTTTACAGGCGCTGTTGGTTTAGAGCATATAACATAATGAAAAGACACGGATTGACACTGTTTTTTTAGACACGGATTTACACGGATTAACACTGTTTTTAATTTATTTCCGAAGCGGGCTCTTCGCTTCGCTACGTGTCTCTGTGTCCTCTGTGCTCTCTGTGGCTAAAACTCTTTTTGGTTTTAGGAATGAATGGCGACGAATAAAAATAACAATCAAGAGAAAATCGGCAGCGGCGATTACCTCGATTTTGAGCAGAAGGTGGCGGACATTGACCGCCAGATGAACGAGTTGCGCCGCCTTAGCTCTATCAAGGGCATTGATTATTCTGCGGAGGTTCGCCGGCTTCAGCAGGAACAAGTGGTCGAGCTTAAGCAAATCTATTCACAACTCACCGCCTGGCAGACGGTGCAGGTCGCCCGCCATCCGAAAAGGCCCCTGCTGCCGGATTACCTTAATCTGATGGTGAAGGACTTCCGCGAGCTTCACGGCGACAGGTGTTTCGGCGACGACCGGGCGATGGTTACAGGGTTTGGCCAGATAGGCAGAGAGAAGGTCCTGATTGTCGGCCAGAATAAAGGACGTGGGCTGAAGGAGAAGGTGGCGTGCAATTTCGGCTGCGCCAACCCGGAAGGTTATCGCAAGGCCCTGGCCAAGATGAAATTTGCCGCAAAATTCGGCATACCCGTCGTTACGCTCATCGATACGCCCGGGGCATATCCGGGAATCGGGGCCGAAGAACGGGGCCAGGCGCAGGCGATAGCAGTCAATCTGTTTGAGATGTCCCGTTTGCCGGTGCCTGTAATCTGTATCTGCATAGGCGAAGGCGGCTCGGGCGGAGCGCTTGGCATAGGCGTCGGCGACCGGCTGGCTATGCTTGAATTCGCGTACTATTCAGTAATCAGCCCCGAAGGTTGTGCGGGCATTTTGTGGCGTGACGGCTCGCAGGCGCCCGAGGCAGCAGAAGCACTAAAACTCACCAGCAAAGACCTGCTCAAACTGAAACTTGTCGATGAGGCGATTGCCGAGCCATTAGGCGGCGCTCATCGAAATATCCACGATACCGTTTATAACGTCGAGCAATATATCATCAGAACGCTTGCGGTCCTCAAGCGAACAAAACTCGAAACACTCCTGGAAAACAGATACGCGAAACTGCGTGCGGTAGGCAGTGAGCCGACGGCGGTGCTGCGTGATAAGGCGCACAAGACGAAGATAAAAACCGTCGAGATTAAACGCGCCAGGCCAAAATCGGTGCCCGCAAAAGCGTAAGCTGCACAGTTCAGTTGAAGCGGGAAGATGGGTTCGCTGAATATCTTAGAGACCAGTTACTGATAGTTATTCTTCTGGGCCGCTCTCGCGGTCAAAACCGCCGCCTCTGTCGGCTTCCGGCTCGTCTTCGCTTTCTTCGTCGGCTTCCGGTTCGGTGCCGGCTTCGTAAGGCGGAATCTCGCCTGTTTCCCCGGCTTCGCCCTCGACCAGCCGACCTTTCTCTTTTAGCTCCGCACAGGTGACACAATAACGCGCCCAGGGTATGGCGTTTAACCGGGCCTTGGGGATTGACTCGCCCTTGCCCTCGCAAATGCCGAATGAGCCTTCTCCGATGCGCCCAAGCGCATCGTTTATCTCGGTGAGCATTTTCTTTTCGCCGTCCATCAGGTCCAGCGCGAATTCCTGCTCAAAGTTGTCCGAGCCGGCGTCAGCCATGTGGAAGGGCATGCTCGACAACTCGCTTCGTTCCTTCTTGAGAGTTTCATCTTCCATAGTAGAGACGTTGCCGAGTATCTCGCCGCGCTTGGCGAGCAGCAGCTTTTTGAACTTCTCAATCTCTGCCGCCGTCAATCCGTTTCTGCTGCTTTTATTACTGTTATTTTTTCGCTTTGCCATTTCCCACTAACCTGTCCGTTCAAGGACAAATCAAAATCAGCATTGCTCACCCGACAAAGGTCTGTCCGCTGAATTATATACGTAAAAGTCGGACGCCAGATTATATGATTCTTTCGCTGGCCCACAACTAAATTCCGCCGGGCAAACCCAAATTCTTTCGACAATAACAACCCCCTACTTTGCCCAAAAGAGTTGTTCGTGAGAATTTAATTGCCTGCTAAAACGAACGGGTGCTATCCAGGATGAATGTTACCGGCCCATCATTTACGCTTGTAATCTGCATATCAGCGCCGAAAACCCCTTTGGCGACCTTCAAACCCTTCTCGGCAATCAACTGGGCCGTTTTATCATACAGCCGTTCGGCAATTGCCGGTTCGGCGGCACCATCAAATCCGGGCCTGCGGCCCTTGCGGCAGTCGCCCTGGAGCGTGAAATTGCTGACTAATAAAACCTGGCCCGTGATGTCCAGCACGCTGCGATTCATTTTGCCCGCCTCGTCCGCAAATATCCTCAGATTGACGAGCTTTTCGGCCATAAACTCAGCATCTTGTTCGCTGTCGGCCTTTCCAACGCCTAAATACACGAGCAGTCCCCTGCCGATTCGGCCGACGACTTGCCCATTTACCTCGACGGTTGCACTCGACGCTCTTTGTATAACAGAACGCATATTATCAACTACCGCCCAAAAACAACCATACTATCGAAAAACGCACCCAACCGCATCTTTATTGATTATCGATGATTGATTATTGATAAGTGCAGACAAAAGACAGATGTAACTGTCTTTTTCAAATCATCAATTATCCACGGGCACACTTTGGTCGATATAGCGATAAACAATCAGGGGTTACAAAATGTCGAATCAGAATGATATACAGCAGGACCTCAGCCGGCAAGTTCCCAAAGAGGAACTATATGGCCTTGCCGTAGACACGACGATTTTATTCTCGGACCATAAAGGTAATTACGAACGACGGATTGAAAAGCATCAGCGAAACCTTTTAGCCAAACTGAGTTTTCTTGCGCCGTTTCTTGAGCCAGGCGAAAAAATCCTGCACGTTATATCCGGCTGCTCGCCGGCGACCTTCGTCGAGCAGTTGCTCACGGGCGCATTGCTTCAGCCGCTCAAGCAGTCCTTATTCGCGGTCACCAACAGGCGCATCCTGCATGTGCCGACCACATGGGGCCTGCGGCACCGCTGGTCTATTGCACAAATTGTATATGCTGATTGTCGTCATATTCGCATAAGATGGGCGATGCTCGTTGTCAAATACAAAAGCGGGCGAACCGAAAGGTTCCGCTGCATTGGCCGGAGGGGCAGAAAGAAAGCAAGGACGTTGCTCAAAGATGCGCCTCTCAAGGGCTGGTCAAGCCCGACGATGGAAAGATCGCATCTGTGCCCCAGGTGCACCAAACCGCTTATAAAGGACTATTACGCCTGTCCGCACTGTTCGCTGGAATTCAAGAAGAAGTCCTGGGCCACGATGCTTTCGATAATTTTCCCGGGCGGCGGCTATTTCTATACGCGGCATCCCATTATCGGTATATTTGAAGCCGTTATGGAAACAATCGTTTTTATTTTGCTGGTCGCTGCAACAATAGCGTTCTCGCTTAGCTCCCCTTCCGCTCCGCGGAGCATCGTTCAAGCGATTATATTGTGTGCCATAGTTCTGGGCTTCGAGAAAATGGTTACCGCCCTGTTTTCCAACAAATGCGTCGAAGATTTCATTCCGAAGCAACGTCGAGTCGAAGTGCTTATCGACCAGTCGCCGTCACACAGGCCTTCATTTGATTCCGAAGAAGCACTTGCTACCGGCTGGCGCTCCCGCTAAATCGCAGATTCTCAACAAATTCCAAAATATAACAGGTTGTTAACGGCAACTACGCCCCCCTTACTCAATGCGACATCCATAGCGACATCATTATAGGACATTAAGCGTGCCAATGGTTTATTGGTGTATGTACAACTAACAGAAATATCATTTATAATCTAAAGAACAAACGAAACGAGTGATTGACATCTTAGGGATGTTTCACGTGAAACACGGCTCGATGGAAGAGGCGTTGCTCATTCATCACATTAGCCATAGCAATCAAAATAGCTACCGCCCTTTCAATTCGAGTAAATTCGGCAAATAGGCGAAACCAAAGTTCAACGTCATCAGCAGGATATGGAATCGGGTGAGAGTTGAACAGGAATTTGATGGTGTGGGGTTGTTGAAAACCTTACATTAGGAGCTTGAGATTTATCCGCCGCTGGCGAGATTGCTTCGCTTCGCTCGCAATGACACAGAAACGCACTTTTTGTCATTGCGAGGAGCGGAGCGACGAAGCAATCTTGACTTTTTCAACAGCCCTGGTGTCGCCGGTTACGCCCATATTCCACCGGCCGAGTGCATTGGCATTCTCCATATCCGGAAAATGCCCCACCTGCCACAGCAAATCCTATATTGTTTCTCCGGCAGCAAAGCAATCCAAGCCACGATAGAAAAGCGTTGGAAATCCACAGGGCTGCTGGGACGTACAATTTTGACCCCATTACAAAAGTTTCACGTGAAACATTTTTTTCACAGTGGGCAATTTTGTCTGGCAACACTGGAGAGTTTTTGCTACAAACGCCGAAATATTTTTTGAAGGTATCGATAGAACGTGGTATGCAAAAAGACTTGGTGTCACGGTTGGCTCGGGTGAAATTCATATTATGGAAGGAGCGAAACAATGACGGAGAAAACCGAAAAACCAAAACATTTAGGCAGGGGGCTGGCGTCGCTTTTAGGTCCTATAACCACGTCTACCCAGGAGTCCCCCCTACCTATTCCGATAGCCGAAATAGGCCATAACATCCTGTCATATAACGAGTTACGTTATTCGCTGCGGGAGATAAAGGTTGATGAAATTCGGCCAAATCCTTACCAGGTTCGTTTTATTTGGAATGAACAGGAGTTGGCGGAATTGGCGCAGTCAATCAAGACAAACGGCGTGATTCAGCCGATTATTGTTCGGCCTATGGGTTCTGGTTATCAATTGATAGCAGGCGAAAGGCGTTGGCGGGCGGCCAAGCTGGCGGGCCTGCAAATGGTTCCCGCTATTGTCCGGCCTGTTAAGGACGACGAGCTGCTTGAACTGGCCCTGGTGGAAAATATCCATCGGGCAGACCTGAATCCCATCGAGCGAGCAAATGCATACCAGCGGTATTTGAGCACATTGTCGCTGACGCAGGCCGATGCCGCCCAGCGACTCGGAGAAGACAGGTCAGTGATAGCTAACTATTTGCGGCTACTCGACTTACCATCAGAGATTAAACAAATGCTAATCGAAGGCCAGCTAACAATGGGGCACGCTCGTGCGATATTGGCTTTGCCGACGGACGAGCTGCGGCGAAAACTTGCCAACCGCGCGATGGCTGGCCGGCTGAGCGTTAGAGAGGTGGAACGGTTGGTTAGACAGTATCTGACTGCCAATGATTCGCAAAAAATCAAAATCAGGACGAGGCCGGCGCATATACAGGACCTCGAAAGCCGGCTAAGCAAAGAACTTGGAACAAACGTGGCGATTGAGACACGCAAAAACGGAAAATGCGGAAGAATTGTTGTCGAGTTTCATTCGCTCGAAGAATTTGATAGAATAATGCAGCATATCGGCGTAACGAGCACCGAGGAAATTTAAAACGAACTTGAGATGTATTTACTGCCCCGACGAGGGCCTGACGAAAGGTATATAATATGAGATGCCGGAATATAATGAAAGACATTGTGAATCTGATAAACTATGAAAAATCGGTGACGACTCTGAGTTTTGTTTTATGTCTTTGTCTGGTCGGGCCTGGCGCTTTACGGACGGTGTATGGGCAGGGGACTTTGGTGGAGACAGTTGGAACGATGGAGATATCGCAGGAGGTTGATAATGGTGTTAATCGGTCGGCGCCGAAGAGGGCAGTGGACGTTCGGAAGCCAGCGTCGGAAGCAAACGGCGTAACAGAACAGCCCAACCGCGCACCAATGGATGTGCCTGGCAGACCTAACCCAACGGGGACAACGACTCAGCAGGAGAGCGGTCAGGTCGCAACGGGCACCGAGACGCTGACGGCTGCCCCCGCTATGACTGCGGATACGAATGTTCCCGACGTAAACGATTTCAACGCGTTCAAGCAGGAAATCGATCGGATTGATATTGAGGCACGAGGCGAAGATACCCAGTGGCTGGGTAAACAGGAGAAAAAAGCGGAGCTTGCAAAAGCGATGGACGACGTGGTTGTCGCGGAATTAAGATTTCTGCGAAAAGTTGCCGCGGCAGCAAAAGACACAAATACTGTAGAGGCGATAGACCTGGTATTGAAGAAGAGGCAGGACCGCCTGAATAAATTAGTTACCAAACTTGAGAATGAATTGAAAGAAGAGCGCCGCCAGCAGGCACCTGAAAGACGTGAAAGAAGAACGCCCCGTGTGCAGCAGCAGGACCAGACCCAGACAGAACGGCCAGCCAGGAGCACCAACCCGGTAAGGCGCACAAGAGAAACCATTAACCAGGATCAGTAGTTTCAGGATTGCCTCTGCGGCGGGGCCGTGGATGGTTGCTGTTATTGTCGAAACAGAGGCGTGGTTATAGTTGACCCGGCGCGGAGTTGGCCGCATAATAGTCCCCTTGATTCCTGACAACGGAGATATCTGCTGAAAATTTATGGTGAAGGATATGGAAACAAAATCGAAGAGCCGCGCGGCCGAGATAGCCAACACATTTGAATGGCTTATAACGGCCTTTGCGCTGGCGTTTGTGTTTCGCGCGTTTGTGATGGAGGCGTTTCGTATCCCGACGGGCAGTATGGCCGACACGTTGCTGGGCGCGCATTACACGATGCGATGCACACAGTGCGGCTACAAGTACTGCTACGGGCAGAGCGGTTACTCGGCGAAACAGGCGAGGGGGCCGGTCAGACAGGAGTATTCCCGCTGTCCGAGTTGCGGGTATTATCAGGTTACCGCCGGCGAGATGGCACCTTCGAGCGGCGACCGGATACTGGTGCTGAAAAGCATTTATCAGTTTGAAGAGCCGAAGCAGTGGGACGTGGTGGTTTTCAAGAACCCGCTTGACCCGACGGAGAATTATATAAAACGGCTGGCTGGCCGACCCGGCGAGACGGTTGAGATAATCGACGGGGACGTTTATATCAACGGGCAAATCAGCAGAAAGCCGGCGAAGGTTCAGGAAGAGTTGTGGATGCCGATTTACGACAATGATTACCAGCCGGCCCGGCCCGAGGAGCCGGCGTTTAACAGGCATACCTGGCAGCGGCCGTTCAGAAACAACGAGGGTTCGAAGTGGACTATGGCGGACAACAGCTCGACGATTTTCCGGCTCACCGGCGACCCCAACGAGAAATATTTGCTTGTTTACGATACGACGCGCGGCAATGATTTCAGGGCGACATACGCGTACGATGAGATTATCGATTACAGATTTATGCCTTACTGCAGCGACCTGATGGTCCGCTTTTGGGTCAATTCAGGCCGGCCTGAAGGGCTTGCGGGGGCGTCGTTGAGCAAATACGGGATACAATACACGGGCCGGGTTGATTTTGCGGGACAGATGACAATATCGCGGCTTGCGGACGGCAATGAGCAGGTGCTGGCAACTAAAACGATTGCCCCGCTGACGGTTGAAAGCCAAAGGATGTTCAGGTTTGCCAACATTGACCATAAACTGGTACTGGAATTCGGTGACGAGAAACTGACCAAAGACCTTGGCCGGGGGCCGGATGACGCCGGGGCCAGGAATACGGGTATCGAGCCGGAGGCGAGGGTTTTCGGCGCGGGCGAAATCGCCGTTTCACACCTGGCGTTGTTCAGGGACATTCACTATACAGGTTTTAACCCCAATAATCAGCCGGGCAGGGCTACCGAGGGCAATCCGCTAACGCTCGATGCGGACCAGTTTTTTATGCTGGGAGATAACAGCCCTCGCAGCGAAGACGGCAGATGGTGGGCACGGCCGGGCAAGGGGAACAACGGTAAAATGTATGCCGAGGGCATCGTCCCTCGCGAATATCTCATAGGCAAGGCCTTGTTCGTATATTGGCCTGCCGGCTTCAAACCTTTCCCGAAATTTCCTCTGTCGGTTGTTCCAAACATCGGCGAAATCCGCTTAATTTACGGCGGCTCGTATAAACCAAAATAACAATAATCCGGAAATTGCTGAAGAATGAGAGTTTATCCGGGTTAAAGAGGATTGTAATTTTGCGCACTCATCGTAAATATCTTTGTAGGGTATCCGGAGTTGAAGTTCGTCCGGAAGACGAAACCCTGGAGCGAAGGCAACGCTGGCGATTATTTACAGGGATGCGATGAAATGTTAAGGTTGAACGATGTCGTTTTATGACTCTGCGATTTTTACGTACGTGATGCTGCCGTTGCTGATTGTTCTTGCGAGGATTTGCGACGTCACAATAGGTACGATGCGAATTATAGTGCTGTCGCGCGGACACAAATACCTTGCGCCGCTGTTGGGCTTTTTTGAGGTATTGATATGGATTACCGTGATGGCGAAGATTATGCAGAATTTGCACAACCCGATTTGTTACTTTGCGTATGCGGGGGGCTTCGCAATAGGGAATCTTGTGGGCATCATAGTCGAAGAGCGTATCGCGATTGGCAAGGTGGTGATAAGGATTATTACCAGCCAGGACGCGACGCAATTGATAGCGGGCCTTCGAGATGGCGGCTATGGCGTAACGAGCATACCGGCACAGGGCAGCACAGGCCTGGTGCACTTGATATTCACTGTAGTCAAGCGGAGTCATCTTGAGGAGGTCGAGGAAATCATACGCAATTTTAATCTTCATGCTTTTTATTCAATAGAGGATGTCCGGTACGTCAGTGAAGGAGTATTTCCTCAGGGGCTTCCATTTTATAAACAAAGATTTTTCGGACTGCCGGAAATATTCACTAAGGACAGGCGGCGCCAGGATAATGTCTAAAGCGGTGCCGATACCTCGTTGATTGAACAAACCATCATCAAGTATAATTCACCGAGACAGAATGTGATTGTTCATAATTATGGAGACGAATATGAGCAGGCCATCTACTCGCGAGCTGTTCGAACGTTGTCCGAAAAATCCTATCCTCACTGTTGAGGACTGGCCATATCCCGCCAATGCGGTTTTTAACGCTGCGGCCGCAATCGTGGATGGCGAAACGCTTCTTTTGGTTCGGGTGGAGGATTTTCGTGGTGCTTCTCATCTGACCGTTGCCAGGAGCAAAGACGGCGTAAGTAATTGGCGAATCGACAAACAGCCGATGTTTGCGCCGAGTCCCGCGCATCCGGAGGAGGTTTGGGGTATAGAGGATCCTCGGATAACCTGGCTCGATGAACTGAAGGAATGGGCGATTACATACACCGCGTTTTCATCGGGCGGGCCTTTGGTGTCGCTGGCCACTACGAAAGATTTTAAAAAGTTCGCGCGGTTAGGCCCCGTGATGCCGCCGGAAGACAAGGACGCCGCGATTTTTCCTATAAAAGTCAACGGCCTGTGGGCGATGCTGCATCGGCCCGTCGTCGGCTTCCCGCACATAGAGGGACATATCTGGTTGTCGTTTTCGCCGAACCTGAAACACTGGGGCGAGCATCACATCCTGCTTCGCGCCAGGCAGGGGAGCTGGTGGGATTCGAACAAGATAGGTCTTTCCGCGCCTCCGATACAGACAAAACACGGCTGGCTGGTTTTATATCACGGGGTTCGGACGACGGCATCCGGCTCGATATACCGGCTTGGGCTTGCGCTTCTTGATTTGGAAAAGCCGGTGAAGGTTTTGCGACGGTCCGACGAATGGGTTTTCGGGCCGAAGGCGTCGTATGAGCGCGAGGGCGACGTGGATGACGTGGTTTTCCCCTGTGGCTGGACGGTAAGAGACGGCACGGTTTATATGTATTACGGTGCGGCGGATTCCTGCATCGCCCTTGCCACGGCAAAATTAAAAGACCTTATCGATTACGTTCTCGCCTGTCCCGGTTAGAAGCCGGGCGGGGACGAGTGGCTTTTGGTGAACTTGCCTAACGGGAAAAAGAATTTTGTTTGGCCTATCTGAGCGGAGAACGTCTGAACGCCAAAGACGCGTTCGATTCGCTCGGTTGTGAGGATTTCCCGAGTTGGCCCGAAGGCATAACTTCCGTCGGCGGAGAGCAGCAGAATCATGTCACTGTATTGTGCCG
>Ga0315294_10008281_pt1 | contig 11435 bp, 10 predicted proteins | sample YL17G13_40_MG_FD_203626 | JGI IMG/M metagenome (GOLD analysis project Ga0315294, IMG submission 203626) | Sediment microbial communities from Yellowstone Lake, YNP, Wyoming, USA - YL17G13_40 | ecosystem: Environmental > Aquatic > Freshwater > Lake > Sediment | place: USA: Wyoming | collected... | reverse complement strand
GCGTGTTCCGCTGGCCGATATTCTCGCCTTGGCGGCGGAACTGACCACCGGAATTGTAGTGATCGAATTCGTTGGACCGCAGGATCCCATGTTCCGGCGAATCGCCCGCGGCCGCGACCATTTGTTCACCGACCTGGACGTTTCGTCGTTTGAAGCGGCCTGCCGCAAGGGTTTTGAGGTGGTTCGCGGCCTTGGCCTGCCGGGGTCAGGCCGGCGGCTCTATCTGCTTCGGAAACGGCAGCCATGAATCAATTACGCCGGGACCTGATTTTCTCATTGTCGCTGGCTAATCTCTGTTTCCTGCGCATTTGGCTCCCTCTGGTTGATCCATCGTCCCTTTTCTTCCTGGTCCGGCCTACCCGAAGCAAATACGTTGCGGTCATGCTGGCGGTTGGGATCCTCGGGGCCATCCTGTTTTCCGGGCTAGCGCTGGTGCGGCGGGTGAACAGGCCATTGGTTTGGTGGTTGGCCCGATGCATCTTTGCCGTGCTTCTTCTCCTTCCGCTGAACATGGTGCGCGGTACGTTCCCGGATCTGGCCGTGTTCGTGCTGGTAAATCGGTTTGGCCCTTGGGTCTTGCGAGTCACGGTCGTGGCGATTGGCTTGCTCTGCGCGGTGGTCGTCGTGCGGTGGCCGGCTGTGTTCGCCCGGATGGCGGCCATAGTGGTGGTGGTGCTTTCTCCGCTGGCGCCGATGCTGCTCGCCACCGGGATGTGGAGGATGCTCCACCTCGAGCCCGAGTCCGGCTACGTAGGGGCGGCTCGGCTGGCTCCGCAGACGGGCCGCCCTCGGGTGGTTTGGCTGGTGTTCGACCAGTTGGACGAGCGTTTGGCTTTTGTCCAACGCCCCGCGTTCTTGAAGCTGCCGGAGTTGGACCGTTTGCGAACCGAGGGCCTGTTCGCCGCCAACGCCTTCTCTCCGGCGGACTGGACCTTGGAGTCGCTGCCGTCGCTGATCACCGGGAAGGGTGTCTTCGAAGCCAAGCCTGGTGGAGACGCCGAGCTGATGGTCACCTATCACGGTTCGACACAGGCCGTGCCTTGGAGCGCGGAGCCGAACGTGTTCGGGCGGGCGCGCCGGGAGGGACTCAATACCGCACTGGTCGGCTGGGACATTCCTTATTGCCGGATCCTCAAAGGCGACCTGACATTCTGTGCCTCGCACCTGCTGGGCAACGGGGGTGAGGCCGGCGGTCTCGGCTCGGTGCTCCTCCATGACTTTCGGGGGTTGGTGCATTGGTTCCCGCTTGGCTGGCGCCTGCGTTTTACGGAGGGCCTTGCCAAGCGGCGGGGCATGCACCTTCGCATGCTGGACGACGCCAGCAGAGTGGCCACCGATCCCGCTCTCGGCCTGGTGTTTATCCACTGGTGTATCCCGCACTACCCGTTCCTATACAGCACGCGGGACCGGTGGGCCATGGACGGAAGCGGGAACTACCTGGGCAATCTGCTCCTGGCTGACCGGACGCTGGGAGAGTTGCGGGAGGCGATGGAGCGCGCCGGCGTGTGGGACAGCACCACGCTCCTGGTCTCCTCCGATCACGCATTGCTGCACGCCCCCGCCGAACACGCCGTCCCGCTGTGGCGCAATAAGCAGCAGATCGTCGATCGCTCGGGCATCGATCCGCGTGTGCCGTTCCTGGTCAAGTTAGCAGGCTACAAGACGCCCCTCAGCTTTAATTCTCCGCTGAACACCGTTCTGAGTAGCGATCTCGTAGTCGCGGTGCTTCGTGGGAATATCGCGACACCGGAAGACCTGAGCAGGTGGATCGATCAAAACCGACGCTACGAGCCGGGGATGCCGGCCTCCAAGCAAACACAAGGCCTGATCGGCCATCACCCGTGAGAGCCGCTCGGCAGGCCGGTTGCCTCAGCGCGGCCGCGCGCCGCCAGGGGGATCCTTCGACGCGGCCCGTCCCGGCGTTCCCGAGGCGCGCATGCAGTTGCTCCTCCTGGCCGGTGTGGGCGAGGTCCGTGGCGACTTGACCTTCGCCTTGCCTTTCCTGCTGCTGAACGACTAGGATACTGCTTTGACCTAATCGGTTGCCGGGAGGAACATCGGCCGGTCTGGTGCGTGTGGGCGGCTGCGTGACCCTCGGGGGCCCGTGCGCTGGTCCCTGAGGTGCTCAGGCATGGGTGGGAACTGCACACCGGCCGTAGCAGACGGTTGCTTCCCAAGCTTCTGCGCCGGTTCGGGCGGGTGCATTTCCTTATCCACGACAGCGCGAACACGTATCGCAACATGCGCCGGGAGCTCCTCGACGTTTCAGGATTCCTGGCGCCTGGGGCGGTCCTGCTCGCGGACGATGTGGAAGGGAACACTGCCTTCCAGGAGTGGACAACAGGGCGAGATTTAGCGTTCTCTGCCTGTCTGAAAGAGCCTGAAAAAGCCGCTCTGATGGGAATTGCTCTTCTTGCCAGAAGCTGCGATGCGATGTTGGGATAAATTTCACGCCCTGCAATCTCTCCACCGTCGGGCGGCGTTGTTACTCCTCTCCAGAGCCGCATCTCTTGGCGCGACCTTTAGTCTGTTCCTGGTAGCTGTTCGGAAGTTGCCCGTTTCGGATGTCGGCAATTATTCGCTGGCAATCGCCTGTTCGGGCTTGCTGATGACGATCGTCGAGCTCGGCCTAACCGATGTTTCCGTGTTGGCGACGTCTCGCGACAGCGGACAGGCAGGACGCTACATGATCCATGGCGTCGCCGTGAAAACGGCGGTGGCGCTGGCCGGTTCGGCATCCCTTCTCCCGTTCCTTTACATGAACGGACTCTATCGGGCAATTTGGATTCCGGTGGTCCTTGCCTGCACCGGAGGCCTCCTGCGTTCGTACTGTGAGTTTTTTGATGGCATCCTGATCGGGCTGCAAAGGCCGGGCCTCGCGTCCGTCCTGCTTTTGGCGCAGGAGAGCCTGCTGTTCGGCGGCGGTAGCTGGGCTGTTTTACACGGATACGGGATCCAGGGCATGTGCGCGGTTTACGCGGCCGCGCCGCTACTCCTGCTGCCGGCTCGGATCACTTTCGCGTTCTTACTGGCGCCACCTGCGGCCTTGCGGATCCAGTTGGCCTACTGTCGTCAGCTCGTGGCCTGGGGCTGTTCGCTCGCTTGTACTACTTTTCTGGACTGCGCAATTTTCGGATTCAGCAATATTTTCCTGATCGCCCATTTGCTGGGAAGCAACAAAGTGGCCCAGTACCAGGCCGCCTACAAACTCTTGGCCCTGGTGCCGATTAGCATGACCATGATTACACGAGCATTGATGGCAGATGCCGGGCGCCTGACAGGAGATGCGAAAGACAAAGACAACTTTTGCGGCTCTCTGGAGGCTGCCTTCAAATTGGTGGTTGGCTTGGCGATGCCCGCCGGCGTCGGCCTAATGCTCTTTGCGCCGCATTTGGTAAGAATGTTGTACGGGCCGAATTATCTTCATTCGGCGCTCCTGCTTCGGTTTCTGTCTCCTATGGTGCCGCTCATGGTTGCGAATTACTTTTTTGGCATAGTGTTGACGATGCTCGATCGGCAGTGGCTCAGGAACCGCATGCTGGTCGGCGTCCTGGCGCTGCACGTGGCGCTGAGCTGCGCCTTGCTTCAGATCTGGGGCACGGTAGGCGTGATTTTTTCGTTGGTGTTCTCGGGCAGCGTTCTGGTGTTTTTGTATCTCCGTTTTTACTTCACTGCTGCCCGCAGTTTCGATGCTTTTTCTAGTATTGGCAGACCCCTGTTGTTCTGCCTGCCGCTCGCGGCCATCGGACTGTTCACGGAGGGGCTTTTTTTGACGGCCGCCCTTTACATCCCCGGTGTCTTGTGTTATTTTTTCCTGGTTCGCCTTCCTCGTCGCGCCCGAGTGGTTGTGGGAGTGAAGTGATCATCTCGGTCGTAGATGACCGGGCGGCCAACCTGCGCGACCTAGTGGGGCTGGGGCTGGGGCTGGGCGTCGAGGGGAAACTTCTTATGACGAGCCAGAAGGAACGGCAAAGGGCGTGCGCGCAGAAGGGGGGGAGGCAGGGTCTGGGCGTGTCACAGTAATGCATAGACGTCCCAGTGCTGCTCTTTAGGGCAAATAATGGCACCCCGCATACTCGGTTACGGGGCTGGTGTAAGGTTGGGGGGCGCGTTTCTCTTTCCCGTCGCTTTGCTAGCCGGCGCCGTCATCGTCGTCATGCCGACGCTCGTCGTCCCGGTTTTGTTGGCGCTGGCAGGCTGTTTCGTGGTCTGGCGCTGGCCCGTTCTCGCATCGCCCGTTGTCCTGCTCTCACTGATGTTCCACACGCTGTGGTTTCTGGTTTTCCCGGAGACCCCTATTGTCAAGTACATCGAGCTTGCGCTTCTGGCGCTTTTCGCCGTCGTGATCTTCCTCAGCAAATCGACGAACTCCGAGCGAGCGGCGGATTTGCGCCTACCCGGCATGCTTCCCATCGCGATTCTCGCCTTCGTCACCTGGACCCTGCTGAGGAGCGTTGTGATGGAGGATCAGTTATCCGCGTGGTTCGGCTTTGCTGCTATTTGCGCATATGCCTTGATGTTTGTCGTAGTCAGTTGGGCTACCACGCGCGTGTCACACCTCGCTTTTTGGGGTTGGTCCTTCCTGTTTGCGTGTGCTGTTGTCGCGCTCGTGGGTGTTGGCGAATTCGTATTTGGTTGGCAACTCCACTTCGCTGGTGACCCGACGATGGAACAGGGACATGTCCGCATCGGTTCCGCTCTCGGTAACCCTCTTGGGCTGGCCAACTTCATGGCGGTGGCGACCGCCATCGCAGTCAGCATTTTGATGGTCACTGTGAGACCGCGTGTTCGTGTTCTGCTGGTGTGTTTTCTGGCTCTTTACAACATCGCGTTGCTGCTGACGATGACCCGCTCCGGGTGGTTCAATGCGGGTGTCTCGGTTCTGGCGGTCTTCCTGAGTGCGCGCAAAGAGCGGCGGCGGACGGGTTTGCTCATTGCCGTTCTTTTTTTGGTCCTGGGCGCTTTTGTCGTTGCCTCTGTATATCCCCTCCTCGCGGACCCTGCCGTTGTCCGCGAGCGATTCGCAGCCGGTTTTGACTTCACGCAGGATGCGGTGAATGCAGACCGTGTGTTGCACTGGCGATCCGGATGGGAGAACGCCACTAAATCGCCCATGCTTTTTGCCTTTGGCGGCGGGCCGGGAACGGTCGGGAGCGCGGCGGCGCGAGTCTTCGCCATGCGGCACAGCTCCGTGGGGCCGTGGGATCTTTATAAGTACTATTTCACAACTGAGAGCTGGATTCTTGAGCTGTTGAATCAGGTTGGGATTCTTGGCCTGATCCTCTATCTCTCCATACTGTTCGCGGCGTGGCGGCACGCGAAGAGCCGGACCTCGAGCGGCTTGCCTTCCGGCGCGGTGCCTTGGCTGCGAGGCTACAAAGCTTCGCTCCTTGGCGTTCTGTGTGCGAACGCTGTTCTGCCGAGTCTGGGGCAGTGGCCAGTATCGGCGCTGTTCTGGTCATTACTGGGCTTGGTCTTCGCCGGATCAAGGTTGAGGAGCGGGGAACCGGCGGTGTCGCGACACAAAGGGGCGGCCTTCCCATCCAGGGTAACGGCCGGGCACCCGCCCGTCAGTCCACGGCTAGCTCGGGTTTGCGTGTCTCACGGTGAGGCGGCATCGCTGACCGGGTTCGGAGGCGCGCCATGAAAATAGGGATGGTTTGTCCTCAGTTCGGTTACCATCTAGGCGGTGCGGAGATCATCGTCGAAGAGTTAGTGCGGCAGTGCCTCTGCCACGGCCACGAAGTGTTTGTAATTGTGAGCGAGCGCAGAACCAGGCTTTTCTCGCCATTCACTGTCAGGCACCGGGAGGACGGGGCAAAAATCTACCATCTCCCCCCCCGCAATCTGTACTGGGCAGGCGATTCAAAGAAGCACGGCAAGCTTGTCAGACGTGCCTGGCATCTGGTGGATCTGTGGAATCCGTTCTTGTGGTCTTCCCTGGTAGCGATTCTTTCGAAAGAAAAGCCGGACTTCCTCAACTGCCACACGCTCCCCGGTATTTCCACTGTCGTCTGGAGTGCAGCAGCGCGGCTACGCATCCCCATCATTCAGACGCTCCACGAGTACGCCCTGATTTGTCCTCGCGGCACGCTGCTTCGCTCCAACGGCGAAGTCTGTGTCGATGCTCCCCCGCCTTGCCGGGTGTTCCGCTCCCTAAACCGGCGGCTCTCCAGGATGGTTTCTGGAGTGACCGGTCCGAGCCAAGCGGTCTTGAAGACAACGCTGGACGAGGGGTTATTCCCGAGCTCCCAGGCGAGAGCCATCCCGAACCCCTGTCCGTTTCCTTATGTCCCGCCGGAGACGCCCAAGGAACGGCCCAACGAAAAACCGGTTTTTCTCTTCCTGGGGGTTTTGGAAGAACACAAGGGTCTTCGCGTCCTCGTGGAGGCCTTTTCGCGTTTTCAGGCTCAGGAAGCTGTGCTTCGGATTGCTGGCCGGGGGAGCATGGAGAACTTCGTGCGGCAGGCGTGTACCGCCTCGTCCAATATTGAGTATCTCGGTCTCGTTGAAGGGCAAGCGAAGAGCAAGGGGCTCCAGAGTGCGGACGTGCTCGTCGTCCCGTCGACGTGGCCGGACGTTTATCCCACGGTTATCCTGGAGGCCCAAACCTTTGGCTTGCCCGTGATTGCGAGCCGTATGGGCGGAATGACAGAGATCATCCGGGACGGGGAGACCGGATTTCTGGTTGAGCCACGAGACCGCGAACACTTGTACCGGGCTATGGCGTCCTTCCAGCGCGCACCGGACCTTTGGGTTGCGATGCATCAGAGGATCATGAGCATGGATAGGTCTTACCTGCAACCGGAGGAGTACTACGCCAGCTTCATGGATTTTGTGGGCTCGGTTCTGGCGCAGCGGAGCCTCTAACGGTTCGACGGCTATGCCGAGGCGTTTCAGGCACGCATGCCGCTGCGGGGCTGTAGGTCGCATCGGAAATCCTGGACGACATCCTGCGCGGCTGACAACTGCGGAGCCGGGCCGAGCGGCTAATGCGGCCATACCATGGGGAGGAAAAGCGGGCGCGCATGACGACGCTTGGCGAAGGAGAGTTGCAACTGGGAGACGTTGAGCAGGCTCGCGGCCTTCGCCGCTTCCCGCTGGCCAAAATAATCGACGTTGTTCGCGCCCGCAGCATGTTTGCGGCAATGCGAGCGCTGGGACTTGGACACAAAATGTTCACCTTGTCTTCCGGCGAAACGCTGCGTCTGCGCACGAATGACCGGGGGGCAGTCCGGCTGGTCGCTGAAAGATGGTACGAGCCAGGGGTACGCACCGCGATTCGACGCCTGCTGCGCCCCGGCATGACGGTGGTGGATGTCGGGGCGAACATCGGCTACTACACCGTTCAGTTTTCCTCCCTGGTCGGCCCTAGCGGGCTGGTTCTGGCCTTCGAACCGCAAGAGACTGCTCTTAGCGAGCTTCAGTTCAACTTGCGCCTGAACGCCTGCAATAACGTTGTCGTCATACCCGTTGCGCTCTCGGACTCGACCGGCACTGCGCCGTTTTACTTCCCTGAACCGGGGAATGAGGGATTTGGTGGTCTTCGCCAGAACAGTCGTTTTACGGCCGGTAGGCAGGCTTCGGTGCCGACGGCCTTGCTGGACGATGTTCTAGAGCAGTACCGGCCCGGCGGCGTGGACCTCATTAAGATCGATGCCGAGGGCGCCGAGTTATCTATTCTGCGTGGTGCGCGTGGCCTGCTCTCCTCGAAGCAGCGGCCGTTGATTCTCTTCGAGGCCGTTGCAGAAAACTGCGCCCCGTTTGGTTACACTCCGATGGATCTGTTCCAGATGATCACCGGGTTCGGTTATCGCCTCGAACGGCTGAATCAGGAGGACTGGCTTGCGCAGCCGCAAGACAGTTGACGAAGGGAGAGAACCGGATGCGCATCGGACTGGATATTCTGTGTGAAGTAGCGGGGCGAAGCTCTGGAACGCAGACCTACCTTGAGGGATTCCTGAACGCCCTTGCAAAGGCGAACGATGGCAAGCACGAATTCTTTTTGTTCGTCAACTCGAGCAACGAGCGCCATTATCGGATCGACGACGCGCACTTCCGGCAGGTACCTTTCCCGTTTTCCAGCAGAACGAGGCCGCTTCGGGTACTAACACAACTCCTTCTCATACCGTATCATGCACGCCGGCTGAACCTGGACATTCTGAATTTCCTTGGAACTACCGGCGCTTTTCTCGTTGGCTGCGCCACTGTGCAGCATGTCAAGACTTTGCACCATTTGCAGATGCCGGGCATCCTTGATTGGCGCAGCGAGGTTTTCAGGAGGCTGATGGTTGGCCCGGCGGCGCGGTGCGCGGACATCGTAATCGCCAACAGCGAGAGCCAGCGAACCGATGTCCTCAATCTCCTGAAGGTGTCCCCGGACCGCGTGGTTGTAGTTCCGGAAGCGGTTGATCATGACCTGTTCGTTCCCAAGGGGTCTGGCGATAGTTACCAAGGCACGCTTGCGCAGTACGGCGTGACTCACCCATATATCCTTTTTGTCTCGTCGCTATGGGCGCATAAAAACGCGCACGGCCTCATCGAAGCATACGCACTGCTGCGATCTCGTGCTCGGTTTCCCCACAAACTCGTCATTGTGGGCGGATTGCCGGCAAGAGGTTACCACGACAAGCTACGGCGGCTGGTTGCAGCCCATCGCCTGGAAGATCATGTCCAGTTTGTCGGTCACGTGTCTGACAGGCGGCAGATCCGGGATTTCTACGTGGGAGCAGCCGTGTTTGTCTATGCGTCGTTCATGGAAACATTTGGGCTGACGTTGCTTGAATCGATGGCTTGCGGCACTCCTGTTGTCACATCGAACCGGGCATCGATGCCGGAGGTGGCCGGCGACGCAGCGCTCATTGTGGATCCTGACAGGCCCGAGCAAATCGCTGACGCGATCTGGACGCTGATCGACGACCGATCGACCCACGAGTCATGCACGGCGAAGGGGCTGCAGCGAGCCCGAGAGTTCACTTGGGAGCGCACAGCGCGGGAAACCCTGGCAGCGTATGAACTCGCTTACGGGCTCCGGCGGGGCGGGCAGGGGGCAGGCTTCAGTCCTATGATTTAGCGAGGCCGCTGCGGTCCAACGTGCGAGAGAAGCAGTGGTGCATCCAGCGGGGCGGCACTCGGAACCAGCCGGGTGCAGCCCCTGGGGCAAAGACGCTTCATGGACAAATTCTCCAAGGCCTTGATAAGAAGACTGCTGCCGAGGACGATTCGTAGGCATCGGATCCTGGCCGGGGCGCTGCGCGGCTGTTACATTGTAACGTCCTGGCACGACTATCCGGCGGCCATTACAGGGCGGACCGAAAAACGTCTCTTGGCGTGGTTTCAGCAGAACGTGGCCGCTGGCGAGACGTGGCTTGACGTCGGGGCTCATTATGGATATACCGCTATCGCCCTCTGCCGCCTCGTGGGGCCGGAGGGGAGGGTCTTCGCTTTCGAGCCGATGTTAAGCACTGCTGGGCATCTGACGCAAACGCGCTTCCTGAATCATCTGCCGCAGGTCACGGTGCTGCCCCTTGCCTTGGCGTCACCCGAGGAGTTGGAATTGCAGCAGCTCCCCATCACACGTGGCATGGTGGACAGCGGCCTGCATGGCCAGGAGCCGACTGAGTGTATTCTCGTGACAAGCCTGGACTGGCTCTGGCCGCGTATCTGTGGACGGCAGGAGCGCGTCGATGGTATAAAGATCGACGTGCAGGGAATGGAAATCGAAGCCCTGCGTGGCATGTTCGGTACTCTACGGCGATTCCGGCCCAAGCTCGTCATCGAGGTTCACCACGGAGTATCTCGCGACTCACTGCTCCAGCTTTTAAAAGCCGCTGGTTACTCCAGTCCGGGCCGTCCTGTTGAGCCGATCCCCGGGGAGACTGAAGCCAGGTACGTCGATGACCGAAGTTATGAGTTTTGCGCCGACATGACAAGCAGCACGGCCAATCAGGCGCAGCACCAGCCCTAGTCGGCGAAACTCCAGTCCACGGGGGATGCCCCTGGGCAGGTGAGATCGCGGACAATGAACATACTCTTAATGTGCATGAATTACGCACCTGAACGGACGGCCATCGGTCCGTTTACCACCGGACTGAGCGAATACCTCGTTTCGCGCGGCCACCGCGTCTACGTAGTGACCGCTTTCCCGCATTACCCGGAGTGGGAAATACAAGAGCCGTACAAGGGAAGGATTTTCCTCAGGGAAATGCGCAATGGTGTCTCCTTGCGGCGATGCTACGTTCGCCTTCCCCGGAACTCAGGCGCTTTGCAGAGGATCCTGTACGATTGCTCATTCTCTGTTTCGGCGTTTCTTGCCGGGCTGGGTGTCAGCGACATTGATGTCGTGGTCGCGGTCACACCGCCAGTTCAGCTTGGGTTCACGGCTTGGATTCTGAGCAGGCTGAAACGGGCAAGCTTCATATTCAAAGTCCATGACTTAGCCGTTGATGCCGCAGTCGCTCTGAACCTGATCGAGAATCGGGCGGTGGCAGGCTTCGCAAGGTGGCTGGAGAGTTTAATCTATAAGAAAGCTCGCAATGTGCTCGTCATCTGCCGGGGCTTTGCCGAGAGCATCATGGCCCGTGGAGTGCCCGAATCAAAGATCCTGGTGTTACCCGACTGGGTCGATACCGATGTCATCCGCCCCCTGCCACGCCAGAATCAATTCCGCCAGACCTTCGGCATTGAAGCGGACCGGTTCCTGGTTCTTTATGCCGGCAATATGGGCGCCAAGCAGGGTCTGGAGAACGCGATTCGGGCGGCCGAGCGGCTGCAACAGGTCTGCGGCGTTCTTTTTCTCTTCGTCGGCGAGGGCTCTGAGAAGTCGTGCCTGGTGGAGATAGCGAACGAGGGGCGAATGGAAAACGTACGGTTCATGCCGCTGCAACCGAATGAGATGTTGCCCTACATGCTTTCCGCGGCGGATGTACTCCTGATCAACCAGCGCGCCAGCGTGGTCGATATCGTTATCCCCTGCAAACTTCTGACGTATATGGCTGCTGGGCGTCCCGTCGTGGCGGCGGTACACGCCGACAGTGAGGCGGCTAAGTATATTCGCCGGGCGGACTGCGGCCTGGTGGTCCCTCCGGAGCAACCCCAGGCACTGGCGGACGCCGTCCGAACGCTGCATGCCGACAGGTCACTCGCGGAGCGCTTGGGGCGTAACGGCCGGAGCTTCGCGGAAGTGAATTTCGCCAAACAGCGCGTCCTTCAACGCTACGACGAATTCTTCGCCGCTCTACAGGGCGCGAACCGGCAGTCGGCCGGCGGGTGACATCACAGGCGTGAAGATCTGCCTGCGCACGAAACCGGCCGCTGAACTGGTGTAGAATCGAGCGACACGGACAATGGCCATGGATCGCAGGCACTTTCTTCGCGGCTCGCCGGCAGCCCTGGGCCTGGTGGGGTTGCTGCCCGCGGCCTGCTCGCGTCCGGCG
>Ga0315294_10008280_pt1 | contig 11437 bp, 7 predicted proteins | sample YL17G13_40_MG_FD_203626 | JGI IMG/M metagenome (GOLD analysis project Ga0315294, IMG submission 203626) | Sediment microbial communities from Yellowstone Lake, YNP, Wyoming, USA - YL17G13_40 | ecosystem: Environmental > Aquatic > Freshwater > Lake > Sediment | place: USA: Wyoming | collected... | reverse complement strand
CGCGATAGTGTTTTTCCAGAATACAAACCTTTTTACCGTAGTAGGCTAATCTTATGCCAGCAGCAAGACCAGACATCCCTGCGCCTATAATGAGGACATCATAGCTCATGTAAATGCTCTTAAGAGAAATTCTCCCCGGTCTCGTACGGGGAGAAATCCAGGTGAACTTCTACTCTTTGTTTTGGGGAGATGAAATAATCTATTCTATTTTAGTGGATGCCGCTTAGTTAGATATTTTTCATGAATGGCTCCAAATAAGCCACACAGCCATTCAAAGTGGACAATTTCATATACTCTTCTTCAGGTACCTTAATACCGTAGCGTTTTCGTAGCTCCATTAGTATATCCAGAAAGTCCATGGAATCCATTTCGATTTGGTCACGTATGCGCACGTCACCTTTGAGATTACTGAGGTCTTCATCCGGTACAATTTCGTGGATGACCTCTAAAATCATTGCCCTAATGTCATCTGCCTTCATATATCTTCCCCCTGAGTATGAAATTGAATTGGGTATCCAATGCTATCCGGCGAATCTTTTTACGATTATAACAGAGTTTATGCCTAGCATTCCGAAAGAAGTATTCAGAATATAGTCAACCTTGTCAACCTTCACTGGTTTGTTGATCACAAGGTTCTTGAGAGCACACTCAGGGTCTAGATTGTCAATATTGATAGTCGGGTGAACTATATGATCTTCGAACGAGGGCAAATTACCCACTAATTCCAAGGCGCCAGCTGCTCCCATCGTATGGCCAATATAGCTTTTAGTGTTGTTTATGTACGCATTCGCATTATCCCCAAAGACTTCCCTGATTGCTTTGCATTCTACTTTATCACCCTCACGAGTTGCGGTTGCATGTGTATTTACAATGTCAATCTCGCTAGCTGATATGCCTGCTTTCTTCAAAGCAAGACCCATACACTCGGTTTGCCTCTGGTGGTTTGGCAGAATGAAATCAGATGCATCCGAATTGATGGCATAACCTACAATCTCACCATATATTTTTGCATTCCTTGCGAGCGCGTCACTCAATCTTTCCAGAACACAAATACAGCCACCCTCGGAAACTACTATCCCATTTCGATCCCTGTCGAAAGGTCGGCATGCCTTTTGAGGGTCCGGATGGCTAGCCAATGCCCCTTCATTTTTAAAAGAGGCGAAAACACCAAAAGTATGAGGAGTCTCAGAAACACCACCAGCCAGAGCTAAATCTACTTCCCCCAGGAGCAACATTTGCAAGCCTTGTATGAGTCCTATATTACCTGCTGCACAAGCTGCTCCTAAAGTGTAATGGGGGCCGGTGATACCCATATTCAGAGTGATTTCTCCCGCCGGATTGTTGGCTACAGTTCTAGGGTTATGGTGGTGTGACCAAACATCAACATTGTAGTTATATTGCTTGATGTTATATATTTCATTCTCTGTTTCGACGTTGCCGTGCTCTGTAATTCCGAGGTAAACGCCAACTCTTGCCTTTTCGATAGAAGCGAAGTCTAATTTGGAATCAAGTATTGCTTCATGGGCGCAGTATATTGCAATCGACCCTGCTCGGGTTCCTCGACGCAACTCCTTTTTCTTCTGGTACTTCAGAGGGTCGAAATGGCAAATACCGGCTATCATTTCACCCATGTAGTGGGTCTCGATTTTGCTTACCCCTGATTTGCCAGCGAGCAAATTCTGGCGGAATTCTAAGAGGTTGTTCCCATTGGGAGAGGCCAGGCCGATGCCGGTTATTACTACTCGAGTGCTATTCTTCATCTTGCCAGTTATATAACTCTATGATATCTCCCCGCGCTACCACTGCAGGCCTACCATAATACAAGCTAAGCCGCTGCCCGCTGCCATCATAACAACCTTATCGCCAGCCTTAACCTGGCCCTCTTCGACCCCTATGGCAAACGAAATGGGGAGGGAACATGAACCTATGTTTCCGAGATATTCCACAGTGGAGAAGCCCTTCGATTCATCCAGAGCCAGGGTGCGGAATAACATTTCCTGATGGACAACACTGACTTGATGGTTAAAAATCCTATCTACTGCCCCATTATGCCAACCCATTTCCTTCTGAAATGCCGTCCATGTTTCAGACGCCAATCCCAGGCCATTCTTGAGTATTCCTTCGAAGTCGGCATGCATATTGGGATAGCACTCATCATCATAGAAACAAGTGTCATGGTCGACGCGGCAAAGGCCATTGTGCTGGGAAGCGGTTCTTACCACACCACCCAGGAGTTTATGGCCTGATTTCGATAAGGAATCATGAGTTAATACCGCTGCGACTGCTCCGGATCCCAGCGTTAGAGATGCGAATCCCTGTTTGAGTTTAGCCCTGTTAACGTTGGGGTCCTTTAGGAGCGCGTCGATTGTAGCCTCAGTAAGCCTGCTGCTGCTCTCACTGCCTACCACAATCCCTGCTTTTACTTGTCCCAATTCAATCATATTCGCTAGGGTCACCATACCATTGATAAAGCCCAAACAGGCATTTGAGATATCGAATATCATGGCTGTAGCGGGAAGGCCCAAAGAATCATGGACCACAAAAGCCGTCGCCGGCTCAAGGAAATCACGGCTGACAGAAGTATGGAGAAGACACTCGATATGCTCTTTACCGATTCCCGACTTGGCGATTGCGTTCTCTGCCGCTTTGACGCTGAACGTACTGGGGGGGACATTTTCGTCCCAGAAACGTCGCTCACGGATTCCGGACATCATTTCGAGTCGTCCGAAAGAGCGCTTCACTTTCTCATAGACTGGAGCCAGTCTCTGCTCCAAACTGAGAGAGGTGGCAACCGTTTCCGGCAGTTCGTATCCGAAAGACTCTATACATACTTTCCTGTAGAGCATCTATCACATCCTAATGAGCCAATTCGCTACCGTGACTGGAATGATTGGAATTAAAAACACGGAGCCTTGGGGCTATCGTTTGTTCTGTAGCTTACTAAAGGCAGCTAACACGCCGCCATCTGGAAGCTACAGATGAACAATAGCATCAATCTCACGGGGGATTATCCTTGCCCTCTCGTAATAACAGCGTCGGGATGTGGAACTTAATCTTAAGATTCGACCAGTTCTCAGCTGACTCAGGAGGGATTATCGTGTCCGGTATATATTTTGCTACCCCGGCGACTACAGTGGAAACCTTTCTCGAATTGGCTACTGTGTCGGGGACATACTCATCTGCCGCTGTAATAAGGGTTGTTCTCGTTTTCGGAGACATGTGCCTTTCTATTCTGCCAATGATGCCATCGATGGTCTTGCGAGACGCACGTTTATCCAATGCGTTCAGGAGGAGGAGCAACAGTTTATCAGGCACATATTTTTCCACAGCTTTTGCCTCAAGAGAGAGTACCTTCTTGGAGACTAACTTGTTTTGCTGTTCGAGTAATGGCCCTCTCTTCTTTGACTGCATTTCTCTGCCTCCCGCGTTAATTTGACGCACAGACAACGCTTATAGTACCCCCTTATAACTATTACATCTTAAGAGACACTTGTCAAGAGCAGATTTCCTCATCTACCTCACTTTTCCTACATATTTGTCTGAAATTGCGGCATAGAAACTGACCGTCTAACCTTGATTGAAATATCTCTCGTTATAAGACCTTGCCTGATACATAAAAGCCTCAATCCTTGTTTTCTCGTTGGTTGGCTTTAATCCCTCATAAATCATGGTAAGCATAGGGATCTGGTTGTGTTCCCTCTGTATCTTCTTGTATATGGCGGTTGCCAGAGTACCGTAGAGGCAATTCAGGACGATGAGATTAGCTATACCACTGCAACCTCTCGCCGCATACTGCTTCGCTTTAGACAGGTTTACTGTTACCACAGGGTCTATGGCATCTGTGGCGTAAGGGGACGCAGTCTCTATCCTCTCGGCCATCTTGGGAACACTGCAATCCTCATAAAGGTCATCTCCCAGCATACCCTCAATCTTCCCTTTCCAGCGCATAAACCAATATCTTCTAATGTAGTAATACAGAGCAGCAAAGTATTCTCCCCTGGACATGTGAATTCTAGGATAAGCCTCATTAAAATACACCAAATAATCCGTAGTGCTCGGGCCATACCGAGCTTCGGCTCCCAGTGATTCCAGTTGTTTAATCAAATCATTATTAGCCCAGGGGTTCATGCAGCTATAAAACTCGCCCACAATTCCTATAATCGGTCTATTTTCCCTCTTAACTGGAATCGCGTCCATAGCAGCCATCGACTTTACCAAAGCCTCATAGAATCTACCCTTAACGATTCCAGCGGAGATTTCTTCTATTGAGTTTTCGTAAACCCGGTCACTCTGTCCCTCGTTCATCTCGTAGGGACGAGTGTGTAGCAACTTCTTCAATAGAACATCCGTGGCCAGCCAGCCCTTCCAGATAGCTTTGGCCCAGTTTATCCCGAACATTCGACTGGCGTCATCGTGACGGATAGAGGTAATAGGGGCAATTACAGGTACGTGGCTCAAGCCCAGCCTCTTGAGGACCAATTTCTGGGACAAGCCGTACTGGCTCATTCTGCAGGAGCCATCGAAGTTCAGTGTAACGAAAGCTGCCCTGTCAGGGTCAAAGTCCTCACGCTGCGCCCTCTTAACCAAATCTCCTGTAGTAACCAGATAGGGATGACACTCTCGGGCAGAAGCATATTTTCTACCGAGCTCCTCCGATTGTTCATCAGGCATGGGCAGTACTCTGGCATCTACACCCACCGATTGAAAAGCGGCAGCCCAAATGTTAGAGTGTCCCGAGGCATTGTAAATATAGAGCGTCTTCTCCAGCTCTTTAATCTTCTTGGATGGCTTGAAGATACTTATCAATCCTCGAGAGCTAGCCACGCTCAAGTCTTCTTGCTCTTTCGCAGGTTCCTTATCTTTCGGTCTACCCAAAGTGTCAAGGAAAGCCTCGATTCTGGTTACCATTCCAGCATCACCGCTGTGTTCATCCACCTCAAGAACCAGATAGTGGTCTTCCCCCATAGTATCTTCAAGATATTTGGCAAAAAAGGCGTCAGGGCCGCAGCCGTAATTTGTGACCATTATGGGATTTAGATTCTTGATTGTCTTTGACAACAGCGCCGACCTTAAAAGATTTTGCTCGTTCTTCCAAACCAAGTTTGAGTAGTGAGGGGGCAACTCGACAGTATCCAGAGGCAGCATATCATAGGGTATAGCTGTTACTCCAAGTTTTCGCAGTTTCTTGGAAATATTGAGATTCAACCCTGTATCGTGAACGTTATAGGGTTTGCCTATAACCACTATTGCCTGCTCATCTTCACGAAGGCTTTCAAGTATTTCCTGGCCCCTTTTCAGGCGCATCCTTTCGAATTCCTCTTGAGACCTGAGTGCAATAGATATAGCTGAGTCAACATCCTTCTTTGTCTTCCCAAATTCCCTGCCTATCTCCACCATTTGCTTCTCTAGGTTTCTTTGTTCTTTTGCCATGAATATTGTGGGGCTCTTGATTTTGACTTTGGTTTCGAAAGCAGCTTTAAGTATGAAGGGGATGGCCTGGATATAGGGACAATTGTAGCTTCTGTCTACATCGTCTCTATCCTTCTCCAGGTCGATGACGCAAGGCAGGAATATGTGGTCGACTCCCTTTTCCATGAGATTGACCATGTGACCATAGGCCACTTTTACCGGATAACATGTCTCGGCCAGGACCTCTTGTAGGCCTCGATGAATAAGCCTGCTGTTGGTTTTGTCAGAGAGCACCACCCTGATTCCGAGTTCCTTAAAGAATGCAGCCCAGAGCGGGAACTGCTCAAAAAACATGAGTATCCGTGGAATACCGATTACTGGTGAACCGGGAGCAAACTCCTCCTCCTTGTAATAGCTAAAAAACATATCTTCCCATTCTTTGAAAAGATCGGGCAAATCCTTACGCTCGGTATCCCCCGCCTTGAGTTCATACCTGTCGCATATGCCACCATAGAAAGATTCCTGTCTCCCCCCTATTAATACTCTCTTCACGTCACAATGATTGGGGCAATGTTGACATTCAAAGGTTTTCACCTGATAGGTTCTATGTCTGAGGTCGAAGCCTACGAAATTACTTTTTTCCTGCCTCTCTCTTCTTCTCTCCCTCGCAAGCAAAGCGGCGCCGATAGCGCCGGTCACGTTGTGTTGCTCAGGAACGGTGATTTGCTTACCCAGGATGTTTTCAAAGGCAGCAGCCACGCTTTTGTTTGATGCCACCCCGCCCTGGAAATATATCCTGTTGCCAATCTTTTTGTTTCCTACCACCTTCTCTATGTAATTGTTGGCTACCGAATAAGAAAGCCCTGCGATGAGGTCTATCTTAGGCAAGCCTACCTGCTGATGATGTATCAGGTCTGACTCCATGAAAACGGTGCACCGTGTTCCTAAATCCGCAGGATTCTTTGAATTAAAAGCGAGTCCACTGAATTCATCAATTCTTATGCCTAATCTAGCTGCCTGCTCCTGAAGGAAGGAGCCGGTCCCAGCGGCACAAACCTTGTTCATCTCAAAATCTACCACTGAGCCGGTTTTCAAACGGATGTATTTTGAATCTTGGCCCCCGATCTCAAATATGGTATCCACTGTGTTGTCGATTTCGAGGGTGGCCTTAGACTGTGCCGTAATCTCATTGATGACCACGTCAGCCCCGACAAAATCACCCACAAAGTAACGACCGCTACCGGTGACCCCTACCGCTTGAACTTCCACGAGGTCTTCTATACCCTTAGATATATCTAATAGGCCCTTTTTCACTGATTCAATAGGCTCGCCTTCAGTCATCAGGTATCTCTTGCGCAACAGCTTCTTCTCTTGATTTAGAATAACTATGTTGGTGCTTGCTGCGCCAACGTCAATTCCCAGATAAACCTTCTCTTTCTGCCCCTTCTGGATTGGAATATCCTCAAGGTCAAGATTGGGGTTATCTCCACTCCAGACCAGTTTTTTCAAAAAGCCTTGCTTCGACTCGCTGGCTATTCTGACCATGTATTGCTGCAGACTATCTATGGCTTTACTAAGTTCGAGAGGGGTGCAACTTTCTCTTTCCCTTGCCATTATTGCGGAGCCCAGGGCACCCATGATAAGGAAATGCTCGGGGATGATCAGCTCACCCCGTTCAAGCCCCAGCAAATCTTCGAAGGCTCTAACCACGCCCTTATTGGCAGCTACACCACCCTGGAAAGCGATAGGCTTCATAAATTTCCTGCCTTTTCCCAGGTTGCTTATGTAGTTTCTCGCCAGGGCATAGCAGAGACCAGCCACTATATCTTCTTTTTGCGCCCCCTCCTGCTGGAGATGAACCATATCAGATTTGGCGAAGACGCTGCATCTTCCAGCAATAGTCGCTGGCTTCTTAGATTTCAGAGACATGTCGCCAAATTCTTTCTCTATAGCAATCCCCAGACGATACGCCTGTTGGTCGAGGAAGGAACCAGTTCCAGCAGCACATATTTCGTTTAGAGCATGGTCAACAATGATTGACCTTCCTTTTCTTTCGTCCGGCTCGAGGAAAATCAGCTTCGAATCCTGCCCTCCCATCTCGATAACTGTCCTCACCTCAGGCTGGAAATAGGCTACAGCCCTCGCTTGTGTTACAATCTCGTTTTCCTTGTCTACCCCTAAGATATCAGATACCAGGTCTCGTCCGCTTCCGGTAGCTAACACGCCGCTTATCTTGGGGAAATCACCGGCCAGGTTGTTGAAAGCATCGAGTAATACCGGGACAGGCTGTCCCTTGGTACGTTCATACACGCTGGCAAGCAGCCTGACTTGTTCGTCGATTATAGCTATATTCAGGCTGACGGAACCGATGTCTATCCCCATATATAGTTTGTCAGGGGTTTTCATCGCCACTACCTCCGACCACGCAGCTCATATAAACTTGATGGAATATTCAGCTTCGCGGTCGCCTTTAAGTTTTGAAAAGTAGCACCCGCTCACAATATATATTCTATTGGTTTTCTTGTTATTTCTCAAGTTTTTGAGTTGGCGGGACAGTGTAACGTATTGTGTGCAAGAAAGGGGCAAGTGCCCCCGCCAGAATCTCCTAACCCTACCTGTCCAGTCATATGGGTGCAGTCCATGTCTATCTCCTTTCTTGGCTTGGTTTTGTTCTACTAGAAAGGCCGCTTCCCCTATTCATTTTCAGCAACTTATCGTACACGACCCAGAGTTTTGTATGTTATTCAACGATATTATGCGACTGTCGGGTGATTGATTGTGAAAATGATAGAGATTCGTAAGATTTTTACCCCCAGTTTGATGATTCTTCTATGTATGGTTTAGTATAATTGATACGAAATTTTGTCATATATCATAGTATCTACAAAGATAAAGAGTGGAATTGAATTGTGTCGAAAATGGAGGGAACTATGAAATCGTCGCAGAAAATAGTGATTCTGGGTGCGGGCTCAGCTGGAATCAGCACAGCAATAGGATTGAAGAAGGCCGTAAGGAATTCCTCGAAGATAGAAGTAGTTCTCTTGGATCAGAGAAATTATCACGCTGTGCTCCCTTTAATATATCAGGTTGTCAACGGCAGTGTTGCCCCGAACCATATTTCTTTTCCTTTACGCAAGTTCTTCAGGAAAAGACGGGGCGTTGAGGCGGTTACCTTCAGACAAGGACAAATAAAGGGTATCGATGTTGATAAGAAGGTTGTGATCACAGAAAAAGGAGAACTGGGATGGGATTATTTGGTTGTGGCTTTAGGCAGCACTAATAATTTCTTCGGAATGGCTGACGTTGAGGAGGTTGCACTGACATTCAGGTCGCTGAAGGATGGGATTGCAATCTATAATCGCATCTTGGATAACTATGAGGCCGCTCTATGGGTACAGGATGATCAAACTCGGCGAGAATTACTGACTTTTACGATAGTGGGAGGTGGTCCGACAGGCGTGGAACTGTCGGCCTATGTCAGGGAATATACTGGCAAGGTGTTAGCAAAATACTATCCCTCTCTGTCGAAGATGGTTCGTGTGATTCTAATAGAAGCTCAGGATGCCGTGCTACCGGGAATGAAAGAAAAAACCAGGGAATTGGCTATGTCGAGGCTGAAATCTCATGGTGTCGAAATAATGCTGAAAACGCGACTAAGTAAGGCCTGGAACGGTGGTATCCAAACTGCTGATGGCGATATTATACCAACTCGCGCCCTAATATGGTGTGCGGGTATCAAACCGGTCTCTATTGTAAAAGCATTGCCATTTGATAAGGCTAAAGATGGCAGGATTATAATCAACAACTATTTGCAAGTTCCGGAAGCATCAGGGGTTTACGCTTTAGGAGATTGTGCGTATCTTGAACAAGCAAGTGGGCTGGGCCCCTATCCGCCAACATTCCAAGTGGCTTATCGACAGGGCCGAGTATGTGCTAGAAATATTATTAATGCCTTAAAGGGAAAACCCGCCCACCCTTATAGTTCCAGGTTCTTGGGGCAGATTTTTTATATAGACCGGAATACAGCAGTGGCCCAGCTATTCGGTAGAGTTTTCGACGGATACGTAGCTGGAATGATACGAAGAGCCCTGTTTATCGGCATGTTGATATATTATGGTGGACCACTTACAGGATTGAAAAATAAGCTAAGCGCAGCTCTGGATTGGTTATTCGCTTACTTCTACAATCGCAATATAGCTCGTCTCGAATGAAATTCTCTATTAAAGTCAATGAACTCCCGCTTTTTCTATGTAGCTGTCATTAAAAAAGAAAAATACGAATTCGATTATATCTAATCCTTAAGTTTGTCGAGGTTGCTGTTAGGCCAACTGAGCTATGGTCAGTCTTTACCTTGAATATTTCCAAAGGGTGAAGGAATTTGCCCAAATATGGCTAATAGAAATCAGGCCCATTTTTCTGCTTGGTTCCGTAGCGCTTGCTTTTTTCGGAATATCGATAGCTTGGTCTGATGGTTTTTTCAGCCTGCGTTATGCATTGCTATCTTTATTCGGGCTTATACTATGGCAGGTTGGTGTTCAGGTTCTCAATGATTACTACGATTACAGGAGTGGCATAGACTTATATACTCAAAGGACTCGTTTCAGCGGGGGTAGTGGTATCCTCCCCTCACAGATTCTAAGAGCCAAGTCGGTCTTTAAGTTGGGTCTGTTCAGCTTTGCGCTAGCTTTACCGATATGGTCATACTTAATCATTGAAAAGGGCGTGTTGTTGCTGCCCGTGATAATCGTCGGTGGTATTTGCGTTCTCTTATACACCCCTGTCTTAACCAGATGGCGTGTGGCTGAGATGGCTAATGGCCTCTGTCTGGGTTTATTACCGATATTGATGTTTTACTTTGTCCAAACAGGAAGCTATACCAAAGGTGTAGTAGTAGCTGCCATCGCCTCGGGTATTCTAATGTTCGCACTACATCTCTTAAATGAGTTACCCGATGTTGAGGCGGATAAAATGGGTGGGAGAAGAACGATACCAATTGTATTGGGCATGCATAAAGCTAGTCTAATATATTTATACAGCACGATTTTATTCTATATCTGGGTGATATCTTGGGTGGTCGTTGGCATTATGCCACAGGCAACGCTTCTTTCTCTACTGACAATGCCTGTTAATGTTTTGCTGTTTAGAGCTATTAAATACAGTCGAAACTCTAAAAATTATGCACCGTTACTATGGGCCAGCGCTATTTCATACTTTTTAAACATTATTTTATTATCTCTGGGATACATCGTGGGTAGTTTCTGATAGCCAGAGACAATTGCTCCCATCTCGCTAAGCGTCTGCTGCATTACATATGCGTCACACCCACATCACAGAAATTGCAGAATCTGCTTTTAGACAACTATACGCTTCTGACACATGACCTACTGCGTCGTTTCCTGAAGATAGTCCTGTCTTTGAAACCGGCAAAGATGCTGTTGGCTCAACGTCAGCTTCAGTCAAGATTCATCACGGCAATAACGAGGACCGAGCATTACACCCTGTTCAACAATTTGTACAATGAGGGTAAGAAGCCGGACTATACCCACGCTGAACTGAGAAATCAAGAAGGCATATGAGCCTGCGAGACCACCGCCCGCTCAACTCGACCGGCATGGTTGACATCGCTGGTTGACCAGAAGCATAATGACCCTGTAAGAGCGCCCCCGTCAAATCATGTTGAGCAATCAGATGGCAAAATATATTCTGGCTCACGATGTCGGCACAAGCGGGAACAAGGCTGTCCTGGTGGATACTGAAGGACGCGTGCTCGGCACATCCACCGAGCCTTACAAGGTCTACTACCCCAAACCCGACTGGGCGGAACAGCAGCCTGAGGACTGGTGGAACGCGGTCACTCGCACCACCAGGTCTCTTTTAGAGAAAACAGGCGTGTCGCCGGGCGATATATTGTGCGTTACTCACAGCACTCAAATGCTGGGCATCGTGCCCATGGACCCGAAGACCGGTCCGCTCAGACCAGCCATAATCTGGCTGGACAACAGGGCTTGCAGGCAGGCAAACCGCATGA
>Ga0315294_10008278_pt1 | contig 11437 bp, 11 predicted proteins | sample YL17G13_40_MG_FD_203626 | JGI IMG/M metagenome (GOLD analysis project Ga0315294, IMG submission 203626) | Sediment microbial communities from Yellowstone Lake, YNP, Wyoming, USA - YL17G13_40 | ecosystem: Environmental > Aquatic > Freshwater > Lake > Sediment | place: USA: Wyoming | collected... | reverse complement strand
CTGATCAACGTGCACCCACATCACTTATGTATAGTTACACCGCTAGCACATACTTTCAAAAAACCAAAATAGCAGGCTTATCACTGAATAGGTTGATCTAAGGTTTACCACCAAATCTCGCGTTGTTACCTATTCCAAAAAGCAAATTGGGATAAACTTTACTTAGCCGCATCGTAATCTCCTTCCAATCGTAGTTATTAACAACTAGTTCTCTTGCGGCTTTCCCAAGCCTAATCGCCAATTCTCTGTCCTTCAACAATTTGATCACTCCAATAGCGAATGTATCCATGTTATCTTCGACCAAAGCGTGAATTCCACTCTTGACATCTAAGCCTTCCACTCCAACGGTGGTAGATACGACAGGAAGACTGCAGGAAAAGTATTCAAGAATCTTTAACCTTGTACCCGATCCGTGAAATAAGGGAGCAATGGCAACATCCGAAGCCACGAGAAATTCGGTGACGTTATCAACAACTCCCGTGAAGGTTAAATTTGGAAACTCGATGTTTGGCGGGGTTCTTCCTACTATCAGAAACTTTGTATTACTGACCTCTTTCTTAATTAGCGGGGCAATTTTTGAAGCTATCGCTTGTACTGCTTCTCGGTTGGGTAGATACTCCATATTTCCAACAAAAATTACCGTGTGAAAGTTTCTTAAATCATAGCGATCTTTAACACGACTTGCGTCTACGAAAGGATTTAGAGCTTCAGTGTCCACACCATTAGGTATAACCATGATCTTGTATTGCCTAACCCCACATGAAACTAGATATTCCGTCTCTTTTTCGGAGACAGTCAGTATAATGTCTGCATACCTATAAGCCAATCTCTCTAAAAAAGTCTCCAAGAGCTTCCTTATGGCATTTGTGTGTTTAACTCTTAAAGCTTGAAAAATGTCATGACAATCAATGACCACAGATCTCTTCAAAACTATCTTGATGAATGGAATTAACAATCCGCCAGCCGTTTGCTGTTCTATCTGCACCACATCAGAATCACGAATCAGCTGACTAACTCGAGAGATAAACAGCAAATCGTAAAAATAAAGCGATGTAGACCTTGCAACACCTACTAATCTTTTAAGAGCCTTCAACACAATACTTGGGTACAATCCTCTAAAACCGTATACTTCCACACCTTCAACGCAGTCACGGATATTCTTTTCCTTCGGCATTATTACCCGAACCTCATCACCAAGCGCAGCAAGACCCTTCGCTAGATTATAAATGCGCACAGAGGGTCCAGTATCTTTCTGCATTGAATCCTCAAAAGAACTCAAAATACAAATCCTCATCATCAATTCACTCACAGCAAATCTCACTAAACTTGCCAGAAAAGCAACCTTAATCCTTCCTTTATTAAAACTTCAGGAATTAGTCAGTCAGACATTTAGGGATTTTTAGATTCTTCACATACCTCTTTGCAAAATTTTTCAATAAAATCATCAACCTTCCCATAAAAGTAATCCATATTAGCAACAATTTTCTCTTCACTCCAATTCCACCAAGCAATTTTAAGCAATTTCTGTATCCGATCTTGAGAATATCTATATTTCAATATTCTGGCAGGCGCACCAGCTGCGATGGCATAAGGTAGGACATCATGCGTCACCACGGCACCAGCTCCAATAATAGCTCCGTCACCAATCGTGACTCCTGGGAGTATTATGGCGTTTGCTCCAATCCACACATCGTTTCCTATAATAACAAAGTTCCTTCGTTCAGGCAAATAATAAGACTTCCTCCAACCGTGCTTGCCAACACGTGCCATAGGATAAGTTGAAACACGATAATTTCGATTTTCTTTTGGCAGAATGTGTCCTGGATGAACGACTAATATCACACCGTGACCAATGGAACAATACTTCCCAATGACAACCCTGTCCGTTCTCTCTGAAGAAACTATGTATGGTATGCTGTCTGTATACTTTCCAATAGTCACATTGCATCTAGGAAAATGCTGCATGCGCAACATATTAAAGAGTACCACTCGCAAACTAACCATGTCAAACGAACCCCTCAAATCCTACAAGCGCGCATTATATAAGACAAGGCTTATCCCATTTTCTGCAAACCTTTTCTTATGTTGCCACTAACGAATCCTGTGCACCATGCAGCCATCTCAAATGCAAAATGAAAGGGTAATAAAATTACAGATTTACGACGGATCAACCTATAGGCATCAGCAACATACAAAAAACCATTTACAAACCCAGCCAAAGGCGTCATCCTAAAAAGCGAAAAAACACCCCTATTCTTACAATAAAGGTCATAATCACCAAAACCATACCAAAACCACTTCCTCCAAACCCCATCCCAAGTCTGAACCCGCCTCTCATAAAAAATGGCCAAACTTCGCTTAAGAAGCCACCCAGCCTCTCTAATCCTAAAAGCCGCGTCTTGATCTTCCCCCACGCCCCTCATTCCGCTATCAAACCCACTCACTTGTCGAATAGCTTCAACACGATAAATTGATCCACCTGTTCCCGGCAATTTCGAATCTACCGACCCATCTTTCGAATCATACACCATGAAGGGAACGTTTTCCAAAACTGCAACAATGCCCTCTACATTTACCATCCCATATCTTGCCTTAGCTATGCCCACTCTCGGATTTTTCTCCATAAACTCAACCTGCTTTCTAACATGATTCTTTGGTAATGTCATGTCTCCGTCAACCCAAACAATATAATCTCCGCTGGCATTGTCAACCACCACATTCCTTGACGCGCCCAACCCCTTCCATTCGTGATGAAAAACCTTGGTGTCCATATCAACTCTAGCAGCGTACCATCGAATGATAGCCAACGTAGTGTCTTCGCTTCCATCATCCACAAAGATTAGTTCCATCGACTCATGCGGAAAATCTTGAACCATAATACTCTCCACTGCCTCACGAAGCGTGGACGCACTGTTCCTCACACAAACACCCACAGTAACCAAAGGCTTCATCAACAACTATCCCAAACAAAGCTTAGATGTCCTCAAGCACAGGCGGAACCACATCGCCCGAAACTTTCCTGTACGCCCTCAAAAGAGCAAACTGAAGACGCCACTTCAACCTGAAGGAAAGATTGTTCTCACGCGGAAAATCCTCTCTAAACGTCTCAATCTTCTCTCCCACAACAGCAACGTTTTTGGGATCACCAAGTCCCTCTCGAACGGCCAACTTCAGAAACTTAATACTCAGAGGCTTGTAGCCCATGATCTGGGCGGCCACCCAATCAACCGAAAACGTGTCCTCACTCGCCAAGACAAGGCCAAGCCTTACTGGAAAGCGCCCTAACGCCACCAAGCCATCGACCAAAGTAAGATGAGGATGCACCAGCTTGTTCATTCCAACAATTGCCTCGGCCAAAAAAGGATGATAAGTGAATTTCTTAGGAAGGGCAATGGCACCAAAAATGTTCTTCAAACCACAAGTGATATGCGTCACCCGCATAACCTTCAACTTCGGCACATTCACAAAGAGATCGCTTTCCAACAAAGTCTGAGGAACCTTGAACGACAATTTGCGCCTGTTAACCACAATCTCCCTCTCTTCAACCGCATCCTCCGACAGATTCAAAAGAGCAACATCTTTTTCCGCCGCCAACTTCGTGTAGCCGAGAACTGGAAAAGCATATCTGGTCTGCATTGCTGAAGCGTCAGCCTCAACTATCTTAATATCAATGTCCGCGCCGTACTGCTCTCTCAGAAGATCAATCAATCCTCCAACAACCTTCGGGTCTGTCGTATACCCCGTGGCAGCATCCCAATAGTAACACAAGTTAGGCTTAATCACCACCGAATTCACACTGTTCTTAGGTTTGAAACCAATCAAGTCAAGTGCAGAAGCCAAGTGCTCCTTTATTCGAGTTCCATCCGGCTCGGCCTTGACGAGGCCTACTTTACTTTCCATGTTCGTTAGCTCCTCGATTTTTGAACAGTGCATATGCTTCTTCAATCAGCTGGACAGTCTTAAGCCCGTCTAATGCTGAAACTGGCGGTTCCAGATCATTCTTTACGCAATCAAAGAATATTTGCAACTCCCTGTAGAAAGCCTCGTAGTAATACGTGTAGGAAAGCGGTCTTATCTTTCTGCCCGTAAGCCTTCTAGCAATGTTTTTCAAACCCTCTTTCGCTGCATGCGTATAGAGATTCTTGGGAACGAGTTCGTCCGAAGAAAGATAACCTGAATTTCCATGAAGTATAACCCTGAAATTATATTTGGGAAAGACCGTGCGCTGATACCAACCAACGTTGATAGTTCCCTTAATCGAGCTTTTGACCGTTGAAAGCAAGACTATGGCGCCTTCCTCAACTGGAAGGTTGAACTTGTAACTCAAACTGGAGAACATGACCTTTGAATCTTCTTGTGCAAAAAAGCGGAAGAGATCAATCATATGATACCCTATGTCCATCAGTACGCCTCCACCCGACTTTTCGGGATCAAACCACCAATCTGCAACAGGTTTCGGAACGGCCGGATGAGAAAAAGGCCCATTCACCACTTCCTCAATCGTTGCCACTTCAAGACTACCAATACAGCCTCTGTCAAGAGTTGCCTTCATTTTCTCTATGGCATCAACAAACCTCATACAGTGACCTACCATAACCTTCCTACCGGTATTCCTAGCCGACTTCACTATCTCCTCACACTGCTGAACAGTGATGGCCATCGGCTTTTCCGTGAAAACATTAACTCCGTTTTCAAGAAAAGACTGAATAGTTTCAAAATGCAGAAAATTCGGAACTGAGATGACTACAGCGTCTAGATCACGAGGATGGTTCAGGAGTTCTTTGTAGTCCACATAGAGTCGATTTACCCCTAGATTCCCTGCCCTCTTCAGAGCCCTCTTGGAAGGATCGGCTACAGCCACGACATCCACATCGTCCATTTTCAAACAGTTTGCGAGATGCAGTCTGCCCATATTTCCGAGACCAATGACTCCGACTCTAATCATTTTAAATCACCAACATTCTCATGGATCCAAGATTGTCGTTTTCCCAACGCAGTGCAATGCCTCCACAGGCGCGATTATTTCATTCACCCAAACCGTACATCTTGGCAAAATCCACCGCTGTCACGAATTTCGCCCGTAGTTTCTTGGCGTGTCCTATTATTTCATCTAACATCTTAATCGCCCTATCACCTGTATTTCTGTAAACATGCCAAGGCACACCTTCTCTTCTCGGCATATCGACAACGTCGCGAGGGTGAATGTAGAATAGAATAGGATTGCCTAGACTGAAGTTTAAATTTATTCCGGCTCGAACCCATGAAGAGCCCAGGTTTCTCATCCATGCAGCACTGAGAGGAAGTCGAACTATTGGATTCACAGATACAGGAAGCTCCAGAATCCTGCATCGTCCTTTCCGTTCAAGTGACTGGAAACAAGGACGGTAAGGTTTCATTGGAGCACTCACATTCCCGTAATACCGTGGCACGAAAGCGGGCACAACCGAAGAATCGTAAACATAGTGTAGAGTCGCTAAAGCTGTTAGGGTCAAGTGACTCATTCTCAAGACGGGAGCCCTGAAACCTACTGGTCGAACCCCCGTGCTTTCCAGAATAATCCTTGTAGCCTCTCTGATCTTCTGCTTCTGATCTTCCAGCTCGCCTAGAAATTCTCTTTTGTCGTGGCTCAGACCATGGCACGCTATTTCATGACCACTTCTGCGGGCTTCGTTTACAACAGCACTGTGATCCAGGCATACCTTGGCAGGAACAAAAAAGGTTGCTTTGATTTCGTGACTGTCAAATATCTTCAGGAGCTTTTCTAGGCCCTCTTCGACTCCAACTGATTCCTCTTTGACATCCCTGATATGATTAACTGAGTAAAAACTCAAAAGGCTTGACCAACTGTCCACGTCTACAGTCATGATGAAAAAAAGATCCTTCAAATCGCATCACGTAACGTAGCGTTCAGCTCTTGGAAGTATGGTTTCTCCTTCAATCGAACGACGGTGCGTTAAGACATCTATTCCATCTTTTAACATGTCCATTACTGCTCCACAAAGAGGCGCAGGATCCGTCAAGGATACAATGTCATCCTTCACCGCAAAAGCCTTCAGAAATTCTTTAATTGGCACTAGCTTGTTTGAACTTGACAGGATTGATGAAAGGAGCCAGAGAATGTCGCCAGGCAGAAGCCACCTTTGCTGGACCCCAATTCTGTAAGGCATTGGAAAAAGATCTTCCTCTTTGGCCATGACTCGATACAATAAGTATGGAAAGTCAACCCCTGCATTGATGGCAAGAGCCAATGAGCCCCACATTCTTCCATTGACTTCTATTAGCTTAGGCTGATTGTCTTTCTTGTCAACCTTGAATTCCACCATTGCAACTCCTGTCCATTCCATTGATTTCAGTAACTGAACCCCCAATTCCACAATCCTCTCGGCTCTAACGCTTTCTCTTAGGGTGCTTGCTCCTCCAGTGATTGGGTACTCCCTGAGTCTTTTGTGCGCGAAGAGTGCTCTTGGACTCTGCCTGCTCATCAGAGCTTCAGCACCAAACGCATCCCCTCTTATGCACTCCTGCAAAAAAGGTAGTCCATCCTTGATTCCCGAATTTTGCATCGAAACTGAAATCTCACGGTACTTATCGATCAGATCAGTCTCGTTGTAAGCATAATTCCTAAGGGTGATTTTTTGTACAATTGCACGCTCATTCACCCAATTCACTTTCATCCTTGGCTTTATTACGATAGGATAGCTGAGTTCCTTTCCGAGTCTCTTGATGCTTTCCTGACCTTCCACGACGTAGGTCTTTGGAGTGGGTATTCCCTGTTCAGTGGCAATTCTGAACGTCTGAATTTTGTCAAATGCTCTCATCGCGACTTCGTACTTCGGGGTTGCTACCTTGACGTATTTTTCAAAATCCTCTTTGTACTCTGAGATGGGTAACGCCGTGAAGTCGTTCACAGGAATGAGTAGATCAAGATTCTCTCTTTTAACGAAATGAAGCAACCACTTGATGAACGTACTCCTGTCACGTTCTGGTGGTGGACACAGGATTCTATGTCCACAATACTTGGACAAGGCTCCCGTGCTGAAGCCGAAACTTTCTGCCGCAATAACATCTACTCCCCTTCTGCCAAGCGATCTAATCACAGCCAACGCTGCTCTGTCGGATGCATTTGTCACTAGAACTTTCGCCAACAAAGCACCCTCAAAACTGGATACGCTAGATCAGACCTTCTCTCTGAAGCATATTCTCGTCCAGAATTGATCTGGGCTCCTTCAAGGTCTCCCATGCTACGAATTTCTTTCCAGACAAGAACGTGATCAGACCAATCAGTAATATGAGATTGTTTTGCAGGGTCTCCACAAAGACAGACCTCGTCTGGGTATAGAATAGCACGGGAAACAAGACCAATAGCAGAACAAGAGAAATAGGAAACCACTCAACAAAAACAATAGGTGTTAACGCCAACAGGCACATGAAAATCGCTGGATTGAATAGGAAAAGAAAGATCTCCGGAAGAGCTATTTTCTTCGGAAGCAGTAGCTGTTGCCTTACAAGAAGTTTCAAACAGTGGGCGCAGAGCTGAATGAGTTGGCTTGCCCTCCTAGCTTTCACCGAAGTCTTGCCTCTCCACGTAGCCGGAAATACGTCGAAGCATTGGGCATCTGGAATCGACAACGTTCTGACCCCTTTCTGGACTATGTCCAAAGCTGTACCAGAGTCGTCTATTTCAGCGTTGAAACTCTCAAGATATCTCTTCTTATATGCAGCTAATAGTCCATGGAAAAAAATGTTCGAGTGGATTTTTGACTCTCCCAATCTGATCGTGCTATTCACTAATCCAACATAAGTCTTTTCGGTCTGAGTAATCCACGACTGGCCAGGATTCAGCAACCTTTCTTGACCTATGACTGCCCCGACTGTAGGATCACTCAAATATGGCAAGAGTTTGGTCAAGGCATCCGGAGCCCAAAACGAATCTGCATCTGACATGGCTACGATATCGAACTCACAGAATTTCAATGACATGTTAAGAACGTTTGCCTTTCCCAGATGCTCTTGCGCGCGTACTATACGAATGTTTAGGCCAGGGTTCTTGTCGAGAAAATCCGATGCTTTTTGGAGAGTTTTGTCAGTTGAGGCATCATCGGCCAATATAATCTGTAAGTGGTCCTCGGGATAATTCGATTTAAGCAAGTTACGCAACTTAAATTCGATGGTTTTCTCTTCATTGTGCAACGGAATTATCACGCTTACGGGCGGCGAGTACAACGTGTCGACGTGCAAGTTCCAAGGTTTACGTGCTGCCCGCTTTAAATATAAATAATATATGCCCTGACTCCCGAAAAAGAGGATGCACAGTATTGTCCAAGCAATTAGAACAAATATCGTACAGTTTCACCTATCTCGCGCGGACGCAATGTTGGTGCAATTCCGCTATGTTATTTTAAGGTTTCGGATGGCAAGTTTTGACGCTGCTTCGCTAATCGGTCTTAGAGTTCTCATCTTCATCATCTGTACAGTAAAGCTCAGGAAGTGAACGAAACCGTTTGAGCATATGCCGCTGGCCTGCGTTTCGTGATGCAAAATTGCCTTTCTTAGGTCATTAACTTTGGTTAATGTAATACCTCGTGCGATCTCGAATGAAAAGTGCGCATCGCTGCCTCCAACTTCTGCCAGTTTGAACTTTGTTGCAGTATCTGCAGCTTGGCAATTGCACGTTTGGCGCGTCCTAGAATTCCATGATTCTATGCCGTCAACTCTTCTTACGAGGTCAGTGCTAAGAGAACTCGCTTTTTGGAATGGGTGCGCAAGAATGGAAATGCCCCCTTGACTCTTTATCAAGTCCACTACAGTGAGCGCGTCGAATTCCCTAATCTCTTCCGTCAAGAACAGACCGATTATGTGGCCACAGTTGGAATAGATCTCGGCTCCACAGATGACAACCAAATCCTTGTTTTTTGCAAGCCTCTGTCCCTCCAAACCACCTTTGATTGTTCCATGATCCGTAATAGCAACACCATCTAGTTCTCTTCTTTTGGCCATCTCTAATATTCTTGGAATCTTCAGGTAGCTGTCATAAGAAAACTCGGAGTGAACGTGCAGATCAAATGTAAACAAGATTTTATCCTTCAGGTCCAGTTCGCTCATTTCGAAGTCGATAATACACTCACGTAGCACGTGCGCTACGTATAGAAAATTTCTCTTTCTTTCAAGAATCTATCCATATCCGTATGAAGAGGTTTTTTTTGCTTGCTTGAGATTATCGTCATTTCGCTTTTGTACTCTTTAATCGCCCTCTCTTTGAGATTGAGAAATCCTGATATGTCGACCTCGACCATGTTTCTTTTGAAAATGCTTATGAACCTCTCCATCGGCGGACCAACACGTGCGGATAGGTGTATAACCATATATTCATACGAGTCCGCTAGTCCCAGTTGATGCAACGCTTGACGAACAATTCGATTTGTCGCTCTGTGATCTGGATGACAATCTCTTCTAAACGGAAAATATATGTCAGCTGGAGAATACTTTCTTATTATCTCGATTACTCTTTTCTCAGCCTCTCTCCCATGCTTTTCCAGCGTTCCATCCTCAAAATCCAAAAAGAGAAGATTCTTGCTAGGCACTCCCAGTATCTCTGTAGCCCTTATGGATTCTTCTTTCCTAATCTGTTTCACTTCTTCTGGAGTCGGATCTGAGCTTATACCAAGCCCCTCGGAAAATAAATGCCTGCCGTCCGTCATCAGGACTATGATGACTTCGAATCCTTCACTTATCTTCTTAGAAATCGTTCCTCCGCAGCCCAACGTTGCGTCATCAGGATGAGGAGCAAACACGATTATTTTCTTGTTCAAGTAGTGCTAATCCCCACGCATGGTCATTGGCGATGGCCGCAGGAGCGGCTGTACCCAAATCTGAAATCCGAGTCACTTAATATTTGCGTACGCTCAATCCATCTTGAAATTCACTGAACCTGCCTCTGAAGGCCCGTTCACAAATCATCTTCTTTTCTTCAGCTCCTTGGCTACCTCTAAGGCGTAATACGTCAAAATCATGTCTGCCCCTGCCCTCTTGATAGAGTTCAAGGTCTCCATGAGCAACACCTTCTCATCCAAGTGTCCATACTCGCCGAGCAGCTTTATCATGGCGTATTCTCCACTTACTTGGTATGCGGCGATTGGGATTGCAGGATGCTTTAGCTTGACTCTAAGGATTAGATCTAGGTTTGTCAGAGCAGGCTTCACTATGATCATGTCTGCTTCTTCGCTGATGTCTAGGTCTACTTTTTGCATGAACATCTTTTCGTTGATAATGTCTGTTCTGAACTTGCTTGAGTCGATTCCGCGTCGAGGAGTCTTGGACAAAGTCATAGCTTCAAAGAATGGCTGGAACAAGCAGCTGTCTGTCTTTATGTACGTCATTACGGCTACATCTTCGTATCCTTCTCGGTCCAGTGCGGACCTTATGTGTCTTACTTGCCCATCACACATAGCCGCAGGAGCGATAACATCAGCTCCAGCTTCAGCGTGAATCGCCGCTATCTTGCCGAGCATTTCTCCCGTTTTCTCATTCAAGACTTTGCCCTTTTCACTGTAAACGCAAAACTCTTCTGCAGTATAGTCGCAAAGACAGATGTTTGATATGAGAACTAGATCGTCACCAAACTCCCTTTTCAATCTTCTGAAGATTTGGCTGTGAAAGCCATTCTTCCTCAAGGCAATTGAAGCATCTGTATCTTTCTTCTTCAAAACGCCGAAAATCATCACCGCGGGAATGCCAAAGCCTACTGCTTGTCTGCAGACTTTGACAGCATCTGCCAGAGAGAGATAATATTGCCCTTTCATAGATGGGATTTCAAACTTCTTTCCATCTTCTCTGATGAAGATTGGATATATCAAGCCGCTTGCGGTCAGTTCCTGAGGTCTGACCAATCGGATCATTTGCTTTGATTTCTTGATTCGTGTCGTTAGATGCATTGCTGAAGATCTCCGACTCGTAACTTATTCCGTTTTACGTATTAGCTTTGTGGAGTCTATGTCACTTGAACGACTTTGTGCGAATTCAGAGACTGTTCAATGCATTCGAGAAGCTTGATCGCCTTTTTTCCTTCTTCTGGTTGCACAGGAGGAGGCAAGTCGTCCTTCAAGCTTTTGATGTAACCGCTGATCAGGTGAAAGTGTCCAATGTAGTAGCCTAGCGGCGTTTTTGTCCTGACAAAATACTGAAGAGTCTTCTTGAGCTGCGAAGCAAGACTGCTCTCGGCAACGCCTGACTTTTCTGTTAGGAGTTCGTAGCCTTGAGCGGCGTACGGTGGAGGCGCGATCATGAACGCACGTTTTCCGTCAGAATTATCAATTTCGTAGATTTTTTCCGTTTCTTTAGTCAACCAAGATACTTCTATGATTCCGTAAGCTTTGTTTGACGTTCTTAAGAGAACTGAAAACTCGTCATAAACGGGATATCTCACTTTGTTACCGACTGC
>Ga0315294_10008276_pt1 | contig 11439 bp, 7 predicted proteins | sample YL17G13_40_MG_FD_203626 | JGI IMG/M metagenome (GOLD analysis project Ga0315294, IMG submission 203626) | Sediment microbial communities from Yellowstone Lake, YNP, Wyoming, USA - YL17G13_40 | ecosystem: Environmental > Aquatic > Freshwater > Lake > Sediment | place: USA: Wyoming | collected... | reverse complement strand
TCTGGGATCCGGGGTGCCCGCACCGCATGCTGGTGCTGAGCTGGCTGATGGAAGTCGAGCGAAAGATGGGCGGCAAGGTGCTGGTCCGCGCGCACAACCTGGCGGCGAAGCAGGTGATGGAAGAGGTGGGCGACATTCGCTGGTATTTCATAGACGGCGAACCGGGCCCCGCCAGTTGGCCGCCTACGATTGACGTGTTCCGCCGCGCCATCGAGGATGCAGCGAAACGTGCAGACCCCGGCGAGTCTCGCGATTTCCGGTCGCCCAAGTAGGTGAGCACCTCGGTCCCGCACGGCCTCAGGACAGAATCGTCAGGCCTTACCCTTGCAGGTGCTGATGCGGAGCAAGGCGTACAGCGGACACCAGGCCACCACACCCGTGATTAGAGGCACCAGCCCGATGAGCGCCCAGAGGTTCCGGAACCAGAGGCCTACGCACAGGATCGCGGCACCCAAGAGTACCCGCACAACTCTGTCCGTTTCTCCGACGTTGAGTTTCACGCAAATCTCCCCCAGAAGCTAGCCGTCGTACTAGGGTCCCAGCAAACCAGTACTGACTTTCTCAGTTCTCGGTGCGCGGCACGGTTTCCTGCATCAATTCTCGCCCCGTGCGTATCGCAGGAACCTCTGACATCGGTGTCGCGCGCAACCCCGGGGCGGACATTTCGCTCCCCCAGATGCCCTCTGGGAGTGTTTACAAACCTTCAGGACGAGTGATACTTCACATGAGGAGGCGATCTCCCCTTGGAGAGCAGCGCATGCGGAATGGGCCCTCTTGGTCCGCTGTTCACGGATCTATACGAGCTGACCATGATGGCTGGGTACTATGCGCAGGGCAAGCAGAGCCAGCCCGCGGTGTTCGAATACTTCTTCCGCAGGCTTCCCCAGCACACGGGCTTCGCGGTTTTCGCCGGCCTCGACGACCTCCTCGATGATCTCGCCGAATTCCGCTTTTCAGAGAGCGACATCGAGTATCTCACCTCGCTCGGCACCTTCCCCGAACCGTTTTTGAACCAGATTCCGGATTTCCGATTCGAGGGTGACCTGTGGGCTCCGCCCGAGGGCACCCCGGTATTCCCGTATGAGCCGATCGTCCGCGTGCATGGCCCGCTCGCACAGGCCCAGCTTCTCGAAACCCTGCTCCTCTGCAGGCTGAACTATCAGACGCTGATCGCCACGAAGGCCTCGCGCGTGAGATATGCGGCGGAAGACGACCCGGTTCTCGAATTCGGACTTCGAAGGGCCCAGGGCCCCGACGGCGGAATGAGCGGCACCCGGGCGGCGATAATCGGCGGATGCGATTCGACCTCAAACACCCAGGCGGGAAAATGCTTTGGCGTGCGCGCCGTGGGCACGCAGGCGCACAGCTGGATCATGTCATTCCCCACGGAGCTGGAAGCCTTCCGCGCGTATGCCGAGGTCTTCCCGGAGCACCTCATCCTGCTCGTGGACACCTACGATACGCTGGCGAGCGGAGTCCCGAACGCGATCCAGGTGTTCAAGGAACTGCGCGCGAAAGGATGGAAAGGCCGGCCCGGCATACGCATTGACTCCGGCGACCTCGCCAGGCTGAGCAAAGAGGCACACAGGATGCTCGCGGACGCCGGATTCGAGGACACGCTCATCGTCGCGTCGAGCGAGCTGGACGAGAACTTGATCGCCGACATCAAACGTCAGGGAGCGAAAGCCAACGCTTGGGGCGTCGGGACAAAGTTGATGACCGGCGGCACGGAGCCCGCGCTCGGCGGCGTCTACAAGCTGGCGGCAATCCACGCGGTCGGCCGCTGGGAGCCGAAGTTCAAAACCTCAGACAATCCGGAAAAAACGACGGACCCCGGCATCAAGATGCCGATTCGCTTCTACGATGTAAACGGTTACATCGCAGGAGACGTGCTGTTCGCGCAAGACGATGATTCCTGGAGGATCGGCGAAGTGGTCTCCCACGACCGAATGGTCCTCGAACACCTTCACACATTTCCGCAGGAGTTCGGGCGCCGGCCACTGCTCGAACCCGTGATGCGCGCTGGAAAACGGCTCGTGGCCCCGCTGAAGCTGAACGAGATCCGAGGTTTCGCCCAGCAGCAAATCGCTCGCATACCTCATGAGACCAGGCGACTCGTAAACCCGCAGACATATTGGGTCGGCCTCAGCGATCGCCTGGCTCACGAAAAGCGGCAGGCAATCGAGTCCTTCTGGAGGGCGCACCCGGCGCCTATGGGGGGAGACTGAGCCCGGAGGGACATGCCGCCGGCTTGTCGAACCTACACTCGGTGTACATGTGTGCCGAGATCGCGACCTCTGTGGGCTGAGACTATGGAACTGCTTGTGAACCGGATTCAGCGGTACTGCCTGCACGACGGCCCGGGAATCCGCACGACCGTCTTCCTGCAAGGCTGCCCGATCAGATGCTGGTGGTGTCACAATCCTGAAACGCGTGCAAAAACCAGCGCTGACGCGAGGCTGTACGAGGTAACGGAACTGGTGCCCGTCCTCGAACGCGATGCGCGGTACTGGGCTCGCTCGGGCGGAGGCGTGACTGCATCCGGCGGCGAGCCGCTTCAGCAGGCGGCCGGGCTTGAAGCGCTGCTCCGACTTCTCGGCAGCCGAGGTCATCACCGGGCGGTGGAGACATCAGGAGCGGCGGATTCAGGCGACGTTCGCAGAATCGCGCCGCACGTTGACCTGTGGCTGTGGGACGTGAAGGCCGTCAGCCCCGGCACCTACCGTAAGGGTACCGGAGGAGAGGTGAATGGTCCGCTTTCGAATCTGTCGTGGGTCCTGAAATCCACGGAAACGCCGGTCACCGTACGAGTGCCCCTGATCCCCGATTTCAACCTGGACGAACTTGAACTGCAACGAATCGCCCTCTGGCTGAAGAACCAGTCCCGGCTGGTCGAAACCGAACTGCTCCCGGGCCACAGTTGCGGCTCGAACAAAGGCAGTGCCGGCAGCGGACAGAAGAGCATATCCGTTGATTCGCAGAGCCTCGAACATGCACGGAGTCTGTTCGAGAAGAACGGTATTCCGGTACTTCGAAAACCCAGCGGAGGATTTGCGTGAGAGAGTTGATCCTGCAGTGCCGCGACCTGCTGCGCTCCACCCCGGACAGCATCTGCCTCGAGAGGGCACGGCTGGCCACGGAAGGCTACCAGCGTTACGAAGGTGAGCCTGTCCCCCTCTGCCGAGCCAAGACCTTTCAGCACATACTCGACAACATGACGCTCGACCTCGGCACCAACCCTGTCTTCGCGGGGAACACTTCCAGCCGTCCGAGGGCGTGGATGCTGTTGCCCGAATACGGGTTCGTCGTCCCGGAGCAGGCAGTCCAGGAGGATGAATCGCTCGCAGGGTTTCTCGATGGGCAGGCGATCCCCGACGATCTGAGGGCATTCTGGGCCTCGCGATCCGTGGGCGGAGGCGCCGGCGTCGGCCATCTGGCTGTTGACCTTGCGAGAGTTCTGTCCGAGGGTTTGGAAGGAATCATGGCGGAGGCAGAGAGTTGCGCCGGTGACGGGGATCCGGAGAGCGCGGATTACAGGAAGGCGATGATCCTGTCCTGCGACGCAGTGATGCGCTGGGCCGCGCGCTACGCCGACGCAGCCCGGGAAGCCGCCCAGCGAGAGAGCGATCGCGGGATGAAAGGGATACTCTCCAGGGTCGCAGACGCGTGCCGGCAGGTTCCCGCAAAGCCTGCGCGCAACCTGTTCGAGGCACTCCAAGCGGTTGTGCTCGTTCAACTTGCCATCCACATCGAAGGACACGGCTACTCGGTATCCCCAGGTCTCCTGGATCGCGTGCTGCGCCCATATTGCGAAGACCGGGAGGAGACGACGGAGCTTCTCGCGGCCTTCATGCTGAAGCTCTCCGCCAACTCGCTGTGGGGCAGCCATTCCAAGACGCAGGCAATCACCCTGGGAGGCCTGGATGCACGCGGCGCCGATCAGTGCAATCCCTTGACCCTGCGTTTCCTGGATGCCTGCGACCTCGTGCGCATGCCGGACCCGCATGTATTCATAAGGTGGCATGATAGAATCAACCGAAGAGTCAAGGAGAGGGCAATAGAGCTTCTCGGCAGTGGGCTGAGCATGCCGATGCTCGTCGGCGACGAGCAGACGGCCCGCGGCTTGATGCAGGCCGGGGTCGCCGCGGATGACGCCTGGAGCTATTGCGTCATCGGCTGCAACGAGCTGGGCATTCCCGGCAAGCTGGCCGATTCCGCGGTGGGGCCCCTGCTCAATGACGTTGCCGTGCTCAACGAAGCCCTGGTGGGCATTCAAGAGCCTGATTCCGTCCGCGACATGAACGACCTGATGCGGATCATGCGAAACAGGTTGAAGACACACCTGGCGCAGAGATTGAGGAACCAGATGAACCGCCGAGCAAACATGGGGGAGCGCGCGCCCACTCCTTTCACCTCATCTCTTATGGGGGGCTGCGTTCGTCGCGGCTGCGACCTGCACTCTGGAATGGTTTACAGCCTGCCGTCCCTTGTGGAACGGGGCTTCACCAACCTCGTCAACGGTCTCGCAGCACTGGAGGAAGTGGTGTTCGACAAGCGACACTTGAGCTTGGGCGAGTTGATCGCCGCTCTGAGGAACAACTTTGCGGACCCGTGCGTGAGGAGCGGACTGCTCGATGCCCCGAAGTGGGGGAACGATGACGATCGCGCGGACAAATGGGCCCTTGCCTGGATGGAGATGAGAGACCAGGTGAGACTGGAGGTTGAAGAGGAGCTGGGGGATCGTCGCCACCTCAGCAGCCATGTCGTGCGAAGCCTGCACCACATTGATGGAAGACAGCTCGGCGCCTCGCCGGACGGACGGCTGGCAGGTTCGCCGTTGTGCGACAGCATCGGCGCCCCCGGCGGGATAAGCCCGGAGGGTCCCACGGCACTTCTGAACAGCGTGATCAAGCTGGACCCTGCGATCCATTGGCCCGGTGGTTACAACCTGAACCTGACCATAGCGAAGGGCACAGCCTCGGATGAAAGCTCGCGAAGGAATCTTATCGCGATGATGGACGCCTTCTTCGCAGACGGCGGCCAGGAACTGCAGATCAACTGCCTTGACGCCAGCATGCTTCGGGACGCGAAGGACCATCCAGAGAGGTATGCCGACCTGCTCGTCCGGATCGCCGGGTTCAATGCCTTGTTCGCCCGCCTCTCGGCAGAGGAACAGGAGGAGCTCATTGCACGGGCCGAGATGCTGGACTGAAGCCGCGTCCGCGACGGCCGCTCACTGCGGCAAGTGTTCGTTTCCACGAACCGAGTCCCCTGCCCTCCAGAATGCTCGCCTCGCATGAATCGGCCGCCGACGGATTCGCCCTCGGCCCCAGCGGGTAAACGGCTAACGATCCATTCTACGTGAGGAGGAAGGCAATGATCCGTGCAGCGATATTCCCAGGCAGATACGTGCAGGGGCGCGACTCCATACAATGGATTGCCGATTTCGCGGAGCCGCTCGGGAAGTCCGCACTGCTCCTGGTTGACAGGAACGTACGCCACTTCGTAGAGCCTCCCGTCAAGGCCTCGTTCCAGAGCAAAGGCATGTCCATCGAAGCTACGGACTTCGGCGGCGAGTGCACATGGCAGGAGATTCATCGGGCGGCGGACATGGCGAGCGCCGGAGGTTTTCAGATCATCATCGGCGCGGGCGGTGGAAAGACGATAGACACCGCGAAAGCTGCCGCTAACGAGGCCGGCTGCCGCGTATTGATCCTGCCGACGACGGCATCCACCGATGCGCCGACGAGCGCGCTCTCCGTCGTGTATACGGAACAGGGAGAGTTCCAGGAGTACAAGTTCCTACCGAGAAACCCGGACGTGGTTCTGATGGACACTCAGATCGTCGCGAATGCCCCGGCGAGGTTCCTCGTAGCGGGGATGGGAGACGCGCTGGCGACCTGGTTCGAGGCCGATGCCGCCGCAAGGTCCGGAGCGGAGAACATGGCGGGCGGACATCCCACGGCCGCCGGGCTCGCGCTGGCCAGGCTCTGCTACCAGACGCTGCTGGAGTACGGCCCCGGCGCGGTCCTGGCTGTCACGGAGAACGTAGTGACGCCCGCCCTTGAGAAGATCGTCGAGGCGAACACGCTGCTTTCCGGATTGGGCTTCGAGAGCGGAGGTCTGGCGGCAGCGCACTCGATTCACAACGGCCTGACGGAGCTTGAGGCCGCGCACAGGTATCTGCACGGCGAGAAGGTCGCTTTCGGCACGCTCACGCAGCTCATCCTGGAGAACAGGGACGCCGAGGAGCTGGACGCGGTCCTCGGCTTCATGGCGACGGTGGGCTTGCCCGGCACACTCGAAGGAATCGGCCTGCGTGACGTATCGCACGATGACCTGCGCCGCGCGGCAGAGGCCGCGACGAAGGATGGCGAAACGATCCACAACGAGCCGTTTCCTGTGAGCGTGGAGCATGTCGTGGACGCGATGATCGCCGCGGACGCACTGGCACGGTCGTTCCCGGGAGGTATCTCCATCGGGCAGGTAATCAGCGAGCGCCCGGCAGCCTAGCACGATTATTTACGAACGGCGGTCTTTTCCTGCCCATGCGGTTAAAACCACGGCTACGAATGCACGAAGTCGGCCTCCGCCGACTCGGTCCATAGTGCCCGAAGGGGCACTTCGTGCCTTCGTTGCCGTGAATTCATTCGCACGGGGAGAAGGCACTTCGTCTCAACATTACGCTGCTCATGAACAATGCAGCCTAGCCCTTCCCTGGAAAATGCGGAGAGTAAAGCATTCTCTCCGGCCGCACGACGAGCTTCCCGTCCGACACGAAGTTTTCGCCGCGCTCAGAGAGATGCTTGACCATCCGCCGACGCCAGAACTCCAGCGTTCGTGAGTAGGACGGGTCGGCAGCCAGGTTCTTCAGCTCGCCTGGATCGTTCTGCAGATCGAAGAGCTGCTCGCTGCCGTCGTACGCGTGGAAGATGTACTTCCAGCGGCCGTCGGTCAGCGCGTTCCAATGATTCGTCTTGTCGTAGCAGACATCGTGCTCCAGATCAATGAACGCGCGCCATCCGTCGGTCTCTCCGCGAATGAGCGAGAGCATGCTCTTCCCGTCCAGATTCGCCGGGATTTCGGCCCCGGCGGCGTCCAGGAAAGTCGGCAGCACGTCGCGCAGTTCGACAGGCTGAGGAATCCTCTGGCCGCGCTCCGCCCTAATTCCCATGCTCTTCGGCCAGCGGATGAGCATGGGGATCCGCGCCGATCCCTCGTAAGCGTATGACTTTCGCCAGTGATGATGATCGCCCAGCATGTCGCCGTGATCGGTCGTGAAGAGAATGAGCGTGTTCTCGAGCATGCGGCGCCGCTCCAAAGCCTTGATTATCAGGCCGATCTGCTCGTCAGTGAAGCTGACTGAGCCGTAGTATCCCCTGCGCGAGCGGCGGACCTGCTCCAGGCCGAGATCGCCATGCCAGAGGGAGTAGTTCTTCTTGTCGCCGGGCGCGAACCTGCCGGCCCACTCGCCAATGTGCGGCGCAGGCATGTCCTTTTCCCCGTACATATCCATGAACCTCTTGGGCGGATCATAAGGGCTGTGAGGCCGCGCGAACGAGACTTTGAGAAAGAACGCCTCAGGCCGATCGTATCTCTCCATGAAATCAACAGCCATCTGCCCGGTCCATCTCGTAGGGTGCAGTTCCTCAGGCAGCGCGTACACACCGGCCCGGTAGTCGTTCCAGCCGATGCCGGTCGCGTCAGGGTTCAGATCCGGCGCCTGTTCCTTAAACCACTTGCGGTAGTCGCTGATGAAGTCCGAGCTCCATGCTCTGCCCGACTCGTCCAGCAGAGCGCCCTGGAAGCCGTGGTAGTTCCGCTGAGGGTTGTAGTGCAGCTTTCCGATGGCAAAGGTGTAGTAGCCGGCGTCGTTCAAGGCGCGGGGCATCTCGAACGGATATCGCTCGGCAACTCTTGCATACCCGATCATGCCATGATGCCAGGGAGAAAGCCCTGTCAGAAGAGCCGTGCGCGCCGGCGTGCACGTTGGAGTCGAGCTGTAGGCATGCGGGAAGTACGCTCCCTCGCGGGCCAGACGGTCGAAGTTCGGAGTCTTGATAACCGGATTCCCGTCGCAGCCGAGGCAGTCCGCGCGGTGCTGGTCGGTCATGAGAAAGAGGATATTCGGTTTTCGCCTGTCGGAGTTTTCCCGCTCCGCAAGGCCTTTTCCTGAAGCAAGTGCGGCCAGCCCGACAGACCCCGCCGCGAGAAGCCTCATGAACTCCCTCCGGGTCGGCGCGTACTCTTCGTGCGCATCCATCTGGTTTCCCTTGCCAAGGTGGATTCCACTCACAGCTACTTCTTATGCAGCCGCACGCCGATTACCTCTCCGGGAGCAGCGAATCCGGCGTAGTGTTGACAAACGACCTCAGCATTGTGATACTTAGGTACGGAAGGGTTGGCCTGCAATACGGAGGAGGCTGCATGATGGCAGGATTTCCCAGCAGCAAATACACCCGTCGCGACTTCCTGGCTCGGTTGGGCACGGCTGCCGCGGGGCTCGCGGTTGCGCCGCGTGTTCTCGGCCAGGAGCCGGAGACTGCACGCACGAACGTGCTCCTGATCACCGTGGATGACATGAACTTCGACTCCGCCGGCGTCACGGGCTGCAAGATCCCCGGCATCACGCCCAGCATTGACAAACTGGCGGCTCAGGGCATGCGATTCGAGCACGCCCACGTCACATCCGCCGTCTGCCAGCCGAGCCGGTCGGTGCTGATGACCGGAAGATATCCGCACCGAAACGGCGCAATGGGCTTCGAGCCCATTGACCCGAGCGTGCCGACGCTGCAGGAGTCGCTGAGAGAAGCGGGCTACCTCAACGGCATTATGGCGAAGGTCGGCCACCTGGCTCCGCAGGCGAAGTTCTGCTGGGATACTGTCGTTGGCGCAAACGACCTCGGGCAGGGGCGGGATCCCGCGTTGTTCTACAGCCACTCGAAGGCGTTTTTCGAGCAGGCGAAGGCCGCGGGGAAGCCTTTCTTCCTCATGGCCAACTCGCAGGACCCCCATCGGCCGTTCCCGGGCAGTGACGGAGAAGCGAATCGAAAGGCGGCCGGCCTACCCGAGGTGAGCCGCACCTATAAGCCGGAGGAGGTGCCGGTACCGGGCTTTCTTCCCGACGGCATCCCTGATATCCGGGTCGAGCTGGCGCAGTACTTCGCCGGCGTGCACCGCTGCGATGAAGCCGTCGGGCAAGTCCTGAGAGCGCTGAAGGAGGCCGGCCTTGAGGAGAACACCATCGTCTTCTTCCTGAGCGACAACGGCATGTCGTTCCCCTATGCGAAGACGAACTGCTACCGCAGCAGCACCGCGACGCCGATGATCGTGCGATGGCCGGGCAAGATCAAACCGAACACCGTCAATCGCCACGACTTCGTCTCCGGGATAGACTTCATGCCGACCGTGCTGGACGTGTTCGGCATGCAGATGTTGGAAGGCATGGACGGCCGCTCATTCCTGCCGCTGCTCAAAGGCAAACGCCAGGGCGGGCGAGACAAGGTCTTCACGTTCTTCACCGAGACGTCAGCGAAGAACAAGTACCCAATGCGCTGCGTGCGCACGGAGAAGTTCAGCTATATCTTCAATGCGTGGGCTGACGGGCAGACGATATTCAGGAACGAGCCTCAAAGCGGCCTCACGTTCAAGGCAATGCAGACTGCCGCGGAGCACGATGACGCGATCGCCGAGAGAGTGAAGTTCTTCCTGTTCAGGACGAAGGAGGAGTTCTACGATCTCGAGGCCGATCCGTGCGAGATGGAAAACCTGATCAACGCCGAGGAGCACAAGGCCACGATTCAGAAGATGCGTAGGGAATTGCTGGAGATGATGGTCTCCACCAAGGACCCGCTGCTGGAAGTGTTCAAGAAGCAGGCGGGCTAGCGCGCGCAATTTGGGCGTAGAACCTGGCCCTCACCCCGGCCTTCGGCCACCCCTCTCCCAAAATTGGGAGAGGGGACAACGGTGAGTGCTACAGCCCACACCAAAACTCAGACCCGACGAAACTAGACTCTACGCGCTGGCTGCTAGTACTTGCTTGCGCAAGTCCGCATTCAATGTAGGGGAGGCCCTCAGTGGCCTCCCGGAGATCGGGCGACCGCAGAGGGTCGCCCCTACGATATGGCGTGGATTTCCGCAGCTTGGCACTACCGCGCGCCGGCCGAGATGAGAAATGCCCGGGCGGTGTCAACGGAATCGAGCTCCAGGCGCAGCCCCTCCTTTGTCAGCTCGCCGGCGAAGGGCACGAATTCTCCGTCCTTGATCTCCTGAACCCGACACCCCCGGAAATGCGCGGGCAACGGGACGGCGAGCTTGACATTACTCGCGGGCGTGTGCCAGGCATACGTGGTTCTCGTCTCGAAGCCGATGTGGTGGTCCGTATCGACAACTATCACGACTACGTGATCCGCGCCGCACAGCAGAGCGCGCCACCAGACCTTGTCCTGCTGCCGCGGAGGAGTGAGCGGGCACCCGACGGAGAGATACGACGCCAGCGCCGCGACATCCCGGTTCGTGCGACCGACCTCCTCCCACAGCGGCTTGTTGTCCGAGAGGCCGATGAACTTCCCCTCGCCGGTCGTGGCAGTCATGTCTATGAAATACGCGATGCCTTTCACGCCGGCGCCGAGCGCGTAGAAAACCATCATGCGCTCTTCCTCCGGCAGCGGCGGCCGGTCGCCGAGCCGAATGCGCTCGCTGCTCAGACCGGTCGCCCATAATATGGACACCAGGGGCCGCGGAGTGCATGCGTCGCGCGCGGCCTCCAGAGCACGCGGCACGTAATCAAGCTGACGCCCGTTCAAAGGCACGTACGGATCGGTGCAGTAGATATCGGGAATCTGCCCGTAGACATACCAGTGCAGAGGCTTATAGGTGTTGTTGACGAGCACAAGGTTCGGAGTCCGCGGGTCTCTCGCCCTCTGGTAACGGATTATCGGCAGGACCCTGGACTGGGCGTATACGCCGAGGCGCTCCATGACCGGGAGCTCCTCTCCCAGACCGAAGTCGTGCGCATCGGGCTCATCGTAGTTCTGGTAGAACAGGACCCCTGACTGTTCGGGCGTCCTCACGCGGCCCTCGCCGACGTTGTGCGCGGGCACGCAGTTGAGGCCCGCTTCGTCCAGCACGGGTGACACGCCCGCCGTAAAGTAGGTGTTGATGCCGTGAGCCTTCGCATCCCTGACCCGCTCCGGCTCGACCACGCCGTACATGCCGATGGTGAAGAAGCCGTCCCACGCTCGAACGGGCTGAACGACGCACTCCCCACCAGGCAAGTCAACTTCTATCAGGTGATGCGATCCGTATTCCCATGGGGGATCGAGCTTCACTTCGGCGAGCATGAGATCGCGGGGCTCCGGTCCCTCAGTCCAGCGGCACGAAGCATTCGCATCACGCCCGTCAAGGCGCACAGTTCCCTTCTTGATGCGCTTGCCGTCG
>Ga0315294_10008272_pt1 | contig 11443 bp, 13 predicted proteins | sample YL17G13_40_MG_FD_203626 | JGI IMG/M metagenome (GOLD analysis project Ga0315294, IMG submission 203626) | Sediment microbial communities from Yellowstone Lake, YNP, Wyoming, USA - YL17G13_40 | ecosystem: Environmental > Aquatic > Freshwater > Lake > Sediment | place: USA: Wyoming | collected... | reverse complement strand
CACAAACGATCATACCAATGTCTTAGGGTATCTCGGAGAGCTGGATTATACGTTCCCGAAATATCAAAATATCGGATTAGAGTTTCAGTTTCAATCGTGGATAGACGATCTTGGCAAAAGTTCACCTGATGATTCGACATTAACCATGGGTGCTTCCTATAAACTCAGTCAGAGTACAACGCTACGCGCAGCATTTTCGCACGATTTCAATATTAGGGGCCAGAAAGAAGAGGATAAATTTCTCGTGCAGCTCTATTTCTTCGGCGCCTAAGGAGGAATGATGGTTCGTATTCTTTTTATATTTTTATTTTTATCCAATCTGTATTCCTGCTCTTTTGCTGCGGTCGGCTGCAGTTTAAATGATCCGGACAGGGATATCAAGAGGCTCTTTCCGGAATCAACCGGCTACAGGACTACTTTTGTTACTTTAAAAGAAATAGGCGGTGAGGCATTACAGAAAGAGATCGAAGCAAAGCTGGGGGATAAATTTGAACCGGTATATGAAAGTCTGGATGTCCCTTATGCCTATTATATGGTATTAAAAGGTAAGGAGGCCGTCGGTTATATTCACGGCGTAAATCAAAAGGGAAAATATGGGGGTCTGCAGTTGGTATTGGTTGCGGATTTGGAAGGAAAGATTTTAGCTTTTTATTATCAAAGGATATCTTCTCCGGAATCTGGAAAGTTTACCGACGCGGCGTTTACAGGTCAGTTTAAGGGTTTGAGCTTGGCGGATTTTAATGATGCGGCTCGCCTGTCAAAAATCGCCGACCCCAGCAAAAACAACTATGAAGATTTCAAGGCAACTTTGCGCGGCATCAAAAAGAATCTTATCCTGCTGGATGTATTCCTGCGGGATAAAAAATAGGATATTGATGTAAAAACAAAAAACTAAAGGAGGGCAAGATGGAAAAATTATATAGGGTTGCGTTAAGTCTTATCCTGCTTTTGGGTATAGCTACAGCCAATGGTTACGCCGGTATGGAGAAATACGGAGAGGATATTTCCATACAGAAATTAACGGCGATAAAAGATATCCTGGCTAATCCCAAGGCATACGAGGGAAAGCTTGTGGCCATAGAGGGTAAGATCGCCACTGAGTGTCCAAGCGGATGCTGGTTTTACGTCGAGGTTACCGACGGAAATATTACCATATACGTAGATATCGGTAAATCCGGATTTGCCATACCACAGAAGAAAGGCAAGAAAATATTGGTTGAAGGCACCGTGGTAATTAAAGAGTCAGGGCCGATGATTCAAGGGAAAGGAGTTCAGGTACAATGAATTTATTGTCAGTGGCCTTTAAGAATTTAAAAAGGAAGAGAATCCGTTCCTTTCTCACGATCGGCGGTGTTTCTATCGCGGTGGCGGTATTAGTCAGCCTGGTTGGATTTGATGCCGGATACCAGCGAGCATTAACCAGCGATATTGATAAAATGGGGTACCAGGTTCTGGTGACTGCCAAAGGTTGTCCCTATGAAGCGGCAACGTTGATGTTAAAAGGCGGGGGAGGTTTACGTTATATGGAGCAGTCCGTATACGACAGGATTGTAAAAGATCCCCGGATTGAAAAAATAACGCCACAGCTGGTTTCTACGGAATATGATCAAAACAAACAGGGCGGTCAAGGCGGTATTGCGCTGTATATGGGAATTGAAAAATCGTATCTACAACTGAAACCCTGGGCAAAGTTTAAATCCGGCAAAGGGTTTTCCAGCGAAGACGCAGAGGAAGTAATTATGGGCTACGAGGTGGCAGAGTTTGAACAGCGTCTGCCCGGAGACGACATCTTCATCCCAAATATAAACAAGGTAATGAAGGTGGCCGGAATATTCGAGAGGACGGGCACCCAGGATGACGGCATAATATTCCTGCCCCTTAAGACCGCGCAGAAGATATTTGATTTGCCGGGCAAGCTTACCGGCATTGGGATTAAGCTCAAAGATATAGGTGCCTTAGCAGCTTTTGAAGAAGATTTATACAATGAGCCGGGTATTCAGGTGATTAGCATGGCAGAGGTGAAAGGGACTATCTTTAATCTGATATCCTCGGCAAAGGTGATGACCAATTCAGTAGCTATCATTGCTATTATTATCGCAGTGATTGGCGTAATCAATACGATTCTGATGTCGGTTTTTGAAAGGACCAAGGAAATCGGGATAATGAAAGCCATCGGCGCATCAGGCTTGGATATTTTCCGGATTATCTGGCTGGAGACTACCTTGATCTGTGTTATCGGCGGTATCGCCGGCGATATTATCGCAATTATAGGCGCACACGGCGTAGAATTAATCTTGCGGCAGGTTTTACCCTATACGCCCGGAGGAAAATTAGTATTTATCTCTCCCTTACTTCTGGCAGTTTCCTTTATCGGCGCAGTAATTATGGGCTTAATCGCCGGGATTTATCCGGCATTTCGGGCTTCCTCGATGAGGCCGGTTGAAGCAATCAGGCTGGGAGATTAGAGATGAGCGAAATTTTGATTAAGGCAGAGAGAATAACTAAAGTTTACAAACTTCCTGCAGAGGAAATAAAAGCGGTCAGGGAGGTCGACCTAGATATACGCGCAGGCGAATTTATTGCTATCATGGGCCCTTCTGGTTCAGGCAAGACCACCCTGCTTGATATCTTAGGTTGCTTAGATAGGATATCCAGCGGCAGGCTGTGGGTTCTGGGCAGAGACGTTTCGGCGGTCAAAGAAAATTCGCTGGTGAATATGCGGCGCAGGAATATAGGCTTTGTGTTCCAGGAGTTTTTACTTATCCCCACTCTGACCGCCCTGGAAAATGTTAAGTTACCATTGTTGTTTGCCAGATTGCCGCAGGAGCACGGAAAGGCAATGAGCTTACTTAAAAAGGTAGGCTTAGGAAACCGGATTAATCATCTACCTAAGGAGTTGTCGGGCGGAGAAAGGCAGAGGGTGGCGATTGCCCGGGCGCTGGTGACTTCTCCAAAATTGCTTTTGGCAGATGAACCTACGGGGAATTTAGACACTAAAAGCGGCGAGCAGATATTCGGCATCCTTAGAGAATTGAATCAAAAAGACGGCCTGACGATAATCGTGACAACCCATAATAACAAACTTGGTTCGCAGGCCAACCGGATAATTTATCTTAAGGACGGCCGCATCGTCTCTAGAGAAGAATCAAGCTTGTATGCCTAAAATATCTGCATTCCCGACAATTGGCAGAAGCGCAATGCATAAAATAAAGATTAACGCATATAGTTTGCTGGGGAAGATTAGGGAAAATAAGCCGGTTGTGCATCATCTTACGAATTGGGTTACGATTTATGATTGCGCAAACATTGTCAAGGCCTTGGGCGGTTCTCCAGTGATGGCTCATGCAAAAGAAGAGGCCGCAGAGATGGCCAAAATTTCCTCCAGCCTAGTTTTAAACATAGGCACGTTAACTCCGGAGTTTGTAAATGCGATGAAAATAGCCGCAAAAAGCGCCAATAAAAAAGGTATACCGGTTATTCTTGATGTCTGCGGCGCCGGGGCTACGCAATTGCGCGACAAAAAGTCTTTTGAGCTGCTCGATGAAACAAGGATAAATATTATCAAAGGCAATGCCTCTGAAATTGCCAGGATTAGCGGAGAGGCCGTAAAGACTAAAGGCGTTGATGCCGCAGAGGTGAGTAAGGATATGGTACGGATAGCCCGGAGCCTTGCCGGCAGCCGTAAATGTACGGTGGTGGTAACCGGGAAAATCGATATTGTTACCGACGCTAAAAAACTCTACATTATAAAAAACGGGCACCCGATGATGACACACGTTGTTGGCACTGGCTGCATGGCTACATCTTGTATTGGGGCGTTTTCTGCCGTAGAGAGTGATTTAACCTACGCGGCGGCTTCCGCACTTGTCTGTTTCGAAGTCGCTGCAGAGTGCGCTGTAAAATTATCCGCAGGCCCAGGCACATTTAAAGAGAGGCTTTTTGACTGTATCTTTAGCTTGGATAAAAACACAATTGATAGGATGCAAAAAGTAGAAATTTATCCCTCAAGCGTAGCACATATTTTTTAACAAAATGGCTCTGAAAAAACCCACTTTTGACACCGCAAAAACGCTAAATACCGCAGAGACGTAAAGAAATCATCGGCGAGAAAAACCTAACGCTTTTGCGGGCATTTTGCGGTTTAGCGGTGTAAATGGATTGTTTCAGAGTTTTCAAAAAAAAAGGCTTGACAAATTTTATTTTTTTGTGTATACTCTATTAATATAATAGAGATAATCGGGAAAAGAGGAAATGCGGATTACATATAAAGGAGATTACGCTTTAAAGACAATATTGGATTTGGCCATTAATTACGGCAGGAGCCCGGTTAGTATCCACGATTTAGCCAAACGTGCAGATATCCCGATGAAGTTTTTAGAGCAAATACTCCTGGATTTAAAAAGAGGGGGATTCGTAGAAAGCAGGCGCGGAAAAATAGGGGGTTATCTTTTGGCGAAGCACCCCGAAGAAATAAAAGTCGGCGATGTAGTCAAGTTTATAGATGGCCCCATAAAACCCATTGCCTGTGTAGAAGAAAATTATTCCGGATGCCGCGATATATACAAATGTGTATTCAGGCCGATTTGGGAAAAGATAGGCCAGGCAGTATCCGATATAGTGGATACTATTACCTTCGAAGATTTGGTTAGACTCTCGCAGGTTAAAAAAGAAGCAATGGTCTATCAGATTTAGAAAACCAACGCAAAAAATAATAAGAGACAACAGGAGGACAAAGGTTAAATGTCAAAAATAGCTAAAGATATTACTAGTTTAATCGGCAACACGCCGTTGCTACGTTTAAACAGGATAACGCAGAGCTGCCAGGCAACTGTCGTGGCAAAATTAGAGTTTTTCAATCCCTGTTCTTCGGTTAAGGATAGAATTGGCCTAAGCATGATTGAGGCGGCAGAGAAAGAAGGCAAGATAAAAAAAGATACCATAATTTTAGAGCCGACCTCAGGCAATACCGGAATTGCGCTGGCTTTTGTCTGCGCTGTAAAAGGATATAAATTAGTTTTGATTATGCCTGAGACAATGAGCTTGGAACGTAGACAGCTTTTATCTGCCTTTGGTGCGGAAATTATTTTAACTCCAGGAAGCGAAGGTATGTTGGGTGCGGTCAAAAAGGCAGAAGAGCTAGCCAAAACAGATAAGCGCTTTTTTTTACCCCAACAGTTTAAAAATCCGGCAAACCCAGAAATTCATCGCCGGACGACTGCCAAAGAAATCTGGGATGATACTGATGGTAAGGTGGATATTTTAGTTGCAGGCGTAGGAACTGGTGGTACAATTACAGGTGTAGCTGAGGCGATTAAAAAGAAGAAACCTACATTTCGCGCAATTGCCGTTGAACCCACGGATTCGCCTGTTTTATCTGGCGGTAAACCAGGGTCCCATAAAATTCAGGGAATAGGCGCGGGTTTTGTCCCTGATGTGTTGAATAGAAATGTTGTCGATGAAATAATTCAGGTTTCCAATGAAGACGCAGCCCAAACTGCAAGAAGACTGGCAAAGGAAGAGGGAATTTTAGCGGGTATTTCTTCCGGAGCAGCTACTTTTGCGGCTTTAGAAGTAGCGAAAAGAAAAGAAAATAAAGGTAAGTTTATTGTAGTTATATTGCCAGATACGGGTGAACGTTATCTAAGTACAGAGTTGTTCATTAAATAGGGGGGTGTTTGATGAAAGAAAAAGTAGAAGCGGCATTAAAGAAGATTCGGCCGATGCTTATGGCGGATGGTGGCAATGTGGATTTAGTGGAAGTTAGTGATGATGGTGTAGTAAAATTGAAACTTACCGGCACCTGCGGTTGTTGCCCAATGAGCCAGATGACCTTAAAGATGGGCATTGAAAGATTATTAAAAGAAGAGGTGCCAGAGGTAAAAGAGGTTATTGCGATTTAATAACGAAAGCGAGTTGATTAGAGATGCGGACAATTAAAGAGATAAACGAAAAAATTAAAAAAGGTGGAGTGGTAGTGGTTACGGCAGAGGAGATTATTGACCTTGTGCGTAAAAAAGGCGCCAAATATGCAGCGCAAGAGGTAGATGTAGTTACCACTGGAACCTTTGGCCCGATGTGCTCATCAGGGGCTTATTTTAATATCGGCCATTCTAAGCCTAGGATAAAATTAGGCGGCGGTACTTGTAAACTTAATGATGTCCCAGCCTACTGTGGTTTTGCCGCGGTAGATATTTATTTAGGTGCGACCGCCATACCCGAAGATGATCCGCACAATAAGGTTTTCCCCGGTGAATTTAAGTACGGTGGTGGCCATGTAATTCAAGAATTATTGGTGGGACGTGATATACGTTTAGAAGCCACTGCCTATGGCACAGATTGTTATCCGCGCAAAAAACTGGAAACCCTGATTAATCTAAAAGACTTAAATGAAGCGGTGCTGTTTAATATCAGAAACTGTTATCAGAATTATAATGTGGCCGTGAATTTATCCGATAAAATGATCTACACTTATATGGGGGTTTTAAAACCAAAATTAGGTAATGCCAATTATTGCTCTGCTGGTCAGTTATCTCCGCTTTTTAAAGACCCTTATTATAAAACCATTGGCATTGGCACAAAGATATTTTTAGGGGGAGGAACCGGATATGTTGCCTGGCAGGGTACCCAGCATAATCCTACTGTGAAAAGAAAAGATAATGGTATACCACAAGCGCCCGCTGGGACACTGGCAGTAATTGGGGATTTAAAACAGATGAAACCCGAGTGGTTAATAGGAACAAGTATGCTTGGGTATGGTGCGACCTTAACTGTAGGCATTGGTGTTCCTATACCTATATTAGACGAAGAAATCCTTAAATATACAGCGATTAAAGATGAAGAAATCTATACCCAGATTGTGGATTATAGTATAAGCTATCCCCAGATGATTCCTGAAAGCTTGGGCGAGGTAAATTACGCGCAATTAAAATCTGGTAAGATTGTGGTGCAGGGTAAAGAGGTTCCTACTGGAAACTTATCGAGTTATTCTAAGGCGCGGGAAATAGCGGAAGAATTAAAATCCCGGATTAAAAAAGGCGATTTTCTTTTGACTGAACCCGTCGCACCTATACCGGGCGTAGAGTCCGGATATACATTTAAAGCGTTAAAAGAAAGACCGATTGTATAAAGGAGCAGGCGATGATTTCCAAGAGAATTGTATTACATTTTCCCTATCGTCTCGTTAACCAGCCCATAGTTTATAAATTAGTGAAAGACTATGACCTACAATTTAATATCTTAAAGGCCTATGTCACGCCCCAGGAAGAGGGCTTAATGGTTTTGGAGTTATTGGGGAAAAAAGAGAATTTTGATAAAGGGATTGAGTATTTGCAGTCCTGTGGCGTAAAGATTCAGCCTTTGAGTCAAGATGTCATCCGCAATGAAGTCAAGTGTACGGATTGTGGCGTATGCGTTCCTATATGTCCTACCGCTGCTTTAGTAGTTGATCCTCATACGCGTAAGGTTCTTTTTTACGATAATAAATGTATTGCCTGCGAACTCTGCGTTAAAGTCTGTCCTACCCGCGCCATGGAAGTACACTTCTAGTTACGCAGATATGCGCAGATTGCACGCAGATTTTCGCAGATAAATCTGCGACCATCTGCGTTAGATTTGCGTAAATCTGCGTTAAAAGTATTTTTATGGATAAGTTAAAAAGGCTAAAAGATATATTAAAAAAAATGGGCTCGGTACTTGTTGCTTATTCTGGTGGCGTTGATAGCACCTTGCTTTTAAAAGTGGCTTCTGACACATTGGAAGATAAGGTTTTAGCGGTTACTGCAGATTCGCCAACGTATCCACCACAAGAACTAGCCTTTGCTAAAAAAATGGCTAATTATTTGGACGTAAGACACAAAATAATTAAAACGCAGGAGTTAAAAGATAAAAAGTTTATTGCTAATCCCCTTAACCGTTGTTATTTTTGCAAAAGAGAACTTTTTAGCAGCTTAAAAGATATTGCCCGTAAATCTAAATTAAATTTTGTGGTCGATGCCAGCAATGTTTCAGACAAGAAAGATTTCCGCCCGGGAAATATTGCAAAAGAGGAGTTAAGCATACGCTCGCCGCTTCAAGAAGCAGGCTTAAGTAAGGAGGATATCCGTAAATTAAGTAAAAGATTAAGGCTGATTACCTGGGATAAGCCATCGCTTGCCTGTCTTGCCTCCCGGATTCCTTATGGAACAAGGATTACCCCTAAATTATTAGGCCGGATAAATCAGGCAGAAATGTGTTTAAGGAAGCTGGGGTTTAAACAAGTAAGATTCAGGCACTACAATGGTCTTTGCCGTATAGAGGTTTTTAAAAAAGACATCCCCAGGCTTATTCATAGGCGCAATTCGATTGTAGAAAAATTAAAAAGACTGGGTTATAATTATGTTACGGTTGATTTAGAAGGTTATCGCAGCGGAAGTTTAAACCCCGTTAGAAATATCAAAGCTATAAGTATAAAAAACAAAATTTCTAACGGGGTGAATGAGGTGATTAGATGAAGAGGATATATTTGGATTATGCCGCAACTACGCCTACTGACCCTGAAGTAGTTAAGGCAATGGAGCCGTATTTTTTTGAGAAGTTTGGCAATCCTTCTAGCATTCACGCTTTTGGCCAGGAGGCAAAATCAGCAATTGAAGATAGCCGGGAGAAACTCGCTTCCTTCTTAGGCGCCAAGGCCGAAGAGATTATTTTTACCTCTGGCGGAACAGAATCTGATAATTTCGCTATTGAAGGCGTGGCTTATGCTTTAGAAAAGAAAGGCAATCACATTATTACTACCGCTATTGAACACCACGCTATAACTGAACCCTGTAAATTTTTAGAAAAAAGAGGCTTTAAAGTTACTTATGTCGGCGTAGATAAATATGGCTTGGTAAACCCCGGTGATATCAGAAAGGCAATTACTGATAAAACAATTTTAATCTCGGTGATGCACGCTAATAATGAGATTGGTACAATTCAGCCCATTGCGAAAATTGGTGAAATCGCTAAAAGCAAAGGAATTTATTTTCATACCGACGCAGTGCAAACTGTAGGACATATTCCGGTAAACGTAGATGAGTTAAATGTTGATCTCTTGTCGCTTTCTGCGCATAAATTCTATGGCCCCAAAGGTGTAGGTGCTTTATATATCAGAAAAGGAACGCGCATAGAAAGATTTTTACATGGCGGAGATCAAGAAAAAGGCAGGCGTGCCTCCACCCATAATACCTCAGGTATTGTAGGTTTAGGAAGGGCTATAGAGTTATGCCAGGTTAAGATGGAAGGGGAAGCAAAGTTTCAAATAACCTGGCGAGATAGATTAATCCAGGAAATTCCCAAGAGTATCTCCGAGGTCTATCTTAACGGTCACCCCGCCCAGAGGCTTCCTAATAATATTAACTTCTCTATAAAATATATTGAAGGCGAGTCTGTCCTGCTTAATTTAGACATGTTAGGGATTGCTGCCTCTACCGGTTCTGCCTGCACTTCCAGTTCTTTAGAGCCTTCTTATGTATTATTAGCTATTGGTCTTTCTCCAGAAATCGCCCACGGGTCCCTGCGTCTTAGTTTAGGTAGATGGACAAAAGAAGAAGATGTCGCCTACTTATTGGAACACCTTCCTAAAATCGTAGAGAAATTACGCGCCATGTCTCCGCTTTACGAGAAGAAATAGCTATGCAGGAAACAATGATTAACCATTTTAAACGCAGATTCCCGCAAATCTAACGCAGATTTTCGCAGATAGAAATTTAATCTGCGACCATCTGCGTGTAATCTGCGTATATCTGCGTTAAAATTATTTTATAAATATTTCTATGCAAGAGAAAATTCTGGATTTCTTAAAGCGAAAACAAGACTACGTCTCTGGCGAAGAGATCAGTCATCGTTTAGGGGTTAGCCGACAGGCATTATGGAAACATATCCAGGAACTTAAAGATATGGGTTATGATATTGTGGCAATGCCGCATTTGGGGTATCGACTGGCATCTGTTCCAGATAGATTATTCCCTTCGGAAATATCCTATCACCTAAATACCAAGTTTGTGGGAAAAAAGATTTACTATTTTGATACAGTTTCCTCAACTATGGATGTTTCCGTCCAATTAGGTATGAGGGGTTCACCTGAGGGCACATTAGTTTTAGCTGAAACACAGACAAAAGGCAGGGGCAGATTAGGGAGAAGCTGGTTTTCGCCCAAATACAAAGGTATATATTTATCCTTAATCTTAAGACCAGAGATATTACCCCTTCAGGCATCCATACTTACGCTTTTTTCCGCGGTAAGTATCTGTGAGGCTATAAAAAATATAACTGGATTAGAGGCACAAATAAAATGGCCTAATGATATATTAGTTCATCATAAGAAATTAGGCGGGATATTAACGGAACTGAATGCCGAAATGGATGAGGTACGTTTTGTGGCTATCGGTATTGGTCTAAATGTAAATAATGATAAAAGAACCTTAGTTAGTGGTGCCACATCTTTGAAAGAACAGAAAAAAGAAAACATTGATCGCATAGAACTACTCAAGGAAATATTGCGTAAGATAGAAGAAAATTATTTATTCTTTCAAGAAGAGGGAAGTCGGTCTATATTAGAGAAATGGCGTGATTACAATATTACTTTAGGAAAGAGGATAAAGGTATTTTGCCACCGCCAGCATATTGAGGGAGTAGCTGTAGATATTGATGCCGATGGCGGACTTTTAGTTAGAAATGATTCTGGCCTGACCCAAAAAGTCACTGCCGGAGATGTGGTACATTGTAACCAACGTCAACTAAAAATATATTCTTAGTTGACAATCACCCGCTACGTTTTATAATAAGCCTATGCAAGAGTTAAAACGTTGCGGGTTAATTTTTATAATCATACTATTTAGTCCCCTCATCGGGGAGGGAGCCCCGGTCTTTAGACCGGGGGGCTCCACTTATTTTAATTCTCTTTCTGGTAAAGAGAATTTGCTTTTAGATTTAGAGCCCATCATTATTACTAAAAGTAAAGTTCACCTTATAAATTCTTATTCAATAGAATCCAATACGTTAGCAAATTTTCCCCATAACTCGCCCGTTGAGGCATTAGGCATCTTACCTTTAGATCTCCAGAGCCGTTCGCTAAAGGCGGGCATTCAAACAGATTTTTCTTTGCGGGGCTCAACCTATCAGGGTGTTTTGGTCCTAATTGATGGTCAGCGTGTCAATGACCCCAAGCTTGGACATTACAATTGCGATCTTCCTTTAACCCGAGAGGATATCCAAAGAATAGAAGTAATTCCTGGTGTGGGTTCTTCGTTGTTTGGTCCAGATGCAATTGGTGGTGCCATAAATATTATCCTGAAAAAACCACAAGAAAAAAAAGGGATTTTAGAATTAAAAGGAGGCCAATATAAGACCTTCTCCAGCCTGTTTAGTATCACTGATAAAATAAATGCTCTGGGAGTAAGACTTTCTGTAGAAGACCAGGAATCCG
>Ga0315294_10008271_pt1 | contig 11443 bp, 7 predicted proteins | sample YL17G13_40_MG_FD_203626 | JGI IMG/M metagenome (GOLD analysis project Ga0315294, IMG submission 203626) | Sediment microbial communities from Yellowstone Lake, YNP, Wyoming, USA - YL17G13_40 | ecosystem: Environmental > Aquatic > Freshwater > Lake > Sediment | place: USA: Wyoming | collected... | reverse complement strand
CATAAGCTTGTCCATCTTCCTGGGAACCAGAATCGTGTCGCCCGGATTAAGCCGAATGCCCATAAACCCGCCGAAATTCCATTGATGCGACTCGGAATCCCAGTAAACACTGTCGGCATCCTTCTGCGTAATGCTGACCACTGAGCCGTCGGCCTTGATTATGCCTATTTGTTTCTGGTCCGCATCGTTCGTCGGGCCGCCGACTTTCTGGAGGTAATAGGCAACGGTTTTGTCCTTCTCATACAGCACGGATATAGGATTAAATACCTCGCCGACAACATTTATAACGCCCGGGGTCTCGGGGACGAACAATCTGTCGCCTCTCTCCATCTCCACGTCATATCTGGAACCCCTGAACTGGTCGAGCGGCGAAAGTTTAACAACGACGCGTCCGTCGATTTTGACGGTTCGCAGTTTGGCGAGCAGTTCTTTTTTGGCATTAAGCCCCTCTGCCTGGACCTGTGCGGTTTCCGCATCCAGAGCGCCGGTTATTTCTTTTCCCGTGCTGGTCAAAACGGACTCTTCGATTTTATTGATAAGCTCATCCATCCGCTGCCGTTGAATAATTTTGGCGCTTTCCCTGGTAAATACAGCGCCGCGGAGGTACGCCCTGTCCGTAAAGCCACCTGCCCGTTCGATAAGCGAACTCAAGGTATCCCCCCTGCTTACGGGGTAAACTCCTGGGAAACGAACCTCGCCGGCTATTATTGCGATGCGGTCAAACTCGAGCTGCGGGATTAACCTGACAATCAAATGGTCGTAATCCCGCAATTCAATATCCTGGGCCGGGTCTTTGGCGAGGGCTTTTTCGAGGTCGATATCAATCTTTTCCGTCTGCATTCCTGTTTGATCGATGTGCCTGCGGGTAAGCTCGGCATTCTTAAGATAGGCGTTTTTCCGCGGGCCGCCGGCGGCATCGAGCAATTCGCTCAATTTCATCCCCGGAACAAAGCGGTATTCGCCCGGCCGATAAACCTCACCGGAAATAGAGGCGCTTCGCTTGCCCTGTTCCAACGACGAAACACCAAATACTTTTACCACATCGCCATCCCGAATAATGGTATCGGCTGCGGACTGGTTTGCAACGCTCCCCGGCTCGGCAACATTAAAATCGACCACAATACGTCTTTGATGATTCTCCACCCTTGAAATCTGGACCTGCCTGAGCCACCCGGCATAATTAACGCCACCCGCAAAATCAAGGACTTCACGCAGGGTCGTCGGCTTAGCCATTTCGTATATTGCGGGTCTCTTGACATTGCCGGCCACACCGACCACGGGACCAATAATCGGAATAAATATCGTATCACCATCCTGCAAACGAACGTCGTCGTTCTTATCGCCTCCAAGCAGGAACTTGTAGAGGTCTATTCGCAGCGGCTGCTGGTTGCTCCGCGACAGCCGAATATCCCGCAGGGAACCGTTCTTTGAAGGACCGCCCGCGGCAAAAAGGGCGTTTATGACAGTCGAAAGCGAGCTAACGGTATAACTGCCCGGCGTCTGCGCCTCGCCGACGACAAATACCTTAATCGTGCGTAACCGGCCCATTGTAATGGCCATTTTGAAGTCGGTTTGCTTGCGCGCCAACTGGTCCTGAAGGTAATCCTGCATCGCGGCAAACGTCATACCCGCAACGTTCAGAACTCCGACCTCGGGCAGGACAATCCCGCCGTTGCGGTTCACCTCAACTGTATATTGCGCGTTGGTTCGCCCCCACAACGTTATGGTAAAGGTATCGCCGGGTCCGATGATATAATCGGGTCCGACAGGGACATTAGTAACCGGAGCAAAAGTTGATGCTGGTTTTTGGAAAACATCGTAACCGAACTGATTAAGATGTCCCCAACTCTCACCTGACAGCAACTGCTCTATTGCCGACAATTGCGACCCCGCCGGCGCCATCTTCGGTGCAGGGGCGATACCCTCAGCAACCTCCTCAGAAGCCACAGATGCCTGTGGTGACTGAGTGGATAAGATGGCTCTGATTTGCTGCTGAGACAGGGAATTGGGGTCGATACCCATTCTCTCAATCACAGCGGTGTCAGTAAAGGGGTCTGCCGCCTGGGCGGTCATTGCGTAACCGACCACAAGCAGTACAACCAGACCAACTGCAAGTTGAATCGAGCGATTAGCGAACTTGCGGGGAGCCGACTTTTGATAATATGAACAACTTCGCCGGCTTGATAGTTTTTCATCCCTCATTTGTCACACTCCTTTGCAACAACCACGCCATTTAGCGGGCCTTCGGACATAGTTGAACATCCAGCCCGGCCCTTCAATCATCCCTGCCGCACTCGGCCAGAGACAGCCAAAACACAATATACTCCCGCACAAAAAACAGTCAACAAGGTTTTTGACGTTTTTGCATTTCTGCCGGTTAAATATCGAACGGAACCGCAAATTCCGGCATTTATGAATCGCTTCGGGAATTGAAACATATATCAGGGCAAACTCCGTCCCCTTCGGCTGCGCTCAGGACAGGCCCGTCGACTGTCTCCGTCAGGCGCCAAAACAAGGGCATCTTTTTAGAAGTTATCGATTATGACGAACTATTCCGCAGTTTAACAAGACGGCCAGCCGTCAAAGCTACCCAGATTCGCGCAGAGAATCTCCAGAAAAATAGTGCCCCTGCAACTCCGACAGGAACGATTACCACTCTTGCCCCCATACTAAACCACCCACTCGCTCTTCAGCCAAATCAAATGGCTCGTTATGAACATTGTAAGCCATCCTATAAGAACTCAAAAGTCAAGCGGGTCTTACATTTTCCTTCGACAAACCCTTCCGAATAACTTTACATTTTTTGTGAGACCGACCGATAAACTCCTAACCGGCAACACAGAGAAACGCGATGGGACCTGATACGACCAGGCACAGTTTGTGTTGACCGGCATAGCTTGCTGACTATAATTGAGCGGACGGCGGCTGTTTATGATGCTATCCGAGAAACGCGTGCTTATGCGCAAATATCTCTCTGTATTTTTGGCGATTTTGGCCTTACCGTGCCTGGCCTTCGTCTCTACAAATGTTCCTCTCGACCACTGGAGCTATGACGCCATTGACAAACTCATCGGTCAGGGGCTGATAGACGGCTCGATGATGACAACAAGGCCGGTATCGCGATTTGAAATGGCCCGTCACATAGCAGAAGCGGATGAGAAATTTCAACGGCTTAATTCTTCAAACGAAATTATCGCGGGAATCTTAGAGCGACTGAAAAAGGAATTTGAGCCCGAACTCGCAACCACAGGTGCCGTTGACGGCAAACCCATCCTCGATTTCGCGAAACCTATCGAAGACCCATATATAAAATATATGTACGCGCGTTCAACGCCGGATATAGAGAACGTTCGAGGTGACACCTTTGATAAATACTCAAACCTGAGAGCCGGATTCGCAGCAAGGGCACAATTATTCGATATAGCGGCGTTTTACGTGCATCCCGAATACCCGTGGTCATCAGAAAATGATAGTCAGGACGTCAGAATTATTGAGGGTTACGGTAAGCTGGGTTTGGGCAGGTTCGAGATTGAGGTTGGCAAGGATTCGATGTGGTGGGGGCCGGGTTATCACGGCTCAATACTGATGAGCAATAACGCCGAGCCGTTTAAGATGGTAAAATTATCAACCCCTACGCCCGTATCGCTTCCCTGGATATTTGGGGCGCTTGGGCCTTTCAAGGTCGTATGGTTTTTGACGCAACTCGAAGAAGACAGGCCTGTCCCCAGCCCAAACCTGACAGGTGTGCGAATCAACTTCAAACCGCACCCGGCAGTCGAGCTGGGACTGTCGCGAGCGATGATTTTCGGCGGCGAGGGCCGGCCTAAATACAGCTTTGGTGATTACCTGAAAGCATTCTCCGGCAGGAATGAAAGTTTATCGGGCAACAAGGAAAACGACCAGTTGGGTGGTTTTGACGCATCGGTATTACTCCCCGTTGACTGGCTGATGCCGGCCAAATCTGTAAAGTTATACACTGACTGGGTCGGCGAAGACGAGGGGGGCGGACTGCCGAGCAAATGGGGATGCCTGTACGGAATAAAATTCTTCGATATTCTCAAAACAGGAAAAACCGACCTCGATATTGAATACGCAAACGACCACGTCTCCGGCAGCCCGGATGTATTTTACACTCACGGGATTTACAGGGCCGGCTACACTTACAAAAACAGGATAATCGGGCACTTTATGGGCACCGATTCCGAGGATTTGTTCTTTCGGCTGACGCATTATCTCAACAAGGACGTTATCCTCGGATTCCAGTATGACACGGAGAAAAGCAATCTTTCATCAAGTCCTCAGCCGACAATCGACCGGATTCAATCAAACATAACCCTTTTCACACCAAAGGGTTGGCAACTGAACGCCGGCTATCGATACGAACTCACAAGAAATGGCCCCCTGCCCGACAACCATATAGTATTTATGCAGCTAACTTACGGCTTCTAAGCAAAATCCCTCCTGCAAAAATCATAAAAATACCAAAATGTAGATTGTTGCATATTGCCTACAATCTTGTTACCATATCCACCAACAGCCGTTATTTAAGGAATCAGGAATATGAAAGCCAATCCTGCGAAAGAAGTGCAGCTTCTAAGCGACATAGCAAAAGGTCTTGCGGAGTCATTAGACCTGCAGCAGACGTTGCGTTCAATTCTGCAATCGCTGGACACTTATCTGAAACTGCAACGCGGGACAATCACCCTGCTGAACCCTGATACCGAAACCATAAATATCGAGATAGCCCACGGCCTGAGCGAAAAGTCGAAAAAAATGGGCATCTATAAAATGGGCGAGGGCATCACCGGAACTGTGGTGCAAACCGGCAAAGAAATCATCGTGCCTGATATATCGAAAGACCCCCGTTTCGTCCACAAAACCGGGGCACGGAACACTACAAAAGGCAGACCAATCACATTCTTCTGTGTCCCCATCAAGCTCGAAGGCAAGACCATCGGCGCTCTCAGCGTGGACCGGCAGACCGACAAAACCAATGACTTTGAAAGCCACATCCGGTTATTGAATATCATTTCGACTATGATTGCCCAGGCGGTGAAGCTGAACAAACTGGTGGAATCCGAGCAAAGGCAGCTTCGGGATGAAAACGTCCGGCTCAAACAGGAATTAAAGACACGGTTCAGCGTTCATAATATGGTGGGACACTCCAACGCGATGCAGCAGGTGTACCGGCTCGTCGAGCAGGTCGCCGACAGCAACGCCACCGTTCTGATTCGCGGGGAGAGCGGAACGGGCAAAGACCTCGTAGCCCATTCGATTCATTATAACAGCCCCAGGGCCGAAAAGCCCTTTATCAAAGTCAACTGCACCGCCCTGCCTGAAACACTGCTGGAGAGCGAATTGTTCGGGCACGAAAAAGGAGCGTTTACCGGCGCGACGGAACGCAAAATGGGCAGATTCGAAAGGGCGCACGGCGGCACTATATTCCTCGATGAAATCGGCGACTTCCCGGTCAGCTTGCAGGTTAAACTGCTGCGAGTGATTCAGTTCAAGGAATTCGAGCGACTCGGCGGCATAGAGACAATCAAATCAAATGTTCGGATAATCGTCGCCACAAATAAAAACCTCGAACAGCAGATAAAAGAAGGCGTCTTCCGCGAGGACTTGTATTACCGGGTAAACGTTTTTCCAATCTACCTGCCGCCTTTAAGAGAACGGAAAGACGACATAATGCAGCTTGCGGACCATTTCCTTGAAAAGTACGCTGCCGAGAACAAAAAAAATATCACCCGCATCTCAACGCCGGCAATAGAAATGCTCACGAGCTACCACTGGCCGGGCAATATCAGGGAACTGGAAAATTGCATCGAGAGAGCAGTGCTTCTTTGCGATGAAGATGTAATCCGCTCCGAGCATCTGCCGCCTTCACTGCAAATGATAAGCAAAACCGAACAAGTTGCGCCACAGTCGCTTGGCGAGATAATCGCAAACAAGGAAAAAGAGTTAATCATCGACGCGTTAAAGAAATCCGGCGGCCAGCAGAGAAACGCCGCCAAAGAGCTTGGTCTTACCGAGCGGATTCTCGGCTATAAAATAAAGATGTACGCCATTTATCCAAAGCTGCTGTCCTGACGCCCTAAAACTTACAAATTTGTGTGCTAATTGGCTGTGGTTTACATTTTTGTAGCCAACCCCCTTTTGTAAGCATAGTTAAAAACAATCTATAACCTCCTTTCTAATAAAAGGTTACATCCCAGCAATCAGTCCTTTCCATTTCTGGCACGCCTGTTGCGAAGATACTCTTTAGTGAAAAACACGAATGTTTTGGCATTTGAAAGGAGAATGAAAGTGAAGCTGAAAAATTTTGGATTTTGGTTTGGAGTTTTGGCAATTGGGTTTTGGTTTTCGAATTTTGTTTATGCTACGCCTTCCACTACATTCTGGTCTCCCTGCGTAACGGATGTCCAACCTTACGGGGTATGGCATATTACCTACGACAGCTATTTTACAGTGGGTAGAAAAGGCGACAAAGCAAAGGATTTTCCCACGGACATGGGTTTGACTGTTGGCGTATTGCCATACGAAAAACTTAATCTGGAAGTGGGTTATGATTTACTTGAGCCATCGGAAGACCCATCATTTTTTAATGCAAAATTAGGCACACCCGAAAACTCGTTATTTGAAGGTTCGCCCGGGCTGAACGTGGGAATTTTCAACGTGGGCACAAAGAAAGGTGTTACTGATTTCGATATAGTGGATTTTATCGTGGGCAAAACCTTACCAGGGAACCTCGGAAGAATACACTTAGGGTATTACGCCGGCTTAACCAGTACATTAAAAGACACGTCAACGGACGGCCAAGGCGCAAACAATGGTTTTATGATTGGCTGGGATAAAGGAATCTGCCCGGTCAATGATGATAAAGGAAAATTCCAGTTTAACAGATTTGTCCTGGCCGGGGACTGGGCCACCGGCAAAAACGTCCTTGGCGGCGGCGGCGTGGGAATTTATACCTACTTCACGCAGGATATCAGTCTTCTTATGGGTCCTGTCTGGTTTAATGACACAACCCTAAACGGCGATATGAAATGGACCGTCCAGCTGGATATTAATTTCAAGTTTTAAGCGATACCGATACTATCTGGGTTGATGTCGGAATATCAACATCGTTCTGAGTAACCGACAGAACCGTAATAGTAGCTTCGTGATTCTGCACATTTAATAAAACCGTTTTAGGCAGGACGTTTTTAATTACGTGAAACTTTTAACTTGTAAGGGGACATAACAATGGAACTCAAAGTAATGGTGGACACAATGTGGGTATTAATCACCGCATTTCTGGTGTTCTTTATGAACCTCGGCTTTGCTGCGGTGGAGTCCGGGTTTGCCCGCTCGAAGAACTGCGTGAATATTATGTCGAAGAACTTCATTGTATTCGCGGTATCTTCGCTGGGGTTTTTGATTATTGGATGGGGTTTGATGTTCGGCGACGGCACTGGCCTGATAGGACTCAAAGGACTGTTCTTCGCCGGCGGTGCGGATAACTCACCCGCAATAGGCGAAGCATACAAAGGCGTTTACTCGTCGATTTCGTGGACGGGTGTGCCATTGTGGGCAAAATTCTTCTTCCAACTGGTATTCTGCGGCACCGCTGCGACGATTGTCTCAGGGGCGGTTTGTGAACGGATTAAATACGTATCGTTCATTATCTTCTCATTTGTTATGGCAATGCTGATATATCCTATTGTTGGGCACTGGATATGGGGCGGCGGGTGGCTCTCGAAACTGGGGATGTTCGATTTCGCCGGCTCAACCGTGGTACACAGCGTTGGCGGATGGGCGGCACTGGCGGGCGTTATTATGCTTGGGCCTCGAATCGGCAAATTCGACAACGGTCATATCAAGGCGATTCCAGGGCATAATCTATCCTTGGCGACCCTTGGAACATTTGTGTTGTGGTTTGGCTGGTTCGGATTTAACCCCGGCTCAACTATGGCGGCTGACCCCGTCGCAATCGGGCACATCGCGGTAACAACTAATACAGCGGCGGCGGCGGCGATTATGAGCGCAACTATATTATCCTGGATTCTAATGGGTAAACCAGACCTTGGCATGACCCTTAACGGCTGCCTGGCAGGACTCGTCGCAATCACGGCACCCTGTGCGTTTGTAAGCGTTGGGGCATCTCTTTTAATCGGCCTGATTGCGGGTGTACTGGTCGTAATGGCGGTAATGATGTTCGACCGACTGAAACTCGACGACCCGGTCGGCGCCCTGTCGGTGCACCTTGTCAACGGCGTGTTCGGAACCATCTGCGTAGGACTCTTCGCTCAGGACAAGCTTACCGGCACCGCAACCGGCAACGGGCTGTTCTACGGCGGCGGTTTTAAACTGCTTGGAGCACAACTGACTGCCGTAGTTTCGGTAGGACTGTTTGTGTTCATTATAGCGATAGTCGCCTGGGCTGTTATCAGAGCGATTGTTGGTCTGCGTGTTTCACGTGAAGAAGAACTTCGAGGTTTGGATATCGGCGAACACGGCAACGAGGCATACAGCGGATTCCAGATTTTCACTAATGAATAAATGACGGCAATTTGCCGCAAGGAGATACTAATATGAAACTGATTATTGCTTACATTCAACCACACAAACTCAACGACGTTAAACAATCGTTGTACAAAGCCGAAGTGTTCAAAATGTCGGTGACAAACTCGCTGGGCTGCGGACAGCAAAAGGGTTATCACGAATCATACCGCGGCGTGGGTATGGAGGTGAACCTGCTGAAAAAAGTGCGACTGGAAATAGCGGTCAACGAAAACTTTGTTGAGCGAACGATAAAGGCGATTATCGAAGGCGCAAAGACAGGCCAGATCGGCGATGGCAAGATATTTGTTATTGACCTGCCCGAATGTATCCGTATCAGAACAGGTGAAAAGGGCAGTGAAGCCATCGGTTAACAGGTTTGCGACGACGGGACTAACATAATAGTCCCGTCCACGGCGGGCTCTGTGCACGGCTGGCAGAGCCCCCATTTTAACACGAAAACCAACAAAAAAGTAAATATTTTTTGAGAGATATACAATAATGTAGATTGGTTCTCTGTTTGCTCCGAGGTTTCATTGAACGTAACTTCAGCATAGACAGGATATTACGTTAAAACGGCTACATAAGAGGCATACTGGCATAGGGTTTGCAAAGGTTATGTAGCACAGCCGTTTTATGTAAACACTAAGGAAAGTTCGTTCCAAGTATCGACAAGGAGCACAGAGAAATGAGAATAACTCTGGCTATAGCGGTGGTTGTTTTATTGACCGCCGGAACAGCGTTTTGCGAAACGCAGCAATTAGTTGAAGCAGGTTCTTTGACAAGTCAAAATTCGACACCAGTCCTGAGCAAAGTCGAAGGAATCGACACAGGTGATACGGCGTGGGTATTGATAAGCGCAGCACTGGTAATGCTTATGACGCCGGGCCTGGCTTTTTTCTACGGCGGGCTGGTTCGACGCAAAAATATGCTGTCGGTTATTATGCAGTGCTTTATGGCCCTGTGCATAATCAGTATTCAATGGGTTGTATGCGGATACAGCTTATCGTTCGGGCCGGACAAAAACAGTATCATCGGCGGACTGGACTGGACATTTTTGAATGGCGTTGGTATGACGCCAAACGCCGCTTACGCCGGAACGATCCCGCACGAGGTTTTTATGATGTTCCAGATGATGTTCGCAGTTATAACGCCTGCGTTAATCATCGGGGCATTCGCCGAACGAATGAAATTCTCGGCGTTTGTGATTTTCATCCTGCTGTGGGCGACAATCGTGTATGACCCGATTACGCACTGGCTCTGGGGCAACGGCGGATTCCTTAAAAATATGGGCGTGCTCGACTTCGCCGGGGGTGCGGTGGTTCACATTAACGCTGGTATGACGGCTTTGGCGGCTGCCCTGGTACTGAGAAAACGACAGGGTTATCCAAATGGTATCTCGCCTCCGCATAATTTGCCGTTTGCCGCACTGGGTGCGGGATTGCTCTGGTTTGGATGGTTCGGCTTTAACGCAGGCAGCGCCCTGAAGGCATCGGGACTGGCGGGCAACGCTTTCACAGTTACGCATATAGCAGGCGCAATCGCAGGCGTAACGTGGTCAGTGCTTGACTGGCTCAAATATAAGAAGCCGACGACTTTGGGAATGATTACCGGCGCGGTGGCGGGCCTGGCAGCGGTTACGCCGGCATCCGGATATGTTACGCCAATTGGAGCAATATGGATTGGTATAGGAGCCGGGATACTTCCGTGGCTGGCAGTAACCTGTCTTAAAACCAAACTTGGCTACGATGATTCATTAGACGCCTTTGGAGTTCACGGAATCGGCGGCATCTGGGGTGTGATTGCAACAGGAATATGGGCCACAAAAACGATTAATCCTGACGGAGCTGATGGTTTGTTGTATGGTAATCCGGTACAATTATGGATTCAAACCAAGGCGGCTATTGTAACAATTGTGTATTCATTCGTAATTGGTTTTGTGTTGCTTAAGTTTGTGGACGTGGTTATTAAACTAAGGGTAAGCGAACATGAGGAGCGAGTAGGTCTTGACCTGACGCAGCATCGAGAGGCAGCATATACCATTATTGACTAAGTGAAAGAGGACAGGGCAAATGAAGTACATAATTGCTGTGATTCAGCCGGACCGACTGGACGAAGTGCTTAAAAACCTGGAGGAAAAAGAGATTCACCTTGTGACGGTGTCGAATGTTATTGGCCGAGGCAGACAAAAAGGCGTAGCAGAGGTCTATCGAGGCCATAAAGAACAGGGTAGTTTGTTGAGAAAAGTGAAATTGGAAATAGCGGTAAACGACGCGTTTGTCGAGCCGACGATAAAAGCAGTAATTGAAGGCGCAAGAACAGGACAAATAGGCGACGGTAAGATATTTGTAATTGACCTGCCCGAATGTATCCGTATCAGAACGGGTGAAAAAGGAAATCTGGCAATAGGATAAAAAATAATCCGCTCGTAGCGGAAAAAATATTAGCAACCCAATTTTATTAGAGAGGTGAACAAATGACTCCAAAAGAATTTTTCGATTTCGCAAAAAAGAACAATGCCAATATGGCGGACTTGAAGTTCGTCGATCTTCTCGGCACCTGGCAGCACTGCACGTTCCCAATTGAGTTCCTCGACGCAAAGACCTTGGAGGAAGGTCTTGGTTTCGACGGCTCATCAATCCGCGGCTGGAAACCAATTCACCAATCGGATATGATGGCGGTTCCGGACCTGAGCACCGTGGTTATGGATTCGTTTTTCGCCAAGCCGACGGTGAGCATACTGGCAGACGTGGTCGATCCGATGACACGTGAAGATTACAACCGCGACCCGCGCAATATCGCCAAGAAAGCGGCTGAATTTGCGAAAAAGACCGGGTTGGCGGATACCGCTTATTACGGCCCTGAGCCGGAATTCTTTATCTTCGACGAAGTCCGTTATGAG